>LAZR01001305.1_pt1 | contig 15964 bp, 12 predicted proteins | sample 329461 | NCBI WGS metagenome assembly LAZR01 (sample SAMN03002196, study PRJNA259156) | marine sediment metagenome | biome: sea floor; feature: Hydrothermal impacted sediments; material: marine sediment; isolation source: Loki non-amplified sample from Loki's castle hydrothermal vent sediment ...
TTATTTTCAAAATTTAATAAGACACTTATCGAACTTTATTGAACCATTGGGATTACAAATTAGGTTTAACCCTATGAGTTCCCGATGGTATATAGCATTTGAAATGGATACTTCTGATTTAATTTCTGCCAACCCTTTTGAAGATAAGCCTAGATTAGCTGCAACATTATTTTGCACTATAATTTGTTGTCTTAAAAGCAAGGGTACAGCAAATATTCAACTAGTTAAAGATATCAGAAAAAAGAAACATGTGTTAGCAGATTTAAAAGAATTAAAGGAAATGGGTTATTTAGATTTAAATGAAAATTTAAACCGTGTAAAATTGACTCCCCTAATTGGATATCACTTAGATTTAAATAATCTCTTTAACAAGTTATCACTTAAACTAAAAAATAACGAGTTTCAATTTAAAAAGTAAAAATATGAATTGGATTTATTTCGTGGTAATTTCCAATATCATTTCAGCAACTCTGTTGTTGAATTTTTTAATATCTGCAAAACCTTCAATAGTTTCTCCGCAAGTCAGGAAAATTTCATTGATTGAAACTTTTCGAGCTTCGAAAAATTCTGTAATTTGCTTTTTTGTTTCTACAATTTTCTTCTCCGTATCACCCTCAATTAAATCAACTTTATTTATGCATACATAAATCTTGTCAGGGAAAAACCTTATATCATTAAAAAATTCAAACTGTCGATCTAAATCCCTGTCACATGAAAAGACGGCTACGATTTGTGTAGCGATACGGGATATTGTAATGATTCCCATTTTAACCACGGCCCTGGCACGGTCCCCCCCTGGGGCGAAGATTGTGTGTGCTTTGTTATTCTTGTCTTCTCGAAACACAATTCGGTTAGGGTGGATGGTTTTAGTTTCTTTTTCGTTAAGAACATCTTCCTTTTCCCCTCCTGGGACAGTTGCTTCTCCTGAAAAATCAGCTTTGACTATAGAACACTTCACACCTCCTTCAACTTTTTCGATTTCGCCTTTCTTTAAATACCTGACGAATAGTCGAAGAAGACTAGTTTTTCCTACACTGACATCTCCCAACAATCCAATGTTAACCATTAAGCTTCACCCTCCAAAAGCTTATTCAAAAGTAATTCATAATCTCTTCTATAATTATGGATTAGGGGATGTTTTCTCATGATTTTGAAATAATATTTATTTTATAAGCGTAATGCTATAGTTAAATTATATACTTAATATTAAAAAACATTTATATGTGTTCCTACCTCAGTTAAGAGATAAATTAATTGCTTCAGATATTGATTCAAGTTTTTATATTTATGCCTATATAATATTAATATAATATGTATATAATTTCTTTACAGGTTATTTTTCAAAAAGTTTAACTTCAAAAGGAAAAATTAACAGATTGTATTCCTAGATTAAATAAATTATTAAAGTAGACCCTAAAATAAAAGAAGCTTGGTATAACAAAGGAGTAGCATTAGGTAAATTGGGATCTTCAGAAGAGGGGATTAAATGTGCTGAAAAAGCTATTGAGATCGATCCGAAATATAAAATAGCTTGGATTATTAAGGGGTTAGCACTAAATGAGTTAGAAAAAATAGAAGAAGCTATTGAATGTTATAACACTGCTATTATTATCAATAAGAACGACTATAATACTTGGTACAATAAAGGAAATGCATTAATTAAATTAAGAAAACATGGAGATGCAATTGATTGTTATGATGAAGCAATTAAAATCAACCCAAAATATGTAAAAGCTTGGAATAATAAAACTTCTACATTAATTGTATTAGAAAATTTAGGAGAAGCTAATAAATGTATTGATGATGTATTAAGAATCGATCCTAAATTTAAAAATGCCTTAAATATTAAAGGTCTTGTGCTACTTATTTTAAATAAACTAGAAGGTGCAAATAAGTCAAGAAACTATAAAATATTTAGAAAGAGCAATTAAACTCGATTATAAGTAATAGAAATAGCAAAGAAAGATCAATACTTCAATAACATACGTGATTCTAAAGAATTTAAAGCGCTAATGGATGAAGTATAATATTTATACAAATTTTTAGTTTTCTTGATCAGACCAACTATAAAATTGAAGACCATAACTAAGCATATTATCGAGATACTTGATGAAGTGAAGTAATTAATCATACCTTTTAGCAACAAATTCGTCTAAGAACAATAATTTAGGAAAAACATTTCTCTTATTGGATTAGTTTGATACAATTCAAATCGGGAAATATTTCGGTTTATCAATGTGATTTTTAATTCCGTAATATCATTTAAAAATTAAAAATATCCTGTAATCTACTGCACGACCAAAAGACGAAAATGCGGGGAGGTTGATAATAGTTATAGTTGGATTAGGTAATAATTTCTAACTCTACCTGGGAAACCATTTACATTTATTATTTTCATTTTGTATACCAATCCTTAGAAACAGGCCAAATTTATATTTATAAGGAGGTTCCATAAGTTCTTCAATTTTTTTAATATCAAAATCTTCACCTTTGTTGTTTGAGGATTTCTTAACCTCAATTATTAATAGATTATTATTAGGTGATTTTCTTTTATGAATAATAATATCGGGATAAATAGTAAGTGCTTTTTTATCCTCCCATATGAGTTTTTCTATTTGGTATTTTTTTAATTTAGTGATATCTAATGATCGATTTTTTATACTTCTAATTCTTTTTGTATCCTTTTCATATCGATTATATTCACAATCTACGTCATAATTTGGGAATTGATCTTGTATATATTCAGCTAATTTATGCGTAATTGTCCTCTCATTTACCTCTATGTCAAGCAAATCTTGATCTTTTTCTCTTAATATCTGCAAACAATACTCTATTTTATCTTTAATCACATCTATATCCATATCTCTTTTCCTCTCCTCAACTATATTTAAATAAGATAACACAAATTAAATTTGACCATACTTTTATGGTATGATTGTGGTCCTTTCTTTTCACATTTTTATATTTTTAATATTTTCCCATTGAGTCTAAATTTTAAATCTTAATTATTTGAATTCCCATTTAAACGAAGTTATATTATTTCGAACTTTTTGTATGGTAAGACTTTTAGCTTCAGAATCTGGCTTATTTTCATTGCTCATTCTAAAAATTAATGCTTCATTTCCAATAATCATTGTAGAAAGAATATCTCCATTTTTGTAATTTACTAATCGCTCTAATGGTGAAAAAGACGATCCTGGTTTTATTTCATAAGGTTGGACTTTGATCTGCTTTAACATATTTTCTACAAAATCGTGAAATGCTCTAAATTCTTTCTCAAAGAAATCCAATGCAATAATTTTTTTCTTATAAGTTATTTCATGTAACCCCATATTCCGAGTTATTTTATCTGGTAAATAAAGAACATACTCTTCCTTAGGTTTTAATCTATAAAACGAATGATAATATAATTGATATTGGTGCTGGTCTAAATTTCTATATTGTCGTATAAAATTTCCATGTTTTTCCCAATAATTTATTAATAATGTCTGTATTGGTTTAGGAAATAATGGAAATATCTTGTTAATCTTTTTCTTATAGTCATAATAATATTTAGGAAGTTTATCATACTTATCCTGAATATTAAGAAACTCGCTAAGTAGTGTCATTATTCGATCCTGCAATATAAATATAGTATTCAAAAAGGGCATAACAAAATAAATGTATTCACGCGTCATAAATGAAGAATATAGAATCTCTTTTTCATCCGTTATCTTAAACTGAGACCTTAATCCTTCAAATTGAGCTTTAAGTGCTGTTTCTTTCAATAATCTCATCCTTTTTAATATAGAATAAGCATAATATGATCTAAAGAGAAACTCATCCTGATATAATTCGAATAATTTATATTTCTTTTCTAAATATTCTTTATCTTCATTACTCTTGGTAAAATTTTTTTTCATAAATTTATGATTTAAACCATTAAACCTCAAGAATAATTTCTCTCTATTAAATTCATAACCAGATAAATGCATTAATTCTCAACCTTAATTTTGTTTTTATAGCTATTTCCCTATCTTTTTTTGAAATTTTATAACTTCTTTAACTATTTCGATGCTCAAATCAAGAAATTTTTTAGCTTCTGACTCGGTAGCTCTAACACCCTTATGGATGATTTTATTGCGTAAATTTTTCAAGCACATATATTTTTCATATTCCTCATTAACCAAATTACCTATAATTCTTAAAATCTCTAACTTGTCATCTATAGTTTTAAATTTTCCATTCCTTAATTTATCAACTTGTTTCTTTTTATCAATTTGCTTTTTTATTATACTATGATATTCAGCTACAATTTTCTTCTCAATTAAAGCCCAACTCATTAAGCATGACATTGAGAATTCCCGATTGTGGAAATGAGTTGTCGCTCCTAATAATAAAATTATTGAGTTAGAGAAATCATCAGATATTAACAATTCCTCTGCATTTCTTACTATTTCAATTAAATCTTCTTTAGGAATTTCAGTTCGATAAATTACCTTTATATCAGTTAAATCCGTCCATCGATGATCAGAAAGGTCAGTTCTTTTATTAGGACCCTGTAATTGAGTTGATTGAAAGCTAAGAGTATTTGGGTTAATACTCAAGGGTCCTATTTCATTTTCTCTGATATAATGAAAATTATAATTATATAGGATTGAAACCGCCATAATCTCATTTAGTAAGATTAGAGCAGTATCTTTATCCTCCTCACCTATCCCAATAAATCCGTCCTTTTCGATGATCAAATTTCTTCCCTTGTAATTTAAAATAAGAGAATCATATTTTTTTATACATAATCGGCTTCCAAGAATTCTATCCTTTAAAGAAAGTGTTGGTTTACCGTCCAGCCATATGGAAGGAAAAAAATATGTTCCGTAGCCATCTATGTATTCTGGTTTGACTTGAGATTTGTTTGCCGGTTTTGATTTAGCTTTGTCTTTTGATTGTTTAATTATGTTGTGTACATTCTTCCTATAATCTAATTGTGTTATATCCCCCGGACAAATCCATGTAAAACACTCTAATGTTTGAAGATATTGAGAACTGATATACGAAGGTAGATTATTCTCTCTAAACAACCAGTATGAAAATTCTCTCTTAAAATTATTAAATACATTATAAAATAAATTTCCTATAGTATCTGTATATTTCAAATTAGTCTCTGGAGCCCAATAGACGCCTTTTGAAGGAAAAATTCTATTCCATTTCTCATCTCTAAGAATCTCCTCCATTCCCTCAACACATTTAGAGAATTCAATAGGTCCGTAAATATTTATCTTCATATCTTCAACTTCTTTCCATTTTGTAAATAAAATTATATGTAAATCAATATTAAACGCACTATTATGAAACCAGAAGTCATTAATCTGAAGTGGGGGAGTCAAATTACTTAAAAAATCTATATGCTTTTTAATATCCTCATTTAAGATATTAATTTTCTCTCTAAAATCTAAAACTAAATTTTTAAACCAATCTTTAACATTTTCTAATTTTGACATAATTAATCACCTTTTTTAATCAAATGTCTCAATTTCTCCTTCGATTTTCATATTTGACATCCAATATAATTTGTCTTTACCCTCCCTATCCATTCCAAGATAAACACAAGGGATTTGATATTTATTTGCGAGTTCTAATAATTTAAATGAGAATAACTTACTTAAAGGGGTTAAATCTATTATGATATTAGCAGTTTCCATTTCCTTACTAATCTTTATTTCAATAGACTGAAAGAACTCTGATTTGAAGAAACGATAATCTTCATAAGGGTAAGCAAAGAATTCGTCAATTTCCTTTAAGTTTTCCTTATCTTTAAATTCCATTCTTTTTTCTCTTGCATCTTGAGTAGTGAAGGAGATTATACGAGATATAGGATAATGATATTTATTTAATATATTATAGACCAAATCCGGAATTCTGTATCCCGTCTTTAATTCTCCAAAACCAGTTATTAATACATAGTTATTAACTTCTTTTCCAATAACTTTTCTAACTTGCTGACGAGAAGCAGGATTTAGTGATATTACATTAATTTTAACATTTCCCACTTCATATAATGTCTTCTTTTTAACTAAGTCTAATTCCCCTAATTTATTTAGATGATAATATAAATTTGGCGCGGTAGTTTTTAAAGCTTCTTGGAGATCCTTCTGTTGATACTCCTTTTTGAATAATAAGTTTAGAATATGTGTTTGTCTCTCAGAAAAATCTTCTTTAGTTAGACTTATTTTCATATTTAAATGTTAGTTTTTAAATTTATAAACACTTCTTTAATGGCGTTTAAATGATCTCTTAAACCGCCATTAAACAATTATTTTTAAGGGTATAATTAATTAGTATTTTATGGTATTAGAAAGTGTAAATTTCCATTTTTGGGCTTTATGCAATTTTAAATGTAATTATTGCTTTGCGCGTTTTGAAAGTAATAATCCAAATTTAACTTCTAATCAATGTCTTGAAATTATTGATAATATTTCAGATGCTCTAATTAAAAAAATAAATTTTGCTGGAGGAGAACCAACCTTAAGTCCTTATCTAGGAGATCTCCTTGTTCATAGTAAAAAATTAGGATTAGTAACCTCTATAATATCGAACGGAACTGGAATTAATAGACCATTCTTTGAAAAATTTAGGAAATCCATTGATTGGATTGGACTTAGTATAGATTCTGGATTTGAAATGATAAATTTTAAATTAGGCATAGGAAATAGAAATATAGTAAAGCAAATAATAAGAAAATCAAAAATCATTCAGGACATTGGAATAAAGCTAAAAATAAACACTGTTGTAAATAAATTAAATTATCAGGAGGATTTTTCTTGGTTAATCAAGAGAATAAATCCAGATCGATGGAAAGCATTTCAAATTCTTAAAATTAAAAATCAACAGAGTGTAAAATTAAATGACTTATTAATTTCTGAAGCTGAGTTTGAGGACTTTGTAAAAAACCATCTATACTTAAACCCTATAACAGAAACTAATCAATTGATGTTAGAATCTTATTTAATGATAGATCCCTTTGGTAGATTTTATCAAAATACAGGGAATTCTTATATCTTCAGTAGACCAATCTTGGAAGTTGGTTTTAAAAAAGAATTAAGTGATATAACTTATGATATTATAAAATACATCCAAAGAGGGGGACTTTATGCTTGGTGATAAAATAATTAGTTTTAATTATACTCGGAACAATATAAAATCTGAGGAGTGCTAAATGATAAAATTAAGTAATGCTGTAATTCCAGATAAATTAACTGATAATAAATTTATATTGGTCAAAAATACTTGTTATATTAATAATTTCACCCTAAGAATATTTTCAAATCCAGAGAATTCTACAACAATATATAAAAATGCATTTCCTATTAAAAATTTAAAGTATGACTTAAGATCAAGAAGCAATAAGATTAATCACACTTCAACTCAGATAATCAACCTTGATGGAAGAGTATCATTAGATAAACCTATAACTCCTGAGGAAGGGAATATGGATTTGCAATGGACTGATAAAAATAATAATCTAATTCTCATAAAATTACAATTTGAATTAACAAATGACAAAAACCAGGCTTATGATTTTGAATTATTTTTTATAGAAATCAATGAAATTTTTCAGAAATATCTAGATTTAAATGAATCATCTAAGAAACAAAGAAAGCTAGATCATTTTCTCAAACCCCATATAATTGGCGTTAGAAATTTCATATCTCTATTAAACACCCCTCTAGAAATATCTTATGAAATAAAAGAAAATCAAATAAAATTATTTGGATATGAAGAAGGAGAACTTCATAATTATATCCGCAACCAACAGATAGATTTTGAAGGGGAAATCTCAATCAATACCACACTCGATAATCGAAGGATGACATTGTACTGGAATGATGATGAAAACCATTGGTATTTTGAAGAAGAATTTATGAATAAAATCCCAAAAAAAGGTTTTTTTTTCATCACTCCTAAGAGAGATCTTAATAAAAATCATGATGAAATAAGATCAAATCATTCACATGAGTGTTTAGTTAGAATTAATATTGACCCCGATTGTGAAGGAAGTAAAATTCTCCGGAAGTTATTTTCTCAAGATGTAGTGAAAATACGTGATATTGATCTCAAACCATTGGTTAAAGAAAGCATTGTAGATACCCACTTGGGAATAAGATATGAAAGGTTGAGTTCCAAACAAAAAGAAATTATTGAGAATTTCCATAAAAAGTCTATTATTGTGTTAAATGGAGAAGCCGGAACGGGAAAGACTGAAGTTGCAGCACTAATATCATTAATTTCTGCAATGACAGGAGAGAGAGTCTTGATTTCCAGTGAAAAAAATGAAGCTATTAATAATCTCTATAAAAGAATTATTAATATGATGCATGAATCACAAAAGATAAAGAAGTTAATTAATATTACTCGGTTTAAAGCTAAATCACATGTGCTTCATGACAGAATTTTAAGCCAATATGAAGCTGATAATCAAATTAATTTGATTAAAGATATGGTTAAAAAAAAATGTACTAAGACCTCAGATAATGATTCTATTGATGCTTTAAAAAAGAAATTTATGGAGACTTTTACTAAAAAAGAAATCTTGACACGTTTGATATCTTTAACATACGACATTATTATCTCTACTTTTGGGAATATTTGTCAAAAAAAGGCACTTTCTGAAATGCATCTAAAATATGATCTAAACATAATTGAAGCAAGTAGTAGTGTCAATCTTAGTCAAGCCAGTATTGGAACTCATAATTCAAGACGATGGTTATTATTAAATGATGAAGAACAGGTTGATCCTCTTACTCCTGATTCGTTTCTATTAAAGCAACCATTAATATTTCCAGAGAAAGATGATATTCAAAGTGCAAAAAAGTATGATCCTTTAGATCGCAGTATGAAAAAATCAAAAATAAAATGGGGTAATCTTGAATACAAGAAAAGTGTAGCCAATTTGTTCAATGATTTTGATGATAACGCTTATTTACACCATTACTGTCTCCAAGACCAATTCAGAATTCATCCAAAACTTTATAAATTCCTATGTAAAGTGTTTGATAGAGATTATAATCTTCCCAAGGGTGAACAAATTCTTGGTTCTCATCTAAATAAAATTACGGATTTATTTTCATCAAAGAATCATCTAAAATATGAAGTGATGAAAGCAGAGGAAATTTTATCACAAATGGGAAAAAAAATTTCTCAGTTAGTAGAATTAATTAAATCTAAGAAATTAGATTCTAATAATTTAATAACAATAGGCGTTGCTTGTACTGACGTTCAGTCTCTAATTAAAGTGATAAACGCATATCAATTAGAAAGAAAAGGTCAAATAATTCCATCAAAAAAGCCAACATTTTACCCAGATGAAGATAGGGGATTTAAAATCGTATTTTCATCTATTGAAAATCATCAAGAGCATGAATATGATCTTTTCATCTTAGGTGTCATTAATTATAGAAGTAAAAAATTTAAAAAACGTATATATACCGCTTTATCAAGAGCTTGTAACTTTGCTATGATTTATGGCCCCCTTATTAAATCTTCCGGAAATTATATTAGCCAAAACATGAAAATTTTAAAAAAATTACAAGAGAGAGGTTGTTAAATTGGGAAATGATTATATTTGGTATAAGAATGTAATTTTATATAACTTAACATGTTCAGTAACGTTAACAATTTCTAAAGAAGAAGCTGAGATTTATAACAAATTTCTACTCATTTGTAATCATCATGGAAAAGTTACTGCTAGAATTATCCAAGAGATTTATGGATTAGATGAAATAATTGTTATTAAGGTTCTTAATAATTTAGCTGATGATCTAAGAATTCTTGAAAAGGAGTTTGTGAATGACGAGACCTACTTTAATGTAAAAGAAGACTTTTTAAAAGATATGAAGCAATTAGAAGAAGAAAACATATATTTTCAAGCACCAATGAGGTTTTCTTTAAGTTTATTTCCTTTAATAGTAAGTAACAAACATTTATACTGGGAGAAGGTAAAAGATTTTGAACCAAATGAATTAATGTTTGAATATCTTGAAAGAATTGATAAAATAGTTCAATCTAAAGGTAAAATGAAAAAGGATATTGAAATTCCAGATAAGATTTGTGGATTTAATTTCACGAAAGGAATAAAAATTAATGGAATAACTCATTGTTGGATAGGCTGGAAAGAAAATCAATTTAATTTATACCAAAATAACTATAAAATTTCTCAAATTTTGAATAAGCACCCTGATTTCATTAAATTGAAAGAAGAAATAGAATCATTAAGAACAAATACAGAACTATTAGAAGAAAAAGTAAATCAAGAAATTACTTTGAAATTACACATGACTAACTTTTTTATTGAGTTTAATGAAAATAACCAAGATCTAATAATAAACATTGAAGAGCAAGATATTGATAACCTTGGAGGTATTTATCGCACTGTTAGCAAAAATGAGGGAAAAGAATTATCAGTTCCTCTAGAAAATGGTTGGTTTTTTAAGATTAAATTGAAATTCAAGATATCTGATCCAATCTTAAATACATGGATACTTCTAATGAAGGAGTTGAATATTCTGATTAAAGACAAATATTTAGACTTAATTAATGGGGATATTTCTTCTATTTCATCCAGAATTGACTTACTTATTAATAATATTAGAAACAATAATAAGATATTTGAGTTTTACCCGTCTAATGAAGATATTCAAACCAATATTCAAAAAGTTGCTAATTATAGCGATGATGGATGGTTTCACTTAATTTTCGCTAAATTCTTAGAAAAGGAGGTTATTAGATAAAATATGAGCACTAATCTCTCAGAATCCAAGGGAAAAGGCTGGTATTATTACTCGATTACTCATGTTAATGTAATAAAAGATAATTTAAAACCTCAAGAAATATTAATACTCCCAGAAATGGATAATCAAGATAAATTTTCTTTTTGCTTTACTCACTTGAATTATGATGCAAAAAGGAGTTTATATAATCAGATCAAAGGTATAATTTATGAAGCGATAGAGCAAAATACATATCTTCTATTATGTAGCTTTTATTTGAATAATAGTGAAATTATTGATTTATTAAAAAATGCCTCTGGAAAACTGCAAGGTAAGATTTATGTAATCGTAGGGAACAAGCAAAATTCATATATTTCATATACTAAAGATTTAGAATGCAAGCAAAGGGGTTTCTCCTCATTAGGAGGTTATAGCATCCAGATAAGGTTTGTAGAAAACGCTCATCTAAAATTTATTTCTAACGGAAAAACATCTTTAATGTGTACAACTAACATGACTTCAGAAGGACTGTTTAGAAATCCAGAATTTGGATTAATTTTTAATGAGATTAGTGTAGCAATCGCTTTGAACCAGTTATTTTTTTATCTATGGTTCAGAAAAAGCAGTTCCTTTTTAGTGAATGATATATGGATTGAAATTCCTTCAGCTTACAGGCAAAATCCAAATGGAAATAATGAAAAAAATCTTGAAAAAATTAATAACTCGAATATAATCCTAACCTCGAAATTAGTGATTCAAGAATTAAATAAAGATTACATTCTTGTTAATGAAAAAAGTATTTATGAATGCATTGTTGAAAAACTCTCGTTAGCAAAAGAAAGTATTGATATTGCGTTATATAATCTATTTTTATCTTCAAATAATAAGCTTAAAAAGATAAAAACATTGTTAAAACAGAAGGCTGAGGGATCTGTTAAGATAAGAATATTAGTACCCTCAGTGAAAGTTAATTTTTACTCAAAAGAGATGAAAAAAGAATTAAAAGCATTAGAAAAAGAGAAAATCTCGATTCGATACTATCGAGAATTACATGGAAAATGTATTATTATTGATAAAAAAGAGGTACTACTTATGACAGGAAACATTGATTCTCATCTGATTAAGGATAGTTCTTATGATATCGGATATTTAACAAATAGAACAGCAGTTGTGAATAATTTTATATCTTTTTATGATCATTTGTGGGCTGAAGCTGCAGATGAGTGTGATGCTGATATTAAAATTAATCTACATTTAGATTTGACCATCCGTTCTTATGAATTTATCTCCTTTAAACCGCTTATATCTGTTAAAAAGTTAGAGAAAATACTAGATGACAGTTTATCGGTTCACCTATTTTTACATGAAAGTGGTTCATTGATACTAATTAGTGGTCCGAAGAAAATGTTAAATATTTATTTTAAGCAGAGTAATTACAAGTCATCAGAGTTTAGTGGAGATTTGTTAAATTTAGCTGGGATGGTCGATGAACAACCACACATGAATAAGAAAGAAGCTGTAAGCTTTTCTGTAAGAAAATTAGATTTGAGACTCTTTTGGGAGTCTTAAAATTTACCTATACTATGTAAATTGATCTTTAATTTTCTACATTAACTAATTTTATGATTTTTTTTAAAATTTACACACAAGGCATGTTACAAACCTTTTTAACTACTAAACTTATTTCTATTACTTATTTAATCTAATCTTTGAAACGATAATACCATTTATGAATTTTTTAATGCAACTTACAATTAAGAAGATTAAAGTTAGAGAAAATTTCAAAAACCTTATTGTTTTTAGATTTTTAATATTAATTATAAATCTTAAAGGGAATAATTCAAAAATGACGCTTAGTAACAAGACTGTCCTTTTAGTAAAAATTTTAAAGGATGATATTGAAAAATTAAAAGTAGGTTTTCAAGAAAATGGAATCGAATTTAGCGAGAAAGATTATATTTACTCAGTGAATTTCAACCTATTTATTGAATTAACCAAGGAATTCTGCTTTGAAAACAAAACAGAGACAGTTTATCGTCCCACTAGTATTATTTCACCAGACACAGAGAGTAAATTAGCCCCCATAACCTTTATCCCCGTCCCAGAAGAACGATTACAATTATTTAAAGATGTAATTCTTATTAATTTTGATGAAAAGTACATATATTCAATGAGTTATTTTCGTCTAACTCGTTCAGGAACTTATAACAGAAAAGAGCTATATTATCGGTTTTTTTATGCTTTATGTCATGAGACTTTTTGGCAAACTAATGAAATCGAGGAAGTATTTAACAGTCTTTTAGAGCAATGGAATCGGGCTTTGGAGCATAACAAAATGACAGTTGATTTGTTTCTTCCTTTAGATTCAATTTCGGTCAAGGGGAGTGCTATTATAACGATAGAAGATAAATTTCAAGTAGGACATATATCGGGGGTTATCGTAGAAATGACAGCAAATGGGATAGATGATTGGAGATTTTACACATCTATTATCTCGTGTAAAGCAGAACTATTAACAAAAATACATACGTCTGATACATCTGGTGATCCCACCAATAAAGATGAGAAAGATAAATATGAACTTCAATATCAAGAGGCATTTAAAGAACTGCACCTCCTCGTTAATGCCTTCTACATAAATGAGTTTGATTTTAGATGGCGAAGTCCCGTTATTAAATTACCTTGGTGGTTCGATCCAGAACTTTATAATTTCAAAGATCTTCAAAGACAGCAACATGTAGATAAATTTTTAAAAAAAGAAGTTATTGACAAGATTTCTACTATGTATTCAGAATTGAAGAAAAGCAATATAATTGAAAAGGACAGAGTGATATTGAATGGTTATTACCGCATATTTCAACACGGGATGATCGATGCATATTTCATTATTGATACAACAACATTCTTAGAAGCACTGTATACTAAAGGTAGTAGAGATTATGTAAAACTACGGTTTAGGCTCAATGCAGCTTCAATTCTAGCAAAATATAGAAAAAAGTTTTGGAAAGTTTACAATTTTTTAGGGAAGATGTACGATATCAGATCTAACGCGGTGCACGGAAGCAATTGGATGATGGAATTTGAAGAGTATGTAAGAAAACGATATTACGTTAAAGAGGGTGACATTACAAGTGTCATTATAAGATTTCGCAAAGAATTTATTTCCTATTTAAATTTTAGCTTGATGTACATTATTAAAAGTATGAATAAGAATACTGAAATATTAAAAGAAATGAATAAAGATCCTCTTTATTTTTTTAATAATAGCAAGTTAACTAGTGTGGAAAAAAACAGAAAGGAAATATTGAAAGAATTAAAGCAACGGTATGAGAAATCGAAATATGTATATGAGAACCAATGGGAAGAACTCCGGGCTTTATTCAATATCAAGGTTAATAGTTAGCTTGTGGAGCAGATAGTGCATTAATTTTACACAAATAAACTGGATATTTTGGCCTAGAAGAAGAGTGATTTTTCATGAATTTGGTATTTAGCTCTAAAATAAAACTTATCTGAATTAATAAATCCCGCTTATTTTTCAGAGCTTTCAGAGAAAATTTTCAGATAATTAACTTAATTTTAATTCCTAAATAATTATAAGTCAGATATCCTATTCTGATATACTTTAAATCTCAATTTGATTTTTTAACTTGTTTGATCTTATTTCTTAGCTTTTTAAGATTTTTATAATATTCTTTTCGGTTTTTAAGGATCTTAAGATTCTTCTTGATAATTGATTCCTTTTTAAACCCATAATTAATATTCAAAATACTGGGGATTATTATTAACGTAAAAAAAAGAATACCAAATAATAACATTCCTTGACTAATCTGAATTTCAATTTGTATTGTACTTACAAAACCAATTAATGTAATAATTGAGGAGCCACCTCCTAAGTTCGCCAGATTCTTAATAAGAGATGAATATCCCTTGAAAACGCTTGTAAAGGTATCTATTCTTAGATTAATCTCTTTAAGTATATCTGAATTAAATTCCGGTGTATCTATTCTTTTAATTAAAGCCACATTGTTTAAAAGTAGATTTAATCGAATTTTTTCCCGATTCAAGAATTTTCTCTCCTTTAGGTAAAATCTTTTTGTGTACAAAAATTCACCTGATCTGAATTTTTTATATACTTTAAGTGATAATACCAAATATGCACTTCCAGGAATTATTGCAATAAGTGGAATTATAATCATAGACAAGTAATTATAAACGAGAATCATAATTATAACTAAGAGAACATTAGAAATGAAATAAGAGAATAATGCAATGTTTTGAAAATAAATGTACAGATTATATTTCTTCTGGTCCTTAATAAAGCTCTCTAATTCGTAACTATTGTTATTTATAATAATTGAAATTGATTCTAATAATTTTGTTACTATAGAATTAGAATTTTCAGAATTAGAGTTTGTCAAAATAACCTCCCCCAAATCAATTTTTTTATGTTTATATATATGTGATATCATATAAACATTGATTTTCATCCTTTTTTTATTCCACTAAATTTAATAATAAAAATTAATAAACATGCAACTTCAATTGAAACACGTTTATTGATGAATAAGAATTCCAAATATGATGATAGTGATGATTAAAGTTATTATAAATCTTAGGTACCTTGATTTTATAATATTTATGTATTATTTACTTATATTAAGATTATTTAAAAAAAGTAATTGAACTAGATGAGAATTATTTAAAAAAGACTCAGTTAGACACAGCTTTCGAGAATATATGTGATTCTGACGAGTTTAAAGATTTGATAGGGTAAAATAAGTATTGATTTATAAATTAAGAAAAACCTTTTTAAATTAGGATTCCAACTATGATATTTGCAACCACCCAATATAAGTTCTTTAAATACTTCTTTAAAGGCAGGAAGATTTAATTACGGAAAAAAAAATAAACCCGGCTTCTTTCAAATTTCATTGAAATCAGACTATGAACATTATTCCAAATTGATGGTATGTTTATGATTAGGGAAGTGGATGGAAATTGTAGTGAACGACAGTATAATCTAATACTCAGAATAATAATATAATTAATATATCACGGTCTACCTAAAGCAGAATATTTCAAATATTTCTTTGATTCTTCAGAAAGACCACTTAGAATTTTTGGGAGAATCCCCCTTTCCTTTAAAATCTTTGACCTTTGAACTAATATTTCACACATTTCAGCATCGTCATTATGAAATAATAGAAGAGCTATAT
>LAZR01001306.1_pt1 | contig 15955 bp, 13 predicted proteins | sample 329461 | NCBI WGS metagenome assembly LAZR01 (sample SAMN03002196, study PRJNA259156) | marine sediment metagenome | biome: sea floor; feature: Hydrothermal impacted sediments; material: marine sediment; isolation source: Loki non-amplified sample from Loki's castle hydrothermal vent sediment ...
CGAGCCGGTTTCACCCCAAACGCGAACAGGTCTCTGATGATTCCGCTACCGCAAGAGATTGGATCAGACTCTTCAGTCAAGGATACTGGCACATCAGCGCTTAGGCGCTGACCAGGCTCTTGGCTGCGCCCGAAGCCGCAAAATCAGCGTCTCCGCCCATTAGGGATACGATCCTTTGCGCTACCTAAAGGAACTCACAATTAGAAAGATGATCCATCAACGGAGCAATTTGGACCGTCACCTCTTCACTCTCGCGAACCACCGGCATGCGAAGCAGCCCCCCTGCCCTATTCCGATACGACCATCTAAATCATACGAGTTACTTACCCCAGCTTCGCGAGCCGGGTACAACAGCAACCCCAATCAACGATAAAGTCGTCCGCGGAAAAGTGGAGAAACCAGCCAAATACGCTCAAAGTTTACAGCTGTAAACTGATCCGCTACGCTGCACCATATAGCGGATGACGGCACATTAGACACTAAATAGGCAAAAAAGCATTGACTTAAGGCTGTGAATCGCAGCTTTTATCCCCAAGTGGCGCGAAAAAAGCCATATTGAGCAATTTGGGGCAACCACATGATTCCCGTGACACCAATCGTTACCAACCGACCGTCGGAGCTGGCAACCGATATTTCAGAGCGCCTCACCACGGCGATCCGCGAACATTTGTTGTCGGCCTTCGCACCCGACAACACGAAATCCCTACGCCTGTTCAGCGCGCCCGAGGCCGCCGAACTCTTGGGTGTATCGGGTCAATTCATGCGCAAAGTGCACGGTGAAGGCACCCTGCCCGAGCCTCAAGAGATCCGCGCTGGACGTCGCTACTATACCGCACGCGACATCTGGAATGCCCGCCAGATCCTCGAACAAACCTCCCGCAAAAAGGGTCGCTATCTTCCCGGCCGGAGGGATGGAGATAAGCTACAAGTCTGGCAGTTGATGAACTTCAAGGGCGGCTCGAGTAAGAGCACCACGACAATCCATTTGGCCCATTTCCTCGCACTGCAAGGCTATAAGGTCTTGGCTGTTGATCTAGACCCCCAAGGCTCACTGACATCCATGTGCGGAATCAGTCCAGAAATCGAATTTGACGGACTAACTGTCTATGATGCCATTAGGTACGACGATCCCGTGCCCTTCGCCGACACAATCGTCGAAACCTATTTTCCAGGGCTGTCTCTCGCCCCTTCCCGCCTGCTTCTGTCAGAGTTTGAAACGGAATCAGCAGTAAACTCGAGCCCTGATCAGCCGTTTTTCACACGAATAAGAAGTGCGCTCGCTCAAGTCGAAGACCAGTATGATGTCGTCTTAATGGACAGCCCGCCTCAGCTTGGCTTCCTGACGATTTCTGGCATGGCGGCAGCGACCTCTTTGATTGTACCCCTCACGCCATCCATGCTCGACGTCTCCTCAACCGCACAGTTCTTGGAACTGGCTGGTGCCTATATGGGCGTCATCGAAGAAGCAGGCGCGGAATTGCAATACGATCACTTCAAGTTCCTGATCACACGCGATGAGCCGACAGACGTCCCATCACAACAGCTCACGTCCTTTATGCGCGCGCTCTTTCAAGATCGCGTCATGGGCGCGACCGCCCTCAAAAGCACTGCGATCAGCGACGCGACCATGCTCAAACAATCGATCTACGAGGTCGTGAAATCAGAAATGACCCGCGCAACCTATGATCGCGCGAAAAACTCAATGGATGCGATCGGCAAAGAGGTTGAAGCAATGATCCACCAATCATGGGGGCGTAGCTAATGGCCCGTAAATCCCTTCAAGGTCTCTCCGGCATCGCCAAGACGATTGCAGATTCCGGCCCACGCACCTCTGAGCGCAAACCAAATACCAGCGCTCCGGCACTTGGTGCTCTCCAAGGCTCTCTATCCGCCATCCGCGAGATTGATCCAAAGCTGATTGATGAATGGGGTCCGAAAGACCGTCTTGACGGGTTTACAGCTGTAAACTCGGATGAAGAGGGGGACGGGTTCGAAGCCCTCAAGTCCAGCATCGAAGATGGAGGCCAACAAGTGCCCATCCTTGTGCGCCGCTCGAGTAGCGACGGGCGGTACGAGGTTATTTATGGCCGCCGCCGCCTCAAGGCTTGTCGTGAGTTGGGACTGAAGGTTCGCGCCAATGTCGAAGACCTTGATGACGCTTCAGCCTTACTTGCCAAAGGACTCGAGAATGCTGCGCGCCGCAATCTGTCGTTTTATGAAAAAGCGCGCTTCGCAGCCGTTATTCAGGTTGCAGGGCACAACACAAAGACAGTGCGGCAAGTCTTGAGCTTGTCAGCGCCCGGATTGTCCCATCTCACCAAAGTCACTCAGAATGTTCCAGACGATGTCGGCGACGCCATCGGCGCTGCCCAAAAGTCAGGCCGCCCGAAGTGGACGGCGCTTGCAGACGCCTTCATCGCGAAGAAAGTTACCGCAAGCGCCGCATTTTCAATTCTCTCGAAACTGGATCCTGATCTCTCATCAGATGATCGCCTCGAGCGGCTCTTGGCAGAGATCGCCCGACGCGGTGCACGCCCAAAAGAGGGCAGGGCGGTCACGCCCGCACCAGGCGTTACGATAAAATCTAGCAATTCATCCGTCACCCTTGCCGTTAAAAAGACTGGCAAGGATGCCGCCTTCGGAGCATGGCTCGACCGCCATCTCGAAGACATCATCACCAAATCCTACAAGGAGTTTACAGCTGTAAACTCGCAGGATGACACCCGAGGCCAAAGCAGAAAGGAGGACGGCGAATAGAAAACCCCCGAAGCCGGAGCTTCGAGGGCTGCAGCGCGTAAGCGCCGTTAGACTAGACACCTAAACGGTAGCAGTCCCCGAATCATCGAACAAGAAAAAACGCTTCCGAGCGCATGGGAATTTTTTGTCTGCCGACAAAATCATGAAAACAATGACAGGACTGGCTCCAAATGGAGCCCACTCGCCAATATATTCGGCGGGGCAGCGAGATATTGCCCCGTCAAAGTGGTCACTCTTGCAGGTCATAGAAGACATCCGAGAGCCCTTGGGGCTCAAGGGGACATCAATTTCCCTCCTGCGTGCCATGATCTCCTTCATCAAGGGCGATCATATTTCTGCCGCAGAAGATGACGGGCATATCTGCTTTGCATCCAATGTTGCCTTGGCAAAGCGGACCCATGTTAGTGTTCAAACCGTAGAACGGCACATCACCAAACTCGTCTCTCTTGGCCTCCTGTCGCGCCGCTCCAGCGCCAACGGCAAAAGATGGGCTCGACGGGATACAAGTGGCCGTATAGTGCTCGCCACAGGACTTTCTTTAATGCCGCTATCAGCGCGATATTCTGAATTTGTTCAAATAAATCAAACTCATAAAGAACGCGCTGCTAATCTATCAATCTTACGAGACAAGTGTGCAATCGCGCTGGCAAGCCTCAAGAGGTATCTCCCGGCCCGCCCAGATCTTGAAGCCTTATTCAACACTGCTCGAAACCTCCTGCGCAGGCGTTTGCCCGAAGAAGCTCTAATGGCCTTGTTGAAGAATATTACCTCCCACATTGAAGAAGTTGCTCCTGATCAGACAGACAATTTGAGGGACACAGCCCCAAAAAATGAGGGGCACAAAGAACCTCATTTGAATCAGTCAGTTAAAGAAGAAGATTCATTTAGAATTGAAGTTAGGCCAGACGAGATGGAACGCGCCTACCCTAGACTCTGCGCTGAACTGAGAACAGCACGAAGCCAAACAGATTGTGAACGTCGAATGAGCGATATCGCAAACCATCTCGACTTAGGTAACCTTTGGTTCGATATTAAAAAACTGGGTCCAGCAAAAACGTTTATGACCCTAGGTTACTTATTAGAGCGCATAGAAAGCATTAAGAAACCTCGTGGCTACGCATTCCACTTACTGCAAGGACTTACCAATGGGACTTTGGCCTGGGACACATTGCTCCAGCCCATGAAAAGAAGAAAGAGTCTGTAGGGACCGTTAGACACTGTTTTGGTTAGTAGTGCTGTGGGAAAGTGAAAGTTTCCTTCTTGTTTTGGGACTGTCTGAAGGAAGCCTTGTGGGGTTTCCTGATGGGTCCGGGTCGGTTTCCGGCCTGTCTGTCCTGACAAGGTACCTCCCATGCAAACAGAAGTATTGCGCGTGCTGCGCGCAGAGGCGCGGTCATGGTGGCGACATCGAGAGCTTAGAAGAACTGGTAGCCTTGATGATGCGCGTCGGCTGGAACGCCAAACAATCCGCCGCGATATTGGGTATCTCCGTGCGGCTCTCAACAATCCCAATGTCTATGTCAGCTGCGGTGGGGGAGGGACCATTCTTCACCTCGGGCTGACAACAGTCTCGCTCTATGCCCCCGTTGAACGCTTCCCGCTCGCCAGCTTGGCTGTCCGGCGTGGAACTCCTCTGATCGACATACGGCACATGCGTGACATCGTTGCTTTCGCAAACCTGCCCAAGGTCACACTGGACGGCCAGGTCGATCCAAAGCCTTGGACGTCCTTCAGCCGTATATCGCTCCTGACATATATCGACGCTGCCGAACGCCTTGGCGCTCGTATCGTCAACGATCCACGCGCAGATCGCGCGGCCTAACCCAACCTTCCCAATCAACCCCAACCGAAAGGAGGCCAGTCATGGCCCGTTCCCGCACGTCCAAATTCGACGCATCCGAAGCCATCACCAATGAACTTATCCGCATCATCGAACGGGGTGTTCTTCCTTGGCGCAAACCGTGGACCGCTGGCGGCAGCGCGCGTCCCTTGCGCCACAACAGTGAGCCCTATCAAGGCGTGAACAACTTCCTGCTCACCATGCGTACGGTGATGGCAGGATATACCTCTCCGTTCTGGATGACTGTGCCGCAGGCAAATACTCTTGGAGCTAAGATCCGAAAGGGCGAACGCTCGTCTGTTGTTGTTTATTATGGCCAGAGTCGAGCGCAGGCGGATGATGATCGAGTTACCAATGATGGCGATATCGAAGAAGCCCGCGTCTTTCGGTTTCAGAAGTCATACCGGGTGTTCAACGCTGACCAAATCGAGGGCTTGCCGGATGCTTTCCACCCGGATGCCTGTTCGGTCCCCGATCATACGCCGTCCGCGCCAATCCTGCATATGCAGGCATTCTTTGATACCATCGATATTACGACGGTCTTTGGTGGAACCGAGGCACGCTACAATCCGCCCGTCGACAAGGTGTTTATGCCGAGCATTGAGCGCTTTAAGAACCCGCTGAACTTTTACGGGGTCTGGGCGCACGAGCTCGCTCATGCCACGAAGGCGCCCCATCGCCTGAACCGAGACTACGGTCTCAGCCGCTTTGGTAACACGGCTTATTCCCGCGAAGAGATCGTCGCCGAGTTGACGTCCTGCTTTCTGGGTCAGGAACTTGGGTTCACCGCGCATACACTCGAGCTGAACGCGTCGTATCTGTATCACTGGCTCCGTGTGCTGCGTTCGGACAAGACCGCAATTTTCAAACACGCGGCGGACGCGCAAAAGGCCTGCGATTATCTGATCGCGAGATCAGAGGCGGACAGGGCAGGGGCCACCGATCAGGCGGCTTGAGAGGTTTGGCGCTGTCGCAGGCCGCGGTTCTCAAAGAGTGAAAGCAAGCTTTGGGTTTTGTGTTTTCAATTTTCTCGAAAGGACAAGCCCATGACCACTTCCGCACTCCCTCAAACCGAAGGCCCCAACATCGCTGCAATCGCGGCGCAGAATGATGCCTTCCGTAAACTCGCCTGCCTTGGCATTGCGCCGGATCAGCCCATTGCCGGCCGTATGCATGTCACACGGTCTCTTGCTGAAGCCGAGGATGGCTTCATGGCTGAGGCGGTCAAAGCAACAGGTGAGTTCGACGTCTTTGAACCCGAGAATGATCCAGACGGATGCCACGACTTCGGCGCCGTGGATATTCGGGGGCAAAAGGTCTTTTGGAAGATTGATCTCTATGAGGCGGATAGCGATTTCCGCTACGGTGCTGAGACCCCTGACAATCCCGCAACCACCGTGCGCGTCCTAACCATCATGATGGCTTCCGACTGGTAGGGCAGGAGGCCTAACCTCGCAAACGAAGCACAATCTGAAGGCTCGTCGACCCTCTCCAAAGGGAAAGCGGGCCTTTTTCCCGTGTGATCCTCACACCCGGGGATTGGTCAGGCCGTTCCGAATGTCCGGGGCGGAGCAAACATCTCAAAAGGATATCACATGACACATGCACTCAAATCAGTCGCCGTCGCCATCGGTGATCTCACATCTCATCCAGCCAACGTGCGCAGCAATTCACCTGAAACTTACGAGACAGAAGCTATCGCTCACCTCACCGCCAGCATCGGCGTTCTGGGCATTATTCAGCCGCTGCTGGTTCAAAAGATCGATGGAAAGTTCGGCGTATTGGCCGGCGGTCGGCGTAGCGCTGCCTTAAACGAACTGGTCGCTGACAAGACCGCCAAGGGCTTCGCCAACAAAACCAAGATCGAGTGCCGCTTGGTGCCCGACGACTGCGATGTGACCACGGCCTTGTCCCTCGCAGAGAACATCACCCAAGCTCCGATGAACGCCATCGACGAGTTCGAGGCCTTCGCGCGCATGATGGAGGTCGATGGGCAGTCACCTGAGACGATTGCCAAGACCTTCGGCACCACAGTCGCAGCCGTCAAAGGTCGCTTGCGCTATGGTTTGATCCATCCAGATATCCGCGCAGCCGCCCGCGCCAAGACGATCACGCTCGATACGATGAAGGCTTTTGCGGATCATCCAAGCCAGGCCGTGCAGCTTGAGGTGTACGAGGCGCTGACAGGCGATGACAGCTATGTGCAGGCCTACACGGTGCGTCAGGCGCTCAAAACCCGCGGTGTGCAGGTGAGCGACGATATCGGGGCCTTTGTGCGCGATGATTACGTGGCGCGAGGCGGTCCCATCGCTGCTGATCTCCTCGAAGAGCATTCGGTGTTGGAAGACATCGCACTGGTCGAGGCCATCATGGTCGAAAAACTCACCGCCGCCGCCGAAGAGGCACGGGCCCAAATGGGGTTTGCATGGGCTGAAGCTCTGGTCCGCTACGACTACGCCACCATGGCGGAATATGGGCGCGTCTATCCCGGTCCGATCGAACCCGATGCCACTGGTCAAAAGCGCGTGGATGCGATCACCGATGAGCTGGAGACACTGCAACGCGAGATGGAGGACGAAAACCTCGAGACGGATGCCTACAACGCCCTCTACGATCGCGTCGATGTGCTCGAAGAAGAGGCGCGGGATCTGCAAGAAGCCTATAGCACTGAGGACCTCGCGCAGGGTGGGGTTATCGCATCCTGGTCAAACGGCAAGATCACGCTTCATGTCGGTCTGGTACGGCCAGAGGACAAGCCTGAGGCAACGGCGCAAACAACCAGCGCCGGCGGCACGACAGACAACGTCGAAGGGCAGGGCGCAGACGCAATCGTCTATCCCGCCTCGCTGACCCAAGACCTCAAGACAGAGCGGGCAATGGCCCTCGGAGCAGCCATGACCCTGCATCCAGAGGCCACGCTTGATCTGACGCTGTTCAAGTTGATTACGGACGTGCTTGGCGGCATGAGCGCAACCCACGCCGTCAAGGTCGAGGCCCGCAAGGAATACCGCAGCCACGCCAAGATGGACGAGATCGATGGCACATCGCTGGAACAGGTGGCCGAGGCGCATGACGCGCTCGATCTGTCTTGGGCGGATGAGGCGAAGTCTCCGGCAGATCAGTTTGCATCGTTCCGTGCACTTGAAGCGGGCGAGAAGGCCAAACTGGTTGCCTATGCCACCGCCAGCACGACGCAATCGTGTTTTGCCCGCAGCGTTCAGAGCGACAGCCTGATGTTTGATTTCGAGATCGAGGTCATGCCCGACGTTCGCGCGCATTGGACGCCGAACGCGGCGCTGTTCAACCGGTTCAAGAAGGCGTGGCTGCTCAAAATCCTTGGTGAGGAGCTCGGCCTTGCACAGGAGGCGGTGACATTGGCCTCCATGAGCAAAAAAGAGATCGTCGCCTTTTGTGACAAACTCTTCGCCGAGCCATTTGCGACCCTTACGGAGGCGCAGCAGCGGGCAGTTGCGGCGTGGTGCCCGCCGATGATGCAAACGACTGGTGGCGCCAGCTTGGATGTCGACGCGGAAGAGACCGCTCAAGCAGAGACGGTTCAGGCAAAAGCCGCCTGATCCACCGAGGTGACCCGCGCTTGGGAACAACCAGACGCGGGTCATCCCACTCCCTAACAACTCCCAGAAACAAGCGGCTCAGGCCGCCGTTTATGAAAGACATCCCCATGGCTATTCTCAAGTTCTCCGCAACAGCTGTTGTCGCGCAAATCGCGCATGCACGCTCCTGTGCAACCTTCCTGCCCAATTGGAACGGGCCAATCGATAAGCCGGCCCTGATCCTCATCGTTGGGAACGGCGTACATCTGCGCTCCAACGGCATTGACGGATCTACCACCCGCATCGTCACCACCGAGCAGTCCGATCCCAGCTTTGCCTTTGCGAACGGCATCAATCCGTTTCGGGACAGCGATTGGATGGCACAGCGTCAAATGGCGTTTCGCGATCTGACCGGGCAGTTCTACACAGACATTTTGGACGATGTGCAAACGCTCATTGATCGCGGGCAGGGAGCTATTCGGTTGGCGACAGACGGCCATTCGATCCGAGTCTTTGTGCGCCGCGCGTCGGATTTCTTGATCGGCGGGACCTATGAGGTCCCATCCGGTCTTGGTGGGCGGTTTCGGGTGATCCTTAAGGACGCCTGCGATATATTTGCCATTGTTCAGAACTGCGGCAACTGCGAGGACTTCGATGCGATGCAGCCCTACCGCGTGCCGCTCGACGCTCTTATGGAGCTCGAAGATCGGAGGGCAGCATAGTGGGATGGCTGTTCTACACCGATCGGCGGGTTCAGAGCTACGCTGAAGAGAAGGCGGAGATTACACGTCTCTGCACCTTTGAGACGGATACACGCCGCACCACACTGGTCAAAGCCAGCAAAGTTGGCTCGACATGGTATGCGGCGGCGAAGGTAGAAAGCCTCGATGGCACGTCTTTGGAAGACAGGACCTACATGATTGATGATGATGGATCATTCACCTTCGGTGCAGTGTTCCTGACGCGGTACGACGACGGGTGTTGGGGCTACAAAGATATGGGGGAAAGCGCTGGTCCCTGCGAATCCCGCGCGCCGCTAAGTCTTCTCAATCTCCTGTCCGAGTTGAAAGACCCCGACAGCTACGCCCACGCTTGGCGGCAGCGGTGCCGGGACTGGGCCGCGATCCCTGCCTACGCAGAGGGCGACAAGATCAAGCTCGCCTCCCCTGTGACACTCAGCGATGGCAGTACCTGTCAGATCGTCACAGCAACCCATTACAGGCGCGGGCGTCAAAAACGTAGCTGCTACCGCATTGAGGAAACTGGCAGTCTTGTGCGGCTTTCAAAGGCATCACTGGCGGGATCGACCCTTATCAGTCGCGAAATAGCTGAGGGCAGTGCGGTGTTGGCAGAGTTTTTTGCCCAGCAGGTGCCGTAGGAGCCCCCACAGCGCGTTCTCCGCGTTAGGGGCCTCCTCAGCGCTGCAAAGCGTAGAGGGGGCTTTTTGTCCTGTTAACCTCAACCCGGATCACAAAGGACAGAAATCATGGCCCATCCCAACCCGAAGCCCTCCAATCAATCTCCATCTAACGCTCAGCTTAAATCAGCCCTGTCGCTTATCGCCGCCGAGCTCGCGCGCGGTCCTCTGCGCAGTTCCTCGCTTTCAAAGATCATGCACGACGCCTTTGGCGGTAGCGATGCCAGCGGTTCATGGAACTGGCGCATGGCCTACGACATGATGCAGGCCGCTGCGGTTCAAACACTTCTCTTGGATGCGAACGGGTCAGACCCACTCGGTGCCGCAAAAAGCCTCGCGATGCGGCTTTTGACTGAAACACGACGTTCCGAGCAACAGATCCGCCTGCAACAGTTCTCGACCCCGCTGCCTTACGCGGCCCTCGCCGTGCGCGCGGCGGCGATCCGCAGTGGTGAGACGGTACTGGAACCTTCTGCGGGAACCGGTTCGCTGGCGGGGCTCATGAAGCGGGCAGGCGGCATTCTCATGCTCAACGAAGTCGATCCGTTTCGCCAGCGGCTGCTCGATGTGGTGTTCGACGCGCAGGCGACGGCGCATGACGCCGAATATATCGATGATCTACTGACATCAACAACAGCCCCCAGCATTATCGTTATGAACCCGCCGTTTGCATCCTCGGTCGATCGCTCCCGTGACAAGCATATCGCTGCCAAGCATCTCATCGAGGCAGCGAAACGATTGGCCCCCGGCGGGCGTCTTGTTGCGATCATGCCAATGGGCTTCACGCCTGAGCGCGACGCAGCGCATTGGACGCGGGCGATGAGCCTTCTTTCCCCGCGGCTTGCCCTAACCATTCCCGGCCAAATCTATCGCAAGCTCGGCACGAGCGTGGATACGCAATTGATGGTCTTCGATAAAGTCGATGAGGACGTCGAGATAATCCGCACCTCCGTTGATGATCTGGATGTAGCGGTCAGTATCGTGGACCGGATCGCCAAGGCGCGTCCGATTGTAGCGTCTGTGACGTCGGCGCGCTCGTTGCATGTCGGGCGCCCTCTGACGCGATCTGCGCCTCACAAAGTGCGCAAGCCTGATGCATCAAATTCAACTGCTGCCAAAACACCTAAACACGCAGCGACACCGCTGTCGTTCACTACGCTTGAGACGCCACGCGAAAACACTCCCATCTCCGAGATTTATGCCCGCTATCGCCCACAGCGGATCGACATTGCCGGCGCGCAGGAACACCCAACGCCGCTGGTTGAAAGCATCGCCATGGCGTCTGTCGCACCACCCGTTCCTTCAATCGCAGCAGCCGAGGGTCTGCGGCTGCCGAACCGCTTGATTGCAGAGGGTCATCTCTCGGAAGCCCAGCTTGAAACCATCATCATGGCCAATGATGCCCATGCGCGCGATTTGCCCGGCAAGTTTACCATCGATGATGACCAGACCAAGATGCTGCGCAGTGATGAGGATGCGGAGGCACGTGCCTACCGCTTGGGATATTTCCTCGGTGACGGCACCGGCTGCGGCAAGGGCCGCGAGTGCGCAGGCCTCATTCTGGTCAATTGGCTGTCCGGGCGGCGCAAAGCTGTCTGGGTGTCAAAATCCGCAACGCTGATTGAAGACGCCGTGCGCGACTGGACCGATCTTGGAGGCTCGCCCGCAGATATCCAGCCGCTCTCGAAATGGAAGCCCGACCAGCACGTCACCATGGGCGACGGTATCCTGTTCGTGACCTACGCCACGCTGCGCTCCGCCGGCAAATGCGGCACCACGCGCCTGAACCAGCTTCTCGACTGGATGGGGGACGACTTCGACGGCGTTCTCGCCTTTGATGAGGCTCACGCAATGCAAAATGCGGCTGGATCGGAGCAGGGCAGGGGGGCAAAACCGTCCCAGCAGGGTCTTGCAGGGCTGCGCCTGCAACTCGCCACTCCGCGCGCTCGCGTCTTCTATGTCTCGGCGACGGGTGCAACATCGGTCCACAATCTCGCCTATGCATCCCGGCTCGGGCTTTGGGGCCAACGGCCTGAATATCCGTTCCCGAGCCGCGAGAGCTTTGTCTCAGCGATGGAGGCGGGCGGTGTGGCGGCCATGGAGGTGGTGGCCCGCGATCTCAAAACACTCGGGTTCTACACCGCGCGTGCGCTGAGCTTTGACGGGGTCGAATACGATGTGCTGGAACATGCGCTGACGCCTGCCCAAACAGAGATCTACGACGCCTATGCGGGCGCATTCCGCACAATCCACCATAACTTAGAGGCCGCACTGACCGCGACAGGTGTCAATGATGCCTCGGGCGAGACAAATGCCTCTGCTGCAAAAGCCTCCGCCAAGTCGCGCTTCGAGAGCACAAAGCAGCGCTTCTTCAATCATCTGCTGATGGGCATGAAAGCCCCGTCGATTGTCAGCGCCATACAGCAGGACCTATCTGACGGCTATGCATGCGTTATCCAAGTGGTCTCGACGGGCGAAAGCCTTTTGAAACGGCGCCTGGAGATGATGGACCCCGATGATGAACTGGTCGAAGGCGCGCTGACACCGCGTGACTACGTGCTCGGCTATCTCGAACAGGCCTTTCCCATCCACACCCAGAAGCTGGTCGAGATTGACGGCACTGTCGTCGCAGAGCCACTGCGGGATGAAACAGGGGCCTTGGTTGTCTCTCGCGAAGCCTTAGCATTGCGGGACGAGGCGATGATGGACCTCATGGCGCTGGCCCCGATCCCCGCGGCACTGGATCAAATCCTTTGGGCGTTCGGGGATGAAGCGGTGGCCGAGGTGACTGGACGGTCTATTCGCCCGCTCAAATCCAGCGACGGCGCGCTCTTTATCGAAAAGCGCGCTGCGAGCAGCAATTCGTCCGAGACGCAGGCCTTTATGGATGGTGACAAGAACATCCTGATCTTCTCGGATGCAGGCGGCACGGGGCGATCCTATCACGCGGCGCAAACGGCCAAAAACCAGAAGCGGCGTCGTCATTATCTGCTAGAGCCCGGCTGGCGTGCGGATGCAGCCATTCAGGGACTTGGGCGCACGCATCGCTCTGCGCAGGTTAGCGCGCCGTTTTTCCGGGTCTGCACCTCGGATGTGCATGGCGAAAAACGCTTCACATCAACAATCAGCAAACGTCTAGATCAGCTTGGCGCGCTCACCAAAGGCCAACGCGAGACAGGCTCGCAAGGGATGTTTCGCGAGGAGGACAATCTTGAAAGCCCCATCGCGCGGTCCGCGCTGCGCGGATACTACGCCGATCTTGCCGCAGGACGTACGGAGGCGATGGGCTATGAGGTCTTCACCGATTGGACGGCGTTGAGGCTGATCGACAAGGATGGCGTGCTGCTCGAAGAATTGCCGCCGATCCAACGGTTCCTCAATCGGGTGTTGGCGTTGCCGATCCATATGCAAAACGCGCTCTTTGCAGAGTTCATGCAGCGAATTGCAGACCAGACCGAACGCGCCCGCGAGGCTGGTACGCTTGATCTCGGGGTGGAGACGCTGCGGGGCGAGACGATCAAGCAGGTCTCAGTAGAAGATCTATGGACCTGCCCGCAATCAGGCGCAGTCACACGTATCATAGGATTGGAGGTGACAGATCCTGTTCACATTGCGCGGGCCGACGGTGCCCTTCGCAACAACTTCGACAAAGTCCCTATGGTCAATCGCGCATCGGGGCGGGCGGGGCTCATCTCAAAACGACCCATGCAGATGTATGACGAAGACATGGTTACCCTGATGCGTAAGGTGGTGCGCCCAACTGGAAAATCCTATCTCGAGGAGGGCAAGTTCGAAGCCTCGGCTTGGGAAGCGGTCGAGCAATCAGAGTTCATCCGGCTTTGGGACGACGAGGCCGACAGTTTGCCCAATACCACCACGACAAAGCTCTACTTGCTCACGGGTCTGTTGCTTCCGATCTGGAAGACCATCCCGACAAGCAACGAGCGCATCTATCGCGTCACGCCCGAGGGCTGCGCCAGCATGATCGGCCGCACCCTCAGTGAGGAGGGGGCCGCAGCCCTTCGGGCGCGCTTCATGACGGGAACGCCGGAAACACCAAGTGAAATGCTGACAGCTGCCCTTGGCACGACAGCACCCGTCGATCTAGGCCGCGGCCTGACTCTGACACGCCGCCGTGTTGCAGGCGATGTGCGTTTGGAGATTGGCGGGGCGGACAAGGGCACCATTGATGGCCTCAAGGCCCTCGGATGTTTTACTGAAATCATCGCCTTCCAGCTGCGGGTCTTTGTCCCGCATGGTGCAGGTGTCGATGCGGAAGCGATCTTGACCCGCATTGTTGGCGATGGGCACCCAAGTATCCGCAGCGCAGCCTGATCGGCGTTGCGGGCGACAGTAGCACTTCCACCAAATGCAGAGACCGCGTGCCCGCCCATATTGGCGGGTGCGCGGCCGGAATTCGTCAACTTAGATGGAGACACACATGAACATTGCGGAAATTAAAACAGCTGTGGACGCAGGGAAATCCGTTCACTGGTCAAACGAGGGATATGTGGTCCGCAAGGATACACTGGACCAGTATCTCATCGTCTTTGAGCCGAACGGCAGTGTCATTGGTCTGACCGACCGCAGTGGGGGCCGTCTGAATGGGCATGAAGAGGAATTCTTCCTTGCCGATCGTGATGTCTGAAACATCCCGTTTGACCATCGGGCAAAGAATGGGTCGCGCTGGTATTGTAGCGACGTGCGTCCATTCAAGCTCTGTACTGTTTGGGAGGTCGGGAGAAAGTTGAAAGCAGGCTTTCTGTTTTGTGACTCCATGAGGGGTCGAAAAGCAATCTCGGGTAGTCTGGCAAGATGTCCGGCCCCGATAACCCAAGAAGGATAAGACCCATGTTCGCAGGAACCCTCACGAAAACCGCCGACACCGCAGCCGCTGTCTTCACCGGCACAATCCACAACACTAAGTTCGACATCGCGATCCAGTTGGAAACCCGCGCAAAGATGTCAGAGCGCAGCCCGGACTATGATGTCACGGCGGTCAATAAATCAGGCCGCAAGGTCCGCATTGGCACAGCCTGGAACGAGACCGGCAACACCAGTGGTAATCCCTACATCTCGATGCAGCTGGATGTTGGTCTGGGGCCATTCCGCGTCAATGCGGTTCAAACGCAGGAAGCGCGCAAAGCCAAGAGTGAAGATTTCGAGATCATTCCGCTGGTCTCAAACGGAACGATGAAGTCTGGCTCAATCTCGGGCGAATTGACTGCGATGGATGCTGACAACGCTTTTGCTGGCTACATCGCCAACATGATGTTCGATCTGGATTTCATGCTGATTGAGAATGACTACAAGACGGAAGAGACGCACCCGGATTACCGCATCGAAGTGAGCTCCCCAAAAGGGAAGCCGATCCGCGTTGGCTCCGCCTGGATGGCCAAAAGCAACCGGACGGGGCACGATTACGTCTCGCTGCTGATCAACACGCCCGACGGTGATTTGCGGGTCAACGCAGTGCAAAACGAAGAGCAGCGTGGCGGGCAGACGTTCTCGATCATTCCGTTTGTGCAGAACGGAGATCAAAAGCCGGACGCCAGCGGTGGATTGGCGCTGGTTGCTTGATTGAAGCGAAACCATCGACTGACAAGGAAGGGGAGCCGCAGCAACGCGGTTCCCCTTTTTTGTGTTTGTATGTTCGAGAGACACCCGCGCTTTCCTAGGCGTTTTGACTGGCGTCCAAATTAGCATCCCTTGTTATGTGCTGGCTTGTCGAACGACAGATCTGTGTTACAATAATATACTAACGTATATTAGATCTTGAGAGGGCGGATGGCCAGAAAACCGAAAACAGACAGCGTTTGGTTCGAAAGCTTTGATCTCGAAGCCGAAGTAACCGCTCTGATCACGCGCATTGAGACATGCACTAAGTTCTCACTTCCAGCCCAAAAGCGCGATCTGGCATTTTCGTACGCGGCGTCTCGGTTGCGTAAATCGAAAGAGGCTTACGCCGATGCGAAGAGCTCGGGCAAGCCTGTCTCCACATCCCGTCGCGACTTTTTAGAAACAATTCAGGACACGATTTTCTTGGCGATCCCGGCCAAAAATGCCGCGTTGATGCCTTTGAGCGAATATGTCCTGAACGATCCGTCCTTTTATCAGGACGCGATGTGTCGCGCGGCATCCCTCACCGAGGACGAGCTCTTTATGGCCCTCTCTCCCATACTCAAAGATATGACGGTGCAGGATGCCCGCGATTTTGTATCGAAGCTTTGGCATGACGGGATCGACGACAATGCCAGAAAATATGCAGAAGCACTGAAGCGCCCCGAGCGTGAGCGTGTTCCACTCCGTTCAGGGCATATTGTGTAGGCTGCCTTCGTCGTCTGGCCTACAGCGGACCTTCATTAAATCTGCGGCAAATGACTGCTC
>LAZR01001307.1_pt1 | contig 15948 bp, 22 predicted proteins | sample 329461 | NCBI WGS metagenome assembly LAZR01 (sample SAMN03002196, study PRJNA259156) | marine sediment metagenome | biome: sea floor; feature: Hydrothermal impacted sediments; material: marine sediment; isolation source: Loki non-amplified sample from Loki's castle hydrothermal vent sediment ...
TTACAATCGTCCGATCCGCGCGGACCGTCGGATTCCGGCTGGTTCCGCCTGGTTCCGGTTCGTTCCGGGTGTTACCCGGGGAGACCCGGGGAGGATGTTCGCGGGCCGTTCCGCGCACAAAAAAAGCGCCCGCCATAGCCCGTTAGGGCGACGGCGGGCGGGTCGGCAGGTCGTGTACTAGGTCAGATGACCGACGGCGGCGGGTCGAGGAACTCGCCGGCCAGGGCGGCGCGGATCAGGCCGTGGTTGCCCGCGTGGCGGTAGGTGTACCAGTGGTCGGCCCATTTCTTCGGGTTGTCGCCTTGGAGGTGCCACGTATGGATGGCCCCCCAAAGCTGGACCTCCGGGTCGTCGAGCGCGATGTCGATCCAGTTGTCGGGCGCGCCAGATCCCAGGCCCCGGAGGCCGTCCAGGCCGATCGGCGCGCCTTGGCCGGAGACCGGCGCGAAGGCGGTGTCGAGCTTGGCGAGGACATCGTCGGCCGCGACCACCAGGTTGACGAAGCGGATGTGGCTATTTGCCCTCGCGCGGAGGCCCGCGGGCACGGCGAACTCGGCGCCGTTCATGAACACCACGTTTTTCACCGGCAACGCGGTGTCGGCCCCCAGGGCCTCGATGACGACCCGGGAGCCCAAGGAATGGCACAGGACATCCACCGGCCCGCCGAGGCGGCGCAGCATGACGCTAAGCGCCGGCCCGGCCGCCTCGGCCAGGTCCCAGGCATAGCGGTAGCGGTTCCAGCGCCCGTGGCGCCAGGCGCCCAGCACCCCGCGCAGGCCCAGCGGCACCGAGTACCAGCCGAAGCCGAGGCCCGGGCAGCGGCCCTTTGGTTCGGGCCGGTCGAGCTGGCCAACCCTCAAGCGGGCGGGCATGAGGTCGCGGCGCCAGCGGGCGAAGCTGCCGGCCCCGCCCAAGGGCCCCCGATGGTGCGGGTTATCGCGCGAGCGCGCCCGCGGGTCGTAGCCGAAACCATGGACCAGAACCACCGGCCGGCCGGTCTCGCCGCCCAGGCGCAGGGCCAGCCAGGCGAAGGCCTCGGGCGCCCAACCGTGGATTACCGGCCGCCCGTCGCGATCGAGCGCGTGGACCCGGCCGTCCAGGAACGAGACGCCAGGGGTCATTCGGGCGCCCTCAGAAGCTCGCCCAGCTCGCGCAGCGCGCGGACGTCGTCGGCGGTCACCGGGCGCTCCCACTGGCCGCCGCAGAGCACGTCGATGGCGCGCTGCTCGGGTTCGTTATTGACCCGGTGATAGGCACCGATCGACATGGCGCAGAGCGAGGCCTTGAGCACTCCGGCCTCGATATCCTTGGCCTGGCGGGCGTGCTCGATGCCGGCGGTCAGCGCCGCTCGTTGCGCCGTCGAGCAACCGGCGAGCAGAAGCAACGCCGCCAAGGCGGCGAGGAAAGTTTTTTTCATTCCATACCCCCGGTCACGAACTCGGCCACGGTGGCGAACAGGTCTTGCGCAACCTCGGGCCCGAAGGCCCAGGCCGCGCCCAGCAGGAACGCACCGGCGAGCACGCCGGCGATCAGCTTGGCTTTCATGGGGAACTCCTAGTCGATGCCGCGATAGAAACGGTGACGGCCGATGGTCTCGTAGCTCTTGCCCCTGGCCCAGCGCGGCCGGACGCCAAGCGCGTGGTAGTGGCGCGCGCCGCCGGTCGGGTCGGGCGCGAGACCATGCGCGGCTTGTAACGCGGCGATTACGCAGCGCGCAAAAACCGGGTCCGACAGATCGGCAGTCATCATGGCGAGTTGATTGGCATCGTTGGCGCGTGCGTTGTTCCAGCAGGAGAAGTGAATCGACTTGAGGCAGGCCGCGGCTAGGCCGCTGCGGGCGCGCTTGGCCCGGTTAACCACGACCCAAGCGACCGCCAGCTTGCCGAGGGCGCTCTCGCCCCGAGCTTCGCCATAGACCGTGCGCGCCAGTACCTCGATATCGGGTGCGGTGATCTTCATCCGCCGATCCTCTCCCAGAACGCCGCGGCCAAACCGGCGAGTGCCAGCACGGTGGCACCGACCCAGCGCAGGACCCTGACCGTGGTGCGGCCGGCGGTCATCTGCTCGACCAGGCAGGCCTGGGTTTTTTCCATCTTGCCGATGCGCGCGTTGACGCCCTTGAGTTCGGTCTCGATCGCCGCCTTCAGCGCGGCCAGGCCGGCGTGCAGTTCGGCGAGCCCCGGTTCCCCCATGCCCGTCCCCGTTACAGCGCCATGTCGCGGCGCGGCGGCGGCACGGGCGCGGTCTTGTGGCGCCAGCCGTCGCCGGCGCCGACCAGGCAGGCCGTGCCGCCGGGCGCGGTCACGGTGATGGTCCAGGTGCCGGTTTCCGGGTTCTCGAAAACCTCGACCAGCGCGCCGGCCGAGGAGACGCCCCAGGCGCTTACCGCCTCGCCGTACTTGCTTGCCAGGTGCTCGACGACCTTGTGGCGCAGATCGCAGACCGTTTGTTCGCCCCGGGCCGGGCCCGAAAACGCAAGCGCCGCCCCCGCTGCCAGTAATGCGGCGGCAAGAATCAACGAAGCCGCCCGCAGGCGGCTCAGGGAAAATTTCGCATGATCTCTCCCCTGGTTAGGGTTGGGTGACGATCTCGAAGAAGGTGACGGTCCAGTCGATGGTCCCACTCATTGACGCGGAAAGGCTTCTGTCGGAACGGTGTAGCCACTGTCGCTGGCGTAACGGGCGACGCCGACCGTGTACCGGAGGTCGTCGATATGCCCATCAAAATCAGTGCCGACCTCGAGCACCCGCGTTGAATCATGCAAGGTGGTGGCCTGAGTATGTTTCGCGAGGAAAACTCCGTCGCGATAAATTCTAATTACACCGCCAGAATCCCGGTCGCTCGCGACGTGATACCACTGGTCGACATTCCAAGTGAGTGTCCCCGAAAGCAGCGTCGAGGTTGTCGTGTTGCCAGTCGTCGAAGTCCGCAAACTGATTTGAGTTCCAGTCGCATGTGTCCCAAATGAAATGGAGCGCTGCACACTTGACCACTGTTCTAAAAAGACGACGTTTACACCAGGCACGGACGCTGGGCGAAGCCAGGCATCGATCGTGTATTCACCCGACCCTATGGCAAAATCCGCATCGTCATCCCAGTGAACCGCATCCCCGTCGCCATCCAACAAAAGCGAGGCGCTGCCCCATTTTTGCTGCGCCTGGTCGAGTTGCGCATTCTCGATGAAGGAATTTAACACGGCCGCGTTGTCGCTTTCGTCGGCTGTGATGGTCGCCCCGTCGACGCCGTTGAAACCGAGCAATAACTTAACGCTGGCAAAGTCGGGGTCGGTGACCGGCGGGTTTCCGGGAATAGCCTGGCCCCGCGCTTTCGCCGCTGAAAAGCCAGCCAAGTTGGTCAATCGCAGCATGCCGGTCTCTTAATCATCTGTGAGCGCGTTGGTGGAATAGAACAGCTTGATCCCGTGCATTCGCGCGTCGACGTCCAAATCGTCCGCGGCGTCCGCGACCACGCGAGCAAGGTTGAAATAGACGGTGTCGCCGGCGGCGATTGCCCCTGCCGCCGTGACCGCTGCGCTCTCCGCTGTTTTGTGCTCGGAATCAGCCGCGCTCGCGTCTTTGGTCACAACGACCTCGGTGCCAAATACAACGTCGACCGTCTCGCCGTCCCCAACCGCCACCCCGCTCAAGCCCCAGGCGACGCCATCGAGGCCCCCTGTTTGGCCGCCCGCGTGGGAATACATTGCCTCGTAGGTGAAGGTTCCAAGGTCCCACGACTTCGGCATGGAGATCGAAAATTGCGCGTTCTGTTTGGTGGCTGTCTCGAAGGGCAGGTATGTGATGTTCGGGCGACCGGCCGTAAGCTCAACCGTCGTCAGCCCGCCCTGAGTGATATGGTCGCCGGCGCCCGCAGTCACCGTCGGCTGCAGGGCCGCGGCTGGCATCCAGATCGTTTGGCGGCCGACGCCTGCCTCGGGCACCCAGCCGCCGCCGCGCCGCACCAGCACGTCGCCGTCAGCCGGGCCCGGGGTGCCATAGTCGACATCGCCGACATCGTCGAGGGTGGCCGGGGCCGGACCCGTGGGGCCCGTGAGGTTGGCGATCTGCGCCCAGCCGGGCGTGCCCTGGTTCTCGTAGACATCGCCGTTGGCGGTGTCGAGATACAGGTCGTTTTCATTCCCGAGAGAGGAGGACGGCACGCCCGAGCCGGTGAACCAGCGGGCGGCGTCGGGCAGCAACTTGGCGATCTCGGCGCCGCCGGGATCGAAGGCGGTGGCCGATTCGAAGTCGGTGAGAACTAAGAAGATGCCGTCGCCCGGTTCGAAAAAGACATCGTTCTCGAAATACTGCGTGAGCGGCGCCCAGTCGCCGCGGAAGACGAAGGCGGCGGTCGGCAGGGTGAACGGACCGAACTTGCTGCCGTCGGCCATGTTGACGGTCATCGAGGCGCCCGTGACCGAGATCGAGGAGATCTCCACCGGCGTCGGCGGGTTGGTCTCCAGGGTATCGAGCCGCTCGTCCACATTGTCGAAGTTCTGGTCGATCTCGGCGGGTATGAGGTTCGAGCCCTTGCCCGGACCCCAGGAACCGGCGGTGCGGAAGATGAGGCCGGAGGTGTGTCCCATGTCCGAATGAGCTCCTGGTTATGGTGCCGGCGCGATTGCCACGACGGTTACGATCTCCGAATTGCCGGTGAACGGCGAAAACCGCGTGGCCGGCAAGGTTCCCGGTCCGGTGAAAACCCCCTCGGAGGCGTTAAACAGCATCATGCCGTGATCGAATGTGCCGTCGGACCTGAATCGGTAGCGCTTGAACCACACCGGATTCGGCGGTTCGGGGTAATTTTGCTGGAGGAAGAATTTGTTGTTGGTGTCCACGAAACCGAGGATCAGAGGCAATTCCGGTTGGATGAACATCGGCAGGGAGTCGGGGAACTCGCCCACCGGGATGTGGTTGATCGTCAGCGCAGCTATTGGACTGGCGGCGGCCCGTCTGACGGCGGACGCGCATCCGGCCATCCCCTTGTCCGAGCTTTGCGTGAAGGTCCATAGGTCGGGATCGCCGGCCTCCTTGAATCGGTAGAAGGCGCTTTGCGTATAAAACGGGCTGAAGGTCGTATGGAAGAGCTCGTTCCAACCCGCCGGCGGCGAGATCGTGGTCACCCCGCCGGCCGAGACATGGGCCAGAAGCATGTCGCCGATTATGGCCGGAAAGCCTTGGACGGACCCCCAGGTGAAATCCAGGTCCAGGGGGAGGGCTACGTTGGACTCCGTACAGGTGCCACCGGCGATCGCGGGTCTTTGAGTAGGCGGCGGCGGTGGGGGAGGGGCCGCGCTCCACGACACGTTGACGATGTTCTGCCAGGGATCGAGGCGGACAGGCATCTGTTCAGTTATTGAGTACGAAGGTCCGGATCACGCCGTCCGGGCCTTGGAAGGAGATCCGGTCGATGCGCTCCACGTCGACGAAGTCGTTGGCGTCGAGCGGATTGCTGACCCGCACGATCGTGGTCAGGCGCCCGGTCTCGGTGAAGATCAGGCCGAGCGCCGCATCGTCCGCCTCGGCCTCGTCGCCCGACGGCAGGATGTTGATGGTCGGTTGCGTGAAACCGCCGCCGCTGGTGAACTGAAACGCGCTAGGCTTGCCCCAGCGCAGCAACGCCTCGCCGCTCGCGCCCGGCGGCCGGCGCCGCGGGATGCGCCGCACCAGCGCCGCCTGCCTCCCGAAGAAGCCGCTCAAGATGAAGGCGCGCTTGACGGTGAAGGTCACGTCGCCTCCAGGTCGATGGTCTTGGGCACCGCCAGCCCGGTCACCGTGACGTCGATCGTGTGCGCGAACGGCCCGCCATCGAGCGGCACCAGGGACAGGTCAACCTCGGTGAAGGCCTCGTTGAGCGCCTCGATGGCGACCGCGAGCGAGGTGAAGCCCTGGTCCAGGACCGCCTCCTGGGCGTCCTGGCCGTCGAAGACCTGCAAGCTGAGGATCGAGCGCGCCGGCGTCATGCGCAGGAGGTCCACGCCATCGTCGGCGGCACCGTCATTGGGCGGCCCCTGATCGTCGTAATCGGTGTAGCCGACCTCCCCCGCGACCGCCAAGACGATGGCGCCGCTCCGGGTCTGATAGCCGTCCTCGACGTAACCGTCCTCGACATAGTCCGGCGACCCCGCCGCCGCCGAGACGCTGGTCCCCTGACCCACGGTGCAGGCGATGGTGACCTCGGCGGAAAACTGCCCGCTGTCGCCCTCGATGCCGAGAACGTAGGAGACCACCTTGCCGGTCGCCTCGCCGCCGGGCAGGCGGGCATCGACGACGCGGGCGCTCAGCCGGCACGAGAGGTCGAGCGCCTCTGCCCAGGTCGTCTCGAACCCGATCTCGACCGCCCGCGCCCGCTCCAGCAGCTCGGCCCGGGCGCGCGCGATCAGATGTTCCAGGCTTTGCTTGCCCCGATCCGTCACGAAGTAGCTGTTGCGGCGGACATCGCCGATCGGCGTGGTAAAGCCGGCGCTGCCCTGATCGTCGATCGCCTCGGCAATCTCGAAGGAGCTGAGATCGAGCGCGAGGACCTCGGCATCGCCGACGTCGGTCAGCATCTCCTGGGTGTCGGCCTCGAGCTCGAAGACCACGCGTTCGGAGCGCGAGCGCTCGGCCTCGAATTCGACGGTGAAGGTCGGCGCGAAGGTCCACAAAGGGAACTTCACGAGCGAGCGTCCCATGGTCACCGGCTGGAATATCTGGTTGATCCAGACGCCTTCGCCGCGCAGGACCTTGGATGCGCCGACCCGCCAGCCGGCGCCGATGCGGGCGCCCGGATCGGGCCAGTCGCCCTCCAGGCCCTCGCCGGTGTAGCTCGTGATGACGTGGCCGGCCGAGGTGCCGGCGGCGACGAAGGCGGCGATCAGGCTTTGACGTAAATCCACGGAACCGGCACCGGCCTGGTCCCAGAGCACCTCGGCCTCGACCCGGATCCGGCGCGCCGGGGGTTGCAGGGGCGCCGCCTCGAGCGAGGAATAGAACACCGTCGCGTCGCCCGGCGCGCCGAAGTCGAGGGTGCCGTCCTCGCCGGCGTTGACGTCCGAGGCGGTGACCGCGTGGGTCGTGCGGTCGATGTGCCAGCGCGCGGCCCGCGCTTCCAGCACCGCATCGGGATCGTCGCGGCGCTCCGGCTCGATCCAGACCGGATCCCAGAATGGCGCGACCTTGAGCGCCGCCGCGGCCGCGTCCTTCCTAGCGTCGAAGTCGGCCGGTCGGGCCAGGAATTCCAACGTCACCGTCTCGCCCGCCAATCGCTGCGGCAGGCCGAGCAGGCGGCCGAAGAACAGCGGCACCACCCCCGGCGTCGCTGCGGTGTCGAAGGATATCCAGGCCCAACGCTTGCGCCCGGCTCCAAGGAGGCCGACGCGCGGGTTGGCGATCTCGACCTCGGCCTTGGCGAACTCGCCCTCCTCGTGCCGTATGGTCAGGCGGAAGACCTGCTCGTCTTCGACCTCGTGCTCGACCCCGAAAGTGGTCTCCGAGGCATCGACCCAGGCGAAGTAGAGGGTCATATCTCCTAGAACCGCTCGAAAATCGGCAAGTGGATTTCAAGCCGCCCAAGACAAAGCCAGCGCTCGCTCTCATGAAAGACCCATCCCCATTTTCTGCGCTCCGGGAACAAGATCGTCATCACTTCAAGCCGACGCCACGGCGGCGCGGATGGTGGAAAAGCAATAAACATTTGTTCATCACCCTCGACGGTTAGGCGCAGTCGAAGAAGTCCTCGGGGCACACCACTGGCATGCTTCCGGCCGGCCGGATGGTCGGGCGGTCGTCGACCGCCTTATCAGGCTTGCCGATACACGCGATCGGGCGCAGCCCGTATTTCTTCGCGAAGTCCCGGACGTAGTCAGTGCCGCACGCGGACCAGAGCACCACCTCCCGGCCGCGCGCGATCAAGGCCTCGACGGCTGCGATGCGTTCGGGCAGGCCCGAGCCCCCCTTATGGGGGGAATCCGTCAGCGTGCCGTCGATGTCGATGAAGATCGGCAGGGGCATCAGACCTCCTCCAAGTCCAGCGACCAGCCGATCACGGCGCCCCATTCGTCGCGCTCGAGGGTCCAGTCGACCACCAGCATGGTGAGCCGCGGCCGATAGACCGTGAAGCTGCCGTTGACCACGCTCGAGCCGGGCACCACGGTCCGGCCCGGGGAGCCGCCACTGGTCGGATAGGACAGCTTGGTCAGGGCATCGACCGTGACCGACTGGCCGCGCCAGATGGAATCGAAGGCCGGCGGTTCCTGGTCCGAGCCGGTGATCGCGAGCGCATATTTCCGGAACGAGGACTCGGTCACGTCGACCAGGGCGCCGTTGACCGTGCGCCGCAGGCTGCCGCCGTCGATCGGGCGCAGGTTCTCGCGCAGGCCCCGCGCCGAGAAGTCGGGTATGCCGATGCCGGTCAGGACGAGATCGGTATCCGACACGGGCTCACAGCCTCCTGGGTGGCCGGCCGGCGCTGGCGCGCGCCTGGCTCAAGGCAACGCGGCCGAGCGCCTCGGCGACCTCCTGGTCGGCCCGCGCCGGGAAGCTCTGGCCATCGAGGACGATGGTGAACGGAGTCCCGGCCTTGCCCGCCGGGGCCAGCGCCGGCACGTTGACGGGGCCGCCGGCCGCGAAGACGGGGATCGGCATGAGCGGCAAAGTGAGCGATCGGGCGATGCCCTCCGCCAAGCCGCCGCCGGAGAACTTGGGCAGGCGCATGGAGTTGAGGGCCGCGAAGAGGTTGGCGCCGTAGTGCCGCACCGCCCGGGCCTGGATGACGAACTCCTTATCGGACAGCCGCGCCAGGATCGAGTCCGAGGTCGGCGTGCCCGGCCCGCGCACCGCGCCGCCGCCGGCCAGGACCGGCACCCCGGCGCCCGACGCGCTGCCGCCGCCCGAGAGGCCGAGCGCCTCCCTGGCGGCCTTGAAGGCGCGCCTTGCCAAGGAAATCAGACTGCTCAGGAGGCTTTTGATGGTCGCCACGGCGCCGCGGAACGCAGCTACCAGGCGCTCGGCCGCGGCGTCGGCGAAGCCGCCCAGGACGTCGGCCAGATCGCCCCAGAGCCCGGTGATGAAGGTCCAGGCGGCTTGGGCAGCGGCCGTGATGTCGTCCCAGAAGACGACGATCGCAACGACGGCCGCCGCCAGCCCGGCGACGATGAGCGCGGGGATGGCGCCGATGGCGAGCAGTGCCGCGGAGAGCACGCCGGCGGCGGCGGCAATGACGCCGATTGCGTTAACGACCAAGCTGCCGACGGCGGCGAACGCCACGAAACCCGCGGCCACCAGGCCGACCACGGACGCGAGCGCGGTAAAGATGCCGAGCAGTTGCGCGACCACGGCGGCGATCAGGAGTTGCCGGCCGGTGAGATCGGTCCCGAAAACATCGTTCAGCGCCCCGGCGACGAAGTCGGCGGCCTCGACCAGCGCCTCGAACGCCGGCACGATGACATCGTCGAAGGCGGCCTTAACGTCCTGGGCGAAGGCGATCACGGCGTCGCGCGCCTCGAGAATGAACGCGCCACTCTCGCTCACATCGACATCGCGGAACTGGATGGCAGCCACCAGGTCCTCGACCAGCGAGATCGCCTGCCTAATTTTACCTTCGGAAAACGCTACGATGGCATCGCGGTTGCGTCGGAGCGCCGCGGTGAAAGCGTCCGCGGCACGGCTCAAATCCTCATTGAAGATCAAGCCGATCTCGTCGGTCAGGCCTTTGAGGACCCCGCTGCCGACGAGCGAGACCACGGCCCTGTTCAAAGCATCGATCGTATCGCGGCCGGATTTGAAATCTCTCTCCGAGAAGACCACGCCGAGTCTCTCGGCCTCGTCGCCCAGGTTCCGGATGCCGGCGGCGGTCTGGTTGAAGAACGGGGCGGCGAGCCGCGCATTGCGCGTCCCGGTGATGTCGATCAGGGATTTCACCTTCTCGACCCCGGCGGGCACGCCAGCGAAGGCGTTAGCAAACTCGAGGATCTGGCCGACCAGCGGCTTCATGTTGCCGGTAGCGTCCAGGGCCGTGATGCCGGCACCTTTCAGCGCGCGCGCGGCCAGGGTGCCCGTGGCGTCGACATCGATTAAGCCCTTGGCGGTGCCGGCGAGTTCCTTGCTCATATCGCGCACCGTGACCCCGAACTGATCGTAGGCCTCCCGGGCACGGTCCGTCAGATCGCCCGTCTTCTTGGTGGCTTTGCCGGCCTTGCGCTCCTCCTCCGCCAGCTCGCCGAGCCCCTGGTTGAAGCGGGTGAGTATGTTCAGGAACTTTTCCTGGGAGATCCCCGACTGTTCGGCGGCGAAGACCAGGCGGCCCAGTTCGGTGACCGTCAGGCCCACGCCCTGCGCGGTCTTGCCGGCGGCATCCGCCGCCGCCGCCCCGGACTTGGCCAATTTGAAGAGCGCCGCCGCGGCCGCCAGGCCGGCGGCACCGACGAGCGCCAGGTTGCGCCCGATGCGCACCAGGCCCTGGCGCAGCGCCCGGCCGCGCCGGGCCATGTTGCGGAAGGAATCGCCGACCCGCTTGCCCGCCGCGCGCAATAGAAGCATCCGGTTCTTGAGCCGGTTGACCGCGGCCGACAGGCGCTTGCCCGGGCCCTCGAATTCCTTGGCGGATTTCTTCAGGAGCGCGAAGGCCTTCTCGCCGACCTTGCCGATCTTGGCGAGCTCCTCCTCGATGTCCTTGCCGCCGTCGAGGGCGATGCGCTGCTTGAGGGTGGTTCGGGATTTGGCCATGGCTCAGATTCCTTTCCCGATCTTCCGGACGTAGATCTCGGCGAGACGCCCCGCCGCCTTGTCGATGATCTTGCGCACCGAAAACTTCTTCGGCACCACGATGGAGCTGACGCCCAGAAACAGCGGCACCGTGCGCAGGACCGTGCGCCCGGTGGCCGTGCCATCGGCACCCCGGCGCAACGCCGCGAGCGAGACCTTGGGCCGCGCCTTGTTCGCCTGGCTGCGGGTAAGCGCCGCGCGCGCGCCGAGCAGCGGCCGGCGGCCGCCGCGATCGAGGAACGTCAAGGGGCCGATCCGTTGGGCGAAGCGTTTGGCGGTCATCCGATCGCGCCCGATCTTCTTCGGCGTCCCTTCGAGCGGGATCCACAGTCGGGGCTTGCCGCGTATCGTCGCCCCGCTCTCGAAGACCTCGGCGTAGGGCACCTTGCTGAAGATGAAGGCGGCCGCGTCGATCGAGACCTTGGGCCGGCGCGGGAAGGTATCGACCCGGAGCGCGTTCTGGAACCGCTTGGAGAAGCCGGCGCGCGCGATGTCGGCACGCGCTCCGACCTTTATCGTCGCGCCCGCCTCCTCGATAGCGGCCGTCGCCGCCTCGGCCATGGGCCGTTTCATCTCGGCCATGGCCTCCTCGAACTCGCCCTTGGCCGCGCGGTAGAGAACTTTGAAGGTCATGGTTTCGACACATCCATGTCGAGAAGAATGGCCTTGACTGTCGGGTCGGCCGCCGCGGATCGGACATCTGCGATTAGCTCGGGCATGGGCTTCTTTCCCACGATGATTCGCAACTCGCAGCCGCGGCCAAAGGGGCGGAGGTTTTTGATCCGATCGGCGGGTATGCGCTCGTGTCGCTTATGCATCATCGTTACCTCCGGTCATCCGTCCTCCGCGCCCGGTGGCCGGTCCTTGGCCAGGTCTCTGACCAGCCTCTTGAGTTTCTTCGGGTCGCCGCGCGCCGCCATGGCGTCGAGGTTCAGGCGTTCGGCCAGCTCGCGCCGGCGCCGGCGGTCGGCGAGGAACAGGAAGGCGTGGACCCGGCGCGGCGTGTAGTCCCCGGCGTTCGGGTGGCCGATCTCGATCAGCGCTTCAACCGCTTCCGCGATCTCGAAGCCCGCTTCTTGCCAGATGGGGCTGCGCCTGGTTTGTCGTCCTCGACCCCGAACAAGACGCCGAGCCGGGCCAGCCGCTCGGCGAAAGGGCCGAGGCCACCCGGCATGGTCAGGCGCAAGATCGCGTCGAGGAAGGCGATCTGCACCTCGACCCCGAGGCGCCGCGCCACGTCCTCCGCGGCGTTGTCGCCGGGCGCCCCGGTGCCGGCCGCGATGATCGCGACCACGATGTCGGGGCCCAGATCGATCAGGTGCTCGGGCTTGTCCAGCTTCCCCGTGAACAGCTTGCTCAGCTCGGGGAACCGCCGGAGCAGGTCGGCGATGCCGTGCACCGAGACGCCGTAGACCGCGACGTCCTTATCGCCGACCGGGACCGTCTCGACCGCCGGCGCGATGTCTATGAGGCCGACCATCAGATAAGCTCGATCGAGACGACGCCCTTGAGAATGGTGTAGTTCTCGATGTCGGGCGGCGTGTCGCCGGCGGTGCCCGGGTCCGCGAAAGTGATGATGCCGAACTTGCCGGCCACCGCCAGGACCTCGCCGGTCGCCTCGAACGTCGCGAACTCCTCGGAGATCAGGTTAAACGCCGACGAGGGGGTGAATTCGACACGGTTGAAGTTGGCGGTGATCTTGCGGCCGACGTCGTTGGTGCCGACGACGCGCACCTTGGCCGCGATCACGGTGTTGGACAGGATGTCGATCTCTTTCTCGCCGGCGGTATTGGTCGAAACGACGCCGCCGATCGCGAGCGCCAGATTGTCCGCCACCAGCTCGTCCATGACGATGCGCAGCGTGCCGCTGGTCTTGAGGGGCACGGTCTTGTCTTTCTTCTGCACGCCTTCTTGACTGGTGAAGTGCTCGCGCGTCTCGACTTCCGGGTCGAACTCGACTTCGGGGCAGTTGCCCAGGAGACGGAATGCCATGACGGGGTTTCCTCTTCTCGCTAGTTGGGGTGGCCGAGCGGGCTGTCTTGGGGTTGGCGCGGCCGGCCAAGACCAACCCCGCGCCGGGGCCGGTGCCGGTTACGCGTCGGCGGAAGGCTACAAATGCTCGACGGTTACAGTTCGGCGGGCTTAAGCGGATAGACGAAGGTGAAGACGATTCCCATCTCGCCGATAATCTGGCGGCCGCGCTGAAGGCTGACCGCTAAGGCCTCATAGCGGATCTCGCCGTTGGTGGTGACCAGGTTGCCAAGCGCGGTGTCGTTGAGCACCGCCTTGAGCAGCCGCGCGCGCCATCTGTTCAATTCGCTGCCGACGTCCTCGGGCACCTCGCCCAACAGGATGTGAACGTGCGGTGTCATGGCGATCATGTTGGGCGCGTTCGCCGGGCGAGCGCGACCGAAGGGGGAATCGTCGGCCTCCTCGTCGCCGTCCATCATCTGCAGCGCCGGGAAATTCCCGTCGTCGGCTACTTGCAGGTTGCGCTCTACCGTGGCCGCGCCGACGGTCTTCAGGACCGCCAGCAACCGCACCAGGATGTCTTCACGCCGATCCATTACGCATCCTCGATCAGGATCAGGCGCAGCTCGCGGGCGTTGCTTGTCGGCGCGGTGGCGAGCACCCGGTAGCGGACGCCGCCGAACGTGACCTCGGCCTTGACCAGGTCCTCGCGCCCGAAGCCGGCGGGCGCCAAGTCGGCCAGTTGCAGGTCGACCGCCGGCCGCACCGTCGGCACCACGACGCCGGAGTCGCCCGCTTCCTCGACCTCGACGATGTGGTTGAGGACGTCGAGCGTCAGCGGCAATCGCCCGACCGGAGTCAAGACCGCCTCGACGCCGAATATCTCATAGGCCGGCGCGTCGAGCAGGCCGGCGAAATCTATTGTCATCTCAAGAGACTCGCATGCAGGTCGAACAGCCCGTGCGGACCGGTCCAGTCGTCGCCGGCCTCGGTCACCTCGAGCTCGTAGTACTTCCGCCCCGGCGTCAGGTCCTTGGTATCGGCCTTGAGCATGGGCACGCGGACCCGGTTGTCGACCGCCTCGGGGCCGGTGAGGACCGTGATGACATCGGTCAGCGCCTTGGTGAAATGCGGCGTGTCGGTCACCGCATCGGCAACGGCGAAACGGATCGCGGTCGCCGCGCTCAAGTCCACCGGCTTGGTCAGGTCCGGTTCGCCGGGGTCGAGCGGGTCCTCGTCGTAGAGCAGGAAGTCCAACGGCCGCCCGTCGCCGGCATGGTAGTCGATCGCCACCGCCTTATCAGACATCGCGCACTCCCGTGACCGTGATCGTGATCGGCCGGATCGCGTTAAGGGCGCCCGGCCGGAAGCCGACCGCGGACGCAACCAGCGGCCGGATGGCGAGGATCTCGATCGGCACCGCCGCGGCGATAACCACGGCCCCGGCACCCAGTTGATTAAGCGCGGCGAGCAGGCTCGCGGCGGTGCCGACCAGAACTTGCGCCCCGGTCCCGGTTTGGACCAGCAGGGCGAAGGTCGACGCGGCCGCCCCGGACGGCGCCATGCCGCCGACGGCCGAGGTGACCGGCGGCGCCAGCAAGTTCGCGCCGGCGCCGGTAAAGCCCGCCGCCACCGACCCCGTGGCCGCCTGGCGCGGCGCCGCCAGGAGACTCGTGGCGCCGCCGCTGGGTTGCAGGACCGCGACGGCGGAGGTGACCGGTGCCACCAGCAGGCTGGCGGCGCTGCCGATGAAAATTACTGCGCCCGTGGCCGCCTGGGCCGGCGGCGCGAAGACGATCGCCGCCGCGCCCACCGGCGCCATGCCGCCCACGGCATCTTGCAGCAACGCCGCGAGCAGGCTCGTGGCCGGGCCGGCGAAGGTTTCGGCGCCGAGGGCCGCCTGGGCCGGGGCGGCAAAGGCCGACGCCGCAGCCCCCGCCGGCGCCATGCCGCCCACGGCGGCCTGCACCGGCGCGGCGAGCAGGCTGGTGGCGGTACCGATGAACGCTTCCACCGAGGTTCCGGCAGCGGCTTGCAAGAGCTCGGCGAAGGCCGAGGCGGCCGTGCCGGCAAAGATCACCGCGCCCAGGCCGCTCTGGGCCGGCGGCGCGAAGACCGACGCGGCGGCGCCCACCGGCGCCATGCCCCCCACGGCGCCTTGCAATAGCGCCGCCAAGAGGCTGGCGGCGCCGGCGGCGAAGCGTTCCGCGCCGAGCGCGCTCTGCACCGGCGGCGCCAGCAGGCTCGCGCCCAGGCCGGCCGGTGCCATGCCGCCGGTGGCCGCGGTGACCGGCGACGCCAGGGTCTGGGCGGCAGCGCCGGGGAAACGTTCCGCGCCTACGGCACTCTGCGCCGGGGCGGCAAAGGCCGAGGCGGCGGCGCCGTCGAAGCGCTCGACCCCGATCGCCGACTGCGCGAAGGCCGCCAGCAGGGTGGCGCCGGCGCCGGGGATGCCCTCGCCCCCGGCGGCGGCCTGGGCCGGCGGCGCCAGGACCGTGGATGCGACCGCGGCGGGCGCCATGCCGCCGGTGGCGGCGGTGGCCGGCGGTGCCAGGACCGAGGACCCCACGGCGGCCGGTTGCATGCCGCCGCTGGCGGCCTGGTTGAGCGGCTGGAAAATCTGCGCGCCGGCACCGCTGGGCGGGGCGCCGACGATGCTGTCCTCATCATACTTGACCGTCCCGGCGTCGTCGATGATGTGGGCGAGCTTGGTGCCGGAGCGGTCGTAGGTGCGGTTGCTTACGTGATTAATAGTGCCTACGAAGGTGCTGGCCGGCGTGGTCCAGGTGTCGCTGTCGGCGTCGTCTGCGGAGTAGAGGTCGGAATTATCAGCACGCGCCGCCAGCATATGTTGAGTGCTGCCGTCGAGACCAAGACAAGCAACTATAGAAGAATTAACAAGACGGACATCCTCAGCACTGCTTGTACCGTCCCATATTTCAGAAGCTGTAAAACTACTAGGATCGGTCGCCGCGTCAAATTCTATTACCTGTAGGCCGTTTGTGGTTGTCACAAAGCCAATGCGGACTTTTGTCGTGCCAGCACGGTCAAAAGAAATACCATGAGTGAAAAGGTAAGGATTATCACTACCAGACCCCATGACTCGATCAGTTTGTAGAACATCTGTACCACTTAATGCTCTTTCTCGTATATTTCTTGTCGCCCCTAAGTCGTCGGCCCAAACAATAAAGCTATAATCGTCATATGCCTCCCCGCTCGACGCGCTCAGCACGATCCT
>LAZR01001308.1_pt1 | contig 15946 bp, 21 predicted proteins | sample 329461 | NCBI WGS metagenome assembly LAZR01 (sample SAMN03002196, study PRJNA259156) | marine sediment metagenome | biome: sea floor; feature: Hydrothermal impacted sediments; material: marine sediment; isolation source: Loki non-amplified sample from Loki's castle hydrothermal vent sediment ...
TAGTAGAGCTCACCATATGCCCCAGGATCCGTTGTCGGCTCTTACCAATATGATGCAGCAGCAGATGGGTCAGGCGGTCCAGACACTGAACCAGATCAATATGGGTCTTGTACAGGTGCTTACGCTTCCATTACAGATGCTGAGTGCTGGAGTGCAGGGTGCGGGATCTTTCGATGCAAAGATGACCACGTCACAGTTGAACCAGAGAAACATCTTCGGCTCTGGCGGCGGTACCTGAGGGATCATGGCTACTGAGCGGAAATTCTTTGAGCTGCCAAAGGAGTTTGGAACCGTTATCTATGGCTCTGGTGATGGTAATGAGGTTCTGCCTCGAGCGCAGCAGGATCCCTTTGCCGCTTTGAACCAGATATTGACTTTTCCTTTCCGTGTTCTCAATGAGAGTCTGAATGCCATGGCTCGATCGAATGGTCAGCAGCAGAACGGCGCCGAATCAACCAAGAGTCGGCGACATACTGCTCATGGAGAATTGGTCCAGACCATGTCTACCAGGGATTTGAAGGCGAAAAACATATTTGGGACGGGAGGGAGTCAGTAGTATGCTTCCCGCACCGCAGCAGGTTCTGGCACCTCTTATGCAACTTGTCTCGGCTCCATTCAATATGCTCAATTCCCTTGCTCAGGGCGCGCAGCGCTCTTGGGAGCAGGGCTCTGGGATAAACAGTGGAGCGCCCAGTATTCGTGAGCGCGCAGATGCCCGTGCTGGAATTCCTGCAGATGTTCGTGAGACGCAGTCGGGCCGTATCCGAGAGATGACTGACGATGCCGGTATCTACGTCTATGTGCGACAGGGTGCACCGGCGGGTTCCAAGGGCACGATCATTTTCTAGGGAGGGCTCTTGATGCCCATGGATCCGGTGACTACCTTTTTTCAGGCAGTCAATCAACTCGCTCCCCACAACATGTTTCAGGCCATCATGAGTGGTCGAGCTGACTGGCGCGAGATTGTTGATCCTCCTATACCCGTGCTCGAGACCATTTCCTCGAGGCCGTTGGCTGCTGAGCCTCAGCCTCCTGTGAAAGAGACGATCCGGCCTCTACAGCGTACGCAGGTTCGTCGTAATCAGAACCCGGTGCAGCGTGTCAAACGTACGGTCCGCGATGCTGCTGGCAACCCGATCGTGGACGAGTTTGGAGAGCCTGTGATAGAGGATGCGTGGGTGGAGGGAACCGATGCACGCCCCACCTTTACCAGTCTCTATAGCCGTCATGCGGGCCCGGGAACCCGTCGTCGTGCCAATTCTGTTTCATCCGAGATAACTCGTCAGGAGAAGGGTGTGACCAAGGGTCTGGGCAGTACGTCGTGGACCAGACCCGGGCAGGCGGATACTGAATACACGATCTATACTGCTGAAGAGCAGGCCCGTCGTGTTCGTCATGTTGGTGATATTGACGAGGTCCTGCAGGTCAAGCCTGACGTGGCTCTTACACGGCCTACTGCTGGACTGGGTTCTGCCCGACGCCGGGTAGGTCAAGGTGCTGTCCGTGTACCGTATCCTCTGACGGGGACCAATATCTTCTAAGGTCAAGGTCAACGACGGTCTTATCTACGGGTAGGTCTTACCTGAGATTGTATGAGTGTTCAGCCTGTTGTTCGCAACACCTCGGGGGTATTTGCCAACCAACGCAGTGCTGAGCGAGATAGTTGGTGGCCGGTCATGTCCCAGGCCCGATCCATGCAGGAAACGCCGGATGGAAATGTGGTTTACTCTGATCAGTCGCCAAACCTGAGACGGGCCACCATTGATTCCAACGGTGCATCGGCCATCTGGACTGGGCTTTTTCCTCTTCGAGGTTATCGGTCCGGTCCGATTGAGATCACGACGGCGTTCGTGCCGGTTCCTAATTCGTTCGCGGACGATGCTATCGATTTCGAGATCCAGGCCTCCATCACTCCGATTGGCGCAGCCGCGTTTGTTGCTCCCGTAATCGTGGGTGACGTGTTTCGGGTCGTGCTTGGCGATGCTAATGATGGTAATCTGGTCCAGATGCGGCGTGTTCTCTTTCCCGCTTCTGGTTTTCAGGATGGTGATTATCTGACCATTGTGCTCGAGGCTACGGCGGATTTTACCGGTGGCGGCGGTCCGCCGGCGGCCGTGATAGATTTCACCGGTGTCTATGCCCAGGAGTCTGTGGCTCGAGGCACACGAGAAATCTAGAAAGCCATGAAGTTGATTCTTAGAGCGTGACAGGTCCGGGGGAAACCCGCCGCGGAGTTTTAGTTCCCGATCGTTTCAATCAGGGAGCGGTCCGGATCACTGCAGGGACTGTGGATCCGAGCGTTATACCAGTCAAGGAGAAGATCGGCTCACTCTATCTCAATCGTCAGACTGGTCAGGTCTTCAGGAAGACTGGGACTGGTAATACCGACTGGGAGGAGATGGATGATGGTGGTGGGATTGAAGAGTTCTCTTTTGTTGCTGGGGATTGGGCAGCGGGAATCGCCAATGAGATTCAAATTGTTAGGGCTCCTGCAGTTCCTGGACCGGGGCAGATTGGCCCTCATGGACTTGGTCTTGGAGTTGCTTACGTGACCCAGGTGTTTGAGGATGCGGGCGGTAATGATCTAAATATCGTGGACGTGGAAGTGGAGATGAACACGGTAACGGGATTGGTCACGATGCGAAAGGCGCCCGTGCCCCCGGGCTTTGCTGGTAGAGTTGTCATCGAGGATTCGCTATGACGAAGAATCTCTACGAAAATCTACGAATTCATGGTGCACTTGAGACACAAGTGTTTGACGTGGCTGCCGGTCCCGCAAACGTCGGTGTGATCGATACGCTGCTATCGGCCGGGGATGGTCAGTTGCAGGTGGGGGCGCCGTTTATGTTGCGTTCCACGGGAGCATTGGGCGCCGGACGTACGCTGGATCTAACTGCTGTTGAGGCTGCTCCAAGAACTTTGTTTTTCGATGTATCCAACACGGATCTGAATCCCAATAATCTTGTTCTTTCTCCGTCCGTTTCTATCAACGGAGCGCCCTCGATCTCGGTCGCTGAGGTGTCGCAGTGGATCCTGTACCATGTCGGTGGTGGGGTGTGGTATGGCCTGCGTCAATGGCCCCAGAACACCATTGAAGGGGCTGCGGTGAAGCGGCTGGCCTTTGACTCTGGAGTTTGGGCGGCCGGCACCGCTAACGAGATAACCATTACTCAGAGCGCGGGCCCCGGTCCGGGTCAGATCGGCCCTCATGGTCTAGATATTGCCAACACCTATGTAGTGCAGGTTTACAGTCTCCGACTCGGTGTGATGGTGTTGCAGGTGCTTACAACGATTGTGGATCCCGCCACCGGAAACATTACGGTCCAGATTGCCGACTCCAGCCTGGCCTTTGGAGGCACGGTGATCATAGTGGGTGACGTCTAATGCCAGTCGACATCCTGGTTGGAGGCACATTTGGGGCGGGGATCGGTATCAGTTTCCTCGCGTTGAGCGAGGCGGATTTTGCTGCTGCTGCAGGAGCTGCATACGTACCTCCTGAAAGAGGTGTGCAACGAACCGTAGCGGCTCGTGTTGTCCAACTACTACAGGACTCGAAGGGAATCATTGTTACCAGCCAGACGTCGGCCGGAACGGTGCGGATGCCCTGCGGCCTGACTGCCACTGACGATGCAGGGCCGGGCCGCTTCTATTTCTTTGTCAATAGCGGGACCGGGGTTGTCACTATCCAGGATAACACCGGAGGCGCTATCGGGGCCCTTAATCCCGGTAATCAGGTATTTATTTTTCATACCACCAACAATGTCTGGATAATTACCATCCCCGTAGGAGCCGGAATGACCACCACCGCTGCACAATCCATCACCGTTACTGTAACCGCCGCTGTAACCGATTACGACCTGTTCCAGGCCGGATCCGTCACTCCTCCCGTTGCCCTGGCTCCGGAGGATCTCAATCCCCTCTGGACGCCTGGAGGATATGCTGAGGTTCATCTCGAGGTGGATCTATTGGCAATGTTAGCCGGGGACGATGCTGTGATTACCATTGAGAAACAGGTGGACGGCGGTACCTGGGTAACACTGGAGAGTGTGACTCTGGATGGTGTCCAGGATCCAGAGGTGATCAAGTTCATGATTGAAACCAACACCGGTTTTCCTATCCGTGCCGGGATCCAGCGGGCGGCCGGGGCGGCCTACAACGCGGAAGTCCTCTTCTGGGGCAAGGGCTCGAGCCCGTGAGGTGAGTGGGGCGTGTTAAGGTTGTTGAAGTCGATCGAGTTGGCGGGACGATCAAGGTCAAATTCGGTAAGTCCAACATCAACCTACCCATACTTCCTGAGATCGAGGCGGATCTGCGTCGGAAGCACGAGGTCCTTGTACCTGGCGTCTGGATTGACCACCCCGGGATGTCTTTCGGGGCGGATAGTGAGCCGACCCATCGTCGGAAACGGCGGCTGCACCATGATCGCGTGGTCCCCACCCATAGTGAACGTAAGCTACGAAAATGGAGGAGGAGAAGTTTGAAAATTTCGATAGATTGGAAGCTGAACGGCGGTATTTCAGGCGGTGCAGAGACCGAGGACGACGGAAAGGAGCGGAGACTCACACCGGACCAGATCGGTGAGCTGGAGGATACTCTGACCCGTTTTGTGGCGATCCCTGGTATGGAGGAGACCGTGAAACAAATGGCCGAGGCTCTGAAAAAGGTTCGGGATCCGGGTTCGTCTGGTGGTGTGAAGGAGGATAAGAAGAATTTCGTTCCATTGGGGCCCTACACCGCGATCCGTCAGGATGTGCGAAAGCTAGCGGAGGCGGGTGGCCTGGGAGAGAGTAAGATCATACTCACCCGGATCGAGGAATGTTCGTATGAGAAACTTGTGCTGCATCTCTACAGCGAGGGGATCAAAACATTCGAGGACAAAAAGACTCAGGATGTGCCATGGGCCGTGGTGGAGGACTTCATCGCGGAGATTCACGACCTGGAAGTTGTGAAGTACTTTATCAGTATCAAACAGGAAGACAGTAAGTAGAATGGAGAGATCTATATGACAAAAGCCGAACGAATTAGCGATTGTGATGTGCTTATCACAAGCATGAATGCCCTGCTGGAAGATCTGATGGATGAAACTGTAGATATTCCAAATGCAACCGAACGGTACGATACCGCTGCACCTGCACGGAACATGATCAACACACTGAACAGTTTGAAGACCAAACTCCAGGCCTGAGAAGCCTAAACTGCTGAATTATGCTTGACGAACTGTTAATCACAATCGAGAGTCAGATTGAGACCGCAACAACTCTGCTTAGAGATGTGATGGCTCTGACTAACGCGACCGCTGTAGAAAGGTACGACATTGCCAGATTGGTCAAGACGTATCTTGATGGGTTGGCCCAATTGAACGATCGGCTGAGTTAATGAGTATCGACGACGATTTTTATACCGCAGCAGCCACTTTCGCGGCTGAAATCGTTGCTCGAGTCGGGTTGGTGACGAACGATCATGTCACGATCTCCAAAGCCGAAGCGGTCGAAGTTGGTTTCCAGAGGATAATCAGTGCGTTGAACCAGAAGTGGCCTGAAATGGAAGCCGGCGCGCCGCCACCCAACCCGCTCGATATCGAAAAGACACATTGGAGATCGCTTTCCGATCAGGGAATTGTCGTTCCTGATTACGAGTCGCGTTGCTGGTACTGGGATGGAGAATACTATTGCTCGTTCTTCGGGATTGATCTATACGGGCATCTGAATTTTGGGTGATCAATGACAGATTATACTTCTACGGGGACAGGGGACTGGGATAATGTAGCTGTGTGGGGAGGGGGTGGGTTCCCGGCGGCGGGAGACACTGCTACCATCTCTACTGGAGACATCGTCTCGGTCAAAGGTTCAGAATTATGTGGGAATATCAGTGTATTGCCAGGCGGCGGCCTCCGCTTCGACGGTCAGAGTGACACTGTCGCAGCACAGATGACACTGGATAATGGCGCGACTATCACCAACAATGGCGCCGTAGACGCAACAGCAACCGGGACCACAGGTCCAGCCCGTATTGTCGGTGCTTCTCTCGAGGTGATGGCCGGAACGGACTGGACCTGGGATAACCAGACCTGGGAGATTGTGAATATGGACATTCAGTTCAATATCGCGACTGGTGGCGGCATATCGCAGTCTATTATTTTCAAAACGAGTCTTTGCACAATTGACGACCTGGATGTTCAGACCGGTGCTACTGTGTCGTTCGATGTGGCGTCGTGTACTGCAAACGGGGTGACCGTCTCGGGCGGTATATTGCTGCTTGAGGAAGCCATCTCGTTCACCTCGTTTACACAGGCGACGGGGACCACGACCCCCGCATCGTCATCGACGGCCATCACGTGTTCGGGGGCATGGGAGGTAAGTGGGGGGACGTGGACTGATCAGCGATCACAGGTCACTCTCACAGGGACAGCGAATTTTCAGCATTCAATTGCATCTAACAATAGGACTAACACCTTCGAGCAATCGGGAGCGATTACGACTACTTTGACCGGCGCTGCATATATGCTTTCTTGGTTTAGAGGTTCTGCCACTGGGACTCTTTCGGGTTCACAGACTATTCAGGTTGGCACCTCTGGAAGCGCGCTACCATTTGATAATAATGGAGTGACCATCAACAGTGGCGTTCAGATTACGCTCATATCAGGTCACGCAACACCAACGATGGATTCTGGAACCTATCACCATCTTACACTTGAGGGTTCGGGGGTACAGAGAAGTTTCACGATGAATGGAGTACTCATCTGCAACGGGAACCTAATCCTTAACAGTGCACTTGCTTTATTGACTACAACTGGGACTGACTATGCATTGACGTGTGCCGGTATTGGTGTTGCTACCGGGACCCTAACAGGGAACGATTCTGTTATCACCAGTTCGACATTACTCACGGTTGCCGGTGGGACCTTGACCTGGACCGGGACCGCCGGACGCCTCGATGTAAACGATTTCACGATGGCGTCGGGAACGTGTACGCCATCAGCAACCACATCGGATATTCAGTGTAGTGGCGATTACAATATGACTGGTGGCACATGGACGAATAATCGTGGCACTCTTACTCTTACTGCATCTGGCAACTTAGCGCACAACGGGTCTGGGGGTAACAGGATAAGTGCTATTGTTCATGCGGCCGGCGTTACCAGCACACTCACCAATTTCGCGTATATTAGTGCTGCACATACATTTAGTGCGACAAGTCACCTGGCCGGCGGCAGCACAGTAGTTATGTCCACAGCTTCAGGCCTTACATTCCCAAGTGGAGCCACGATGACGGGTGGTGCTGTTTATCGGTTTATCTCCGGAGGCGGAACCGTAACTGCGGCGGGTTCCTTCAACAGTGTTCTTTTTCAAAGTAATTCAACTTACACTCTCGGAGCAGCACTAACCGCGATAGGAACTGTTGCAATCGATGATGTAACTGGCGCAGTTACTCTAGATTGTGCGACCTTTGCTCTCGCCATCACGAGCACATTTACAATCGATGCAACATCCCTCCTCGATCTAGGGACATCGGCGGGGCACGTTATTACGGCGAATTTCACTCCGTTGGGGGATATCGATGGGGCGAGTTCGACCTTGACTTGTTCGGGTAATGTGGACTTGAGTAATATTCTGTTCACACGGAACTCATCAACACTGGCGATGGATGGCGCGTCAAAAACCCTTGATTCCGGTTCGAATCAATTGGAAAATTTTACCATTTCTAATACGGTAACACTCATTAATAATACTTTTACAATATTTGGGGTCTTCACCAATACATCAACTTTCACGATAGCAAGTGGGATCAAGCTTAGTGTATCTGGTACTGCTATTGGCATCTTTAATAATTCGGGGGGAACGGTCACGGGTGCAGATGCTACGTCGATACTAGATTTTACCATCAGTTCAAGTGCTGCTAATCAGGTTTTAAATAATACCGGCATCATAACTGTTCTTGCAACTCAATTCCGCGGATCGGTTAGTATCAGTGCCAATAAGACGATTACACTTGGTGCTAATTTTACGACCGCGGCCGATATTGTTGTTTTGTCAGATCACGCTTCTAGGACATTAACACTCGATACATCGGGAACTGATTATAATATTTTGTGCGCCGATTTGACATTGACCGGTACAACGGGTGGTGTGCTGATTGCCAATGCTTCTATTATCACAGCAAGTGGGGATGTTGATCTCTCGGCGGCGACATTTACTTACGGTACTTCCACTCTAGCTGTTGGTGGAGACCTTACAACGGGTGCCAACTCAGACATATTTGCCACACTGAACATCACAGGGACGTGCGCTTTCTCCGGTAGTAATTCACTCTGCACGACAGCATTTACCAACACAGGGACAATAACTCTCGCGGCAGGATCATTTAGATTGACATGTCAAAATGCAGCTATTACTGCCTTCGACAACTCTGCAGGAACCATCAGTGGAGTAGATAGTACCCCATTCCTATCCTTCAGAGGCACTGCCACCACAACCTATGATCTGGACAATGACGGGACTATCGGTGTAGATTGTCGTTTCATTGCTACGGGCAACAGTCCTACGATCCGGTTGGTCAATGAGTCGTGGGTTACTACTGGGAATGTGTTCTTTGCTCTATCGGGAGGGACGGCCGTGACTCTTGATACCAACGGGCAGGCCCTGACTTGTGCAGATCTGACACTGATAGCAAATTCAACTATAACTGGGGGAGCATCGACTATTACCGCCTCTGGAGATGTGGATCTATCCGCCGGGACTTTCACCGAAGGAACATCAACCATGGCGATGACAGGCACAAGTAAGACGCTGACGCTGGCTAGCAACCAAGAAGTTTACAACCTCACCGTTACCGGGACCGTGGTCGGGCTGGCAGGCAGTGGAGTACAGATTCAATTTGACAATGTCCTTACAATTGATGGGGGGACTGCCACCTTTGGGATGACAGTTGGAGATCAGGTTCTTATTGGCGAGCAGAATTCTGATGGTTTCCCTGTCGTTTTAGCCAATGGTGGCGACTTTCAGAATTCCGATACTGGAAGCATTCGATATGGTGACGGTTCGACTGGAGCGACTATTAACATCGCGGCCAGTACAAACTACCCCAATCTTATAATCTCATCTTCAGGGGCGGTGGCTAATACCTATAACATGGTGGGGGCGGTTACTTGTATCAATTTGACGATTGGTGATGGTGCCGATGCGGATGTTGTAGACACCGTCACTTTCGCACTGAAGTGCACCGGAACAGTTGATGTTTTAGCATCGGCGTCGCTGCAGACGGGTGCGAACGCTGGCGGAGCCACCTGGGACTTCGCCAGTACGGTGACCGTGGCCGGCACCGCTCAGATCTCGGTGACCTCCGGCGCGTTCAGCCTTGTACTCGGATCGAAGACCGTGTCGGTCCGTGACCAACTCACAGTTGCCAATCACGTTTCTCGCGGTAATGCTGTGTTTACAACGGGCGGCACCGGCCATGTCGATCAGCGGGTCGCTCTGACCGGTGGACAGATCTCCATGGGTCGAAGAGTTGGGTGGAACGGCCTCTATATCCAGGATTGTATCATCGCCCAGGGAACGGATATGCGGGGGGCGTGGTTCGGCAGGGGCAACCTTGGTGTCATCCGCCGCACTCCGTCACGGTCGGTTCAGGGTATTGGCCCTCTTGGCGTCCGATACGGGTAGTCTTAGGATCGCTGATTACTAAGTGTTTTTTTGAAAACCACCTTAGTAATCGCGGAAACGGCTATGTAGAGGCGCGCTCTCATTCAGTTTAATGGCTGCCGACTCGGAGCAGAAGTTGCACCAATGTGTCGAAGCTGCGGATGCGGTGGGGTGGGCACGGGCTACAATCGATGAGATCATGCTCAATTATCGTCCAGGTACCAACTTGGCCGATGCTACGGACTATATCATCAAGGAACTTGCTGACTCCATTGACAAACTGGTGAATCTTACTTGTTTGCCAGCAGCGAATCATCCGGCGTTGCAGGGGCTGGCTCGAGATCTCCGTAGTGCGGGTCGGCATCCAGCAGATCAGTTCCGGCTACGAGACATTGCCACCGTTGATATTCCAGAGGCCATGGAAGTTCCGTGAGGACCGGGTTCCTTGTCAGGCGCGGATCCGTGCCTCTCAAGGGCGTAGAGATCCGTGCCACGCTTCCGTTTGGCCTGACGACGGGGTTTCCTTTTATCCCCACTACTGGTGTCACAGACGCCTCTGGAGAGTGGTTTGGGGTCGTGCCGTTGGCTGTCTCTCCGGCCAATTATTTCATGGATGTGGCCGTCGTGGACGGCGCGGACCAGGTCAATATTCGCGGAGTGTTCGATGGGATCGAAAACGTGTTTGTGGTGGACCTGGCCAGCGGTGAATGGTCTCGAGACCAGCTCGGCGAGCGGATCCCTGGGGACGGTTACTGGGAACCGGGTCAAGGTCTGCTGACCGAGAGCGGGTTGATCTCTGTGAGGGGTGATCCTACCCAAGGCATCTCCAACTGTGCTGTTTGTCAGTATTACGTGCCTCTCCTGGCGCCCAGTGGCCAGTGTGTGGTTAATGGTGTACTGACACCGCCGATCCCGATAGAAGACGGTCCAGGAACGACTTGTGAGTACTTCTATCCGTTCTTTCTCCAGCCCGGTTCACCTGCTCGGATGCAGCGGGATATGGGTAGACTGGTTCAGTTTAGATGATTTTTTGATTCCATCTGGAATCTCATGTTGCAACGATGTTTGCAATAGTCGCAGACGTACCCTCGAGGATTCGAGAGGTGTCGGACCGACTTATTGCAGGCTCCGCATGTGATATTGCCCGTCTTGGTCTGCAGTCCACATCGAACTGAAGGCCACGAATGGTAGATACTGGGCCTTCGGGACATGTTTCCCGTGCTTATTCTTCTTCAGATCCTTCGCCAAAGATGGGGGCGGTAGGGGGGGTCTTGGGAGAAGCTTCTGGGGCGAACCCGGGACGATTTCGGTCGAATCCAGGTTGCGGGGGTAGAACAGGGGCAATGGTCTCGAGAATTTCTACCATACGTTGGTTGAGCTCCTGACCCTGGCGAACGGTCTCGTCCATGGTAGCCTGGGCCATGTTGAGAGCCTGCATACCCATGTTGCCAATGGCCTGGAGGCCCTCGCCGAGCGCTTTCAGGGGATCGGGAAATGGTGGGGGGGGATCCTGTTTGGATTCTGCCTGTTCATGAGTCTCCCTGTGTTTGCGCTGGCCATCCGACTTCTCTTTAAGCCATGATGTATCGGGCTCCTCGTTACCGTCGAACCGTTCATGCCAGGTACAGCGGGCACAGTACCAACTATCCGCAATTTCCATGGGTACATAGTTGTCACCGGCGTCGCTTGGAATATTGATGTTGACTGTAGTTACTCCGTTGATCTGTACAAGAGCGTTGGCGCACTTCGGACAGAGACGGTCTGTTGGTTTTTCAGTTGTTTTTTCTTCCACGGGTTATTCCTCCTCATCTATACCGTTTCGATAGGCAGTTAGCATGCTTTTCAGTTCCCTGACAGTACCATTGGTACTGAGCCCGAGAAATCGACATGCCTTGATAGCATCGTCCTTCTTCATCTTCTTGATGGTTCGGCTGCTCAGATCGATTTCGGGCGATCTGTTATCTTCCTCGCTCTCCTCAGCCTCATCGATAGTGGGTAATTCACCACTGTGAACATCTCTAGCACAATTGGTACAGATTTCCACATTGGGAAGTTGTCTAGATTCACAGAAGTGACACTCGATTGTTGATGGATGGATGTCCATCTCCTTTTCCTGTTGGTCAGCTACGAGTGATACGGCCCGACGACGTTTTCTAATTCGAGTGGGTTCTTCAGATTTGGGAAGAGGCCGCACCGGGGAGCTTGCTGGAGGGTAGTTGGGATTGGTTATCTCTACCTCTTCTTCTACCTCTTCTTCGGGTGATGGCTCCCAAGGTGGAAGATCAATGCTAACTTCCTGTTGCTTTTCAATCCGGGTATTCTCCAGCCGGGCCCGCAGTCGTTGTTGTTGTCGGTCTTCAAGCTGACGCATTGCATTCGGTTTCGGTTCCGGTATTGAGATGGGATCTTTCTGTACGGGTACGGGCTCTGGAATCTCTACCGTGCTACGGACAGCCTCAGCAAGATCTGCGAGAGCGTCTCCCATGTCCTCGTCACCGTCCCATGGAAGGAATTCCTCGATTGAGTTGATTAGTTGAGGATTGGTCAGACCGTTTACATGAAGTAAAAGGTCCCGACGTCGATGGCCTCGAGGCCGTGCTTCCTGACCAGGTCGGGTTCGGGTTTTTCTATGGGCTGGTTTTGCATCGACGCATTTGGGACATGTGATGGAGATCTTGATTTCCTTCAGGTCCCAGCCAGTGGGAAGGGTTGTGTCGAATTCAATCTGTTCATCGCAAGTGGGATTGGTACACTGAGTCTCGTAGGTATTGATAGTGATGCGCTCACCCAATACGGGGAGATCTTCTGTGATTTCTGTTTGTTCCATAGTGATCCTCAGTTTATCCGAAGGTAGGAGTATCGGATCGCTTTCTCTTGCCCAGCCCATCCAGGACACCCTTGGCATGGCTGATGGCCGGGCCCAACTCTCTGTTGGACTTCTTCTGCTCAGAATTGGCCTTTGCAACCCGATTCATTGCATCGACCAGTGTCTTTAGTTCGCCTTTAAGCGTATCGACAGTTCCGGCGAGTGCTGCTCGAGTTCGTTCGGCCGTGATCAACTGGTTTTCGTGATGCCGGATCTCCTGCTGAGCTCTCACGCCCCAGGCCAGGAGTTCCTCAGGATCGAGTTCACCCAGGTCAACAGTCTGTTCTTCTTGCTTCTTCTTTTCATCTTTCTCACTTTCAGGGGTAGTCATACATTCCCGCCTATTTGATGACTGGATGATAGAAGGATGATACAAATAGGCTGCGGTTCCCACTACCCGCCACCGGGCCATGAGTTGATAGAGACCAGTGTTTTACCAAAACCTCGGGAATATCCGAAGAGAAAACGCAGTGCGGGCATTGATGCTTACCTCGCCGCATTAAATTCGGAAAAACCCAAGTGCCGTGCACCCATCACGTCGCACAACATAGGCATGAAGATCTACACCAAACCCATTCTTCGTAGCAATTGCCATCAACAGGCTATCGATGGGCATTCGATCCAACATATGGGCAAAAGTCTGCATGTCACCGTCACTCGGCACGGTCAGAGATCCCGGATGGCGATGCCATTCTCCCAGATAGACAAGCCCGCGACGTTCGGCATCATCGATCTGACGGTGAAGCACCTCGGTATTGGGAGTGAAATGAACATCCGATGCGTCATAATGAGTTCCGGGACCAGTGGCCTCGAGCACGGTGAAACGGTTTCCCTGCTCATTCCCGAACAGACCCCCTCCAGTTTCCAGGGACCCGGCCCGGATCGTCTCATTCCGTATGGCTTGTAGTGCATTACCTGCCATCTCGACACTAGCAGTCACGACATTGCCTCAAAATCAAAGATGGTTTTCTGCCCATCCATTGAGATGCGTCTGGTATCGTAGACCCATGGCTTCATCAAGATCCATCTCATCACCGTGCTCGGGAATGACTTGTTGGATGAACTCAAACATTACCTTGTCAATATTGGGCAACTCAGTCCCGCACCACGGACAGAACTTGATCGGGATCGTAGGACGGTTCTCCGCGTCGAGATCTACATAGCCAACCTGGATTCGCCAACCCACTCCCGTATCAACCGATTGATGATCCCGATTATGCGGATTCAGATTGGGAACATGGTTCGGCTCATAACGCAGACCACCATCCATCTCCCACTCGGGAGCGAAGGGATCGAAATCGAGATAGCCGTCCTGGCACCCACAGATTCGGTTGCAGAATTGACAGGACATGCTCAGTCCTCTCGCCTAACAATGTTCCACGCTCTCTTTCCTTTGCCCTTGTTCCGCCCACTAACCAATCCATTTTTCTGCATCCATTGTAGCTTTATGTTGAGATGACGAATACCGGTGAATTCGAAGTGTTCTCCGATCTGTTCAGTCGTGAGGCCGGGTTTCTCGGCCAGGCAATCCATGATTTCTTCCGATGACGGTGTTTTTACCATTGGTTTCTCCTTTCTGTCAATGTGGCCATGCTCTACAACACGTGCCCGGACATCTGGGATAGGGAGTTTCGAGACACGACTGGCCAGCGTGTGGGCAATCCTCAGCCGAGGGAAATCCACTCACGCGAATTCCGCAGCACGCTTGGAACTTTCAAATATCAGCGATACGAGCATGACGAACGAGCGGATGGTTGTGAACGCCTTTGAGAACTCAGCAAAGGTCGGATCGAAAACGTAAACCCGGAGCCCGATAACATTCTCAACAGGATTATGTGCATACTGGATCCGAGGGTTGGCAACGGCCGCCCTCAGAACCTCTCGCACGACCTCCATATGACACTGTGCCAATTGAGGATTCTGGATATTGATGGCGAGGCTCGCACAATGTCCATGGAATCTGGCGGTACATTGAAAATCATTGTTCCCGATGTCGTAAGTATCCGGGTCTGTTGGTTTCACAAAGAACTTTTCCGCAAGACAGTATGTCTGTAGGGCATCCTTCCAGTTCACTTTTTCCATTTGTTCCATCTTACCACCCCGGGTTTTCGTAGTACCAGTCAGGCTCTGGTGGGGCCTCGAGGTCGGGATCGTCCCACTCCTCCCATAGACCCTCAAGCTCCTCGCGACGGCCATCCACCGCCTCCTTCAACACCACGCCGTGTTGGGCCAGAATCCGGCCCTTGTCGAGCTTGCGCTTGATCTCGTCCCATACCGAAGCTAGTCCTCTCATGTCCAGTGCTCCGTCAATCTCCGCCAGGTAATGGGGCATCTTCCGTCTTCGAATGATGACCCAGGCAACACCGGCGATGGCCAGTATAATCGACACAATGAATCCACCGGCGTCCACCGGATCCACAAGAGGCTGGTCCCCACCCCCCGTACCGTTCGATCCGGGCTCGGAATCCGGAGTGACATTGTCTTCCGGTTCTTCGTCGAACACATTGGGGTCCGTTCCGGCATAGTACTCGTCGATGTTGGTTCGACCGTCACCGTCAGGATCTCCCAGAGCATCGTCAGAGCCGTTCAGGAGACCGTGGTCCTCCTCCCACTGGTTTGGAAGCCCGTCATTGTCTGTATCGTTCAGAAACGGGTCCTGGGCGTCGTCAATACCGTCGTGATCAAGATCTGGACAACCGGGCCCCGGTTCCGTAGAATTGCCCGGAACCAATGGGCATGAATCGTTAGCATCGGCCCAGCCGTCTTGATCGGTGTCAGGACAACCTATTTTGGGACGTGTACTGTTACCGGACTCCAATGGACACCCATCCGCGTTATCCCCAATCCCGTCAGCATCCGAATCAGCCCACTCATTGGGGTCAGATGGAAATTGATCTCCCTGATCTGACCATCCGTCCCCATCTGAGTCTGGACACCCTACTCTGTCCTCGGTGCTCGATCCTGCCTGAGTTGGGCATTGATCAGCGTTGTTTCCTACACCGTCTGAGTCCGAGTCTGTCCATTCGGTAGGATCACTAGGAAATGCATCGTAGGAATCCGCCCAACCGTCATCATCTCCATCAATGCAGCCGATGCGGCCATATATACTGGTCCCAAACACTGTCGGACAATCATCGGCGTTGTCCCCAATGCCGTCATCGTCTTGATCTGCCCACTCCTGAGGATCCAACGGAAACGAATCGTTTTGATCAGCCCATGTATCTCCATCTTGATCCGGACAGCCCAGGCCCGGAAGCGTAGAGTTGCCGGCCTCAGAAGGACAGGCGTCGGGATTCGTGCCGTTGGGATTGTCTCCGTAGCCGTCCATATCAGTATCGTTCCACTGGGTTGGATCGCTAGGAAAATCGTCCATGGAATCTGGCCAACCATCGCCGTCCTGGTCTGGACAGCCATTGAGTCCGATCGTAGAATTCCCCCA
>LAZR01001309.1_pt1 | contig 15935 bp, 14 predicted proteins | sample 329461 | NCBI WGS metagenome assembly LAZR01 (sample SAMN03002196, study PRJNA259156) | marine sediment metagenome | biome: sea floor; feature: Hydrothermal impacted sediments; material: marine sediment; isolation source: Loki non-amplified sample from Loki's castle hydrothermal vent sediment ...
TGGTCGATTAACAAGTCAACAGCATTTCTTGCTACTATACTAGCTCCTTGTTGTTTCATCAACCTTCTTATTGGAGACCAGGCAAAATTCCACATAAAGTCGAAACGACTTTAATCTGTGTTTTTTTTTAGCCATTTTTTTATTCCTCCAAAGGTGTTTAAATTTAAATTTTAAAATCTAAGCTTTTAATTTTTTTTTTGAATATTATTAATGTTTCTTAGATAGTATTATATCTGAAGAGTTATTTAAATGTTTTGGCAATTCAGCAGAAATTCAAGGGTGAAATGAAAAAAAAATTACGACAAAAAATTTGTGTTTCAAAATAAGGGTCAACATCTCTGATCATTCAGTGGTTGATCATAGAAAAAAGATGAAATGTTCTTGTTAGTATAACCATTATTCAAACGGTAAATTTGGTGAAAAGATTTTTTGACTTAGTTTCGCTATTATTTAATAAAGAATTAATAAAAATAAAATGAAAGTAAGTTATCCTTCATGAATATCAGATCACAATTTGTGTGATCATATTATGTTCAACCATTCAAAAAAGATGAGTCAATTTATCTAGAATCACAACTATTCTACTAACAATATTGGTCAATTCTTCTTTAATCTCGTTTTCCTAATAATTTACTAAGGAAATAAAAAAATTTTAATGAAAAAAAATAATCCCTACTTAATACTATATCATTTTTTGTTGGATTATATTGATTAAGACTTATATGAATTAGACAAATACATTTTAAGGTCAAATTAGAGATTATTTAATTAAAAGTAATATGAACCTTATTAGTGTTAAAATGCGATTATTAGTACTGATTTTGTTAGTAAAATTGGTAAATTTTATAATTTAAAACAGAAATTTTAATTAATTTTCCTTATTTATAATATCAAAATATACTTAATAATTCAATAATTTAGGTTTTAAAAAATGAGTCAGCAAATAATGGTCCCCGGAGCTGCGGGTGTAGCAATCAAGTGCAAGGATGGTGTAGTTCTTGGAAATGATAGAAGAGCTACTTTGGGGTACACTGTTATAAATAAATCAACAAAAAAAGTATTTAAAATAACAGATCATATCGGTATGGTCGCTTATGGCTTAATTGGTGATTTTCAAATCATTATTAGGATATTGAGGGCTCAAGCAAATCTTTACGCCTTAGATACAGGATTTAGAATTTCTACTAGGAGCATGGGCAAGCTCGTATCGAATTACCTGTATTCTCGTAAGATGGCTCCATTATACACAAACTTAGCTATTGCTGGAATGGATGGAGAAGATTCAAGTTTATATTCTTTAGATGCACTCGGTTCTCTTATGGCTGAAGATTTTACCGCAGTTGGTACTGGAATGTTACTTTCATTCGGTATTTTAGAAGCTGAATATAAACCTGATATGAATGTAGTAGCCGGAGAAAAGCTAGTAGAAAAAGCAATAAGAAATTCTATTACCCGAGACATTATGTCAGGCAATGGTATTGATATTCTGACAATAAGAAAAGATGGGGCTAAAGAAAAATATATAGCAATAAAAGAATTAGGCGAATAATTATTTACAATTCTTTTTCTTAAATGATATTATTATTACATTAAAAATTAAAGAGAGTGAAATTTTGTTTTTTGTAGAGTAAAATTCTAATATCTGAGTGAATTCCATTGAACTTATTTAAAAATATATTTGACGGTATGAGTGAAGTTTCTAGCTTTACAAAAGATGAAATAACTGAAATTAAAGCAACAATAGCAAAATCTAAATCAGTTCCAATACAAGAAGAGGAAATTCAAGATTATCTACAATCAAAGTTAGTACCTCTAATGAGTTTTGATTTTTATTCGAATTATTTAGAGAATATAGAGGAATTTATAGATTCATATCTAAAAAGCTCAGTAGTACTAGACAAAGTTGAACTATTTTTCAATTTAAAATCTATTATTCTTAGGGAATTAAACCAAATTATACAAATGCTGCAAAATTTAAACTCAAACTGTGCGAATATAAAACGTTTGTTAAAAAATGGGAAAAACGGTAATACTTATTTAGAAAATTTATATTCCAAAACAAAAGATCTACTCCGTCATAGTAACGATATAGCTTCTATTGTTATAAATTCTTTAAAAGAGGAGAAAAATCTATTTAGCAATGAATCATACCTTTGGATTGAACTTAACAAAATAAAGAATTTACATTTCAAATTTAATAGAATACCATTAGATTTGGACGTATGGAATGAGCTTAAGGAGTTAAAAACTTTTATAATAAGTTTGAATGAAACAGATAAAAAAAGACCAAAGAATAAAATTTTAACATTTCACCTTGATGAGATTTATCAGTATTATTTAGCAAAAGATGAAAAGAACATAACAGTATTCATGGAATTAATTTATCTGCTATACCTAAATAAAATAATTGAAATAAATAAAGGAGAAGAGTTCATAAACATTCTTGAAAGAAAAGAGGTTAATGAAAATTTAAAAAAATTCATACAACCATTATCTAAAGAGTTTATTTTTGACAAATTAAGAAATATTCTTCTGGATATTGAAGATCCTAATTATGTAAATTCTCTTAAAAAGCAAAGAATAAGTAATTTTTTACCTAATATTGTAGACACTTTTATTAAAGGGTTGGAAAGAAAATTCCAAGAAAAGATCCAAGACGTAATCGAAGCTGAAAAATTTGAGGAAATTGCTAATTATTATTATCAACAAATAGATGAATTTTCTGGAGTATTTGATGAAATAGAAGACTGGGTTTTAACTTTGGAGAATTATCTATCCCCGTATGAGAATATAACAAAACCATTAAAACAAATCTTTTCTAATTTATCCTCTGAAATCATTCGAAGAAAAAACGAGTATTTAACTTTTATAAAAACTGTTAAAGACGAAGAGTTAAGAGTTAGTATTCGGAAATATGTAGATGAAAAAATTTCGGATATTAATGATTTAATACGAAACTATGAAGATAAAACATCAGTTATAATTAAAGAAGAATTTCCTCAGCTGAAAAAGGTAAAACAAATTTTAAACGAATCAAATTCTGAGATTCAAAGGATAAAAGCCGAAGTATTTAAGAAATTAGAATCAGTACGCTCGAACGATGTAGACATTTATCAGATTATCAAACTTTGGGAGGATAATTTTAATCGGAAGCGACAACAACTTACATTCCTCATATCACTACTAATTAATAAGTTATTCAAAAGTTTTAAAGAATTAATTGATAAGGAGGGATTTCTCTTTGCAACTATTACAGAAATTTCCGATCAAACTGAAAATTTTGAAGAGTTACCTTTAAATTTTGCTTTATCATCATTCCTAGCGGAAAAATTATCCGAAGATGAGTTAAGAGAGAGAATTTCTGAAATTGAATCAAAAATCAACCATTTGAATAATTCACTCGGGCTCTATCAAGTGGAACTATCAAAACTGGAAATTATTTTAGCTAATAGAGTAAAACTTAGAAAAGGGATTTCAAATTCAGATGTTCAATGTACAGTTTGTCATAAATACATCAATTTTGCCAAAGCTAAGATCATTACTTGCCCATTTTGTGGAAGTACATATCATTATCTTTGTGTAGCATTTTGGCTTTCTAAATATAACTCCTGCCCAATGTGTCAAAACCATTTTCTCGAACCACATTCAGGATTGTTTGAAGAACAAGGCGATCAGGAGCTGTAACTCAATGAAGCATGAAATAGTTTCAAATCGTAAATCTTTTGTCAAAGATGGTAACTGAATTAAAAAGCCAAGAAAAACAATGATTTATTGTGATTTTACTTAAATCTCGTAAATATCTTCCAAAAACCGAGGTTTTGCATTAAGAATAATTTCACAATCACAGTAACCCCCATAGTACTCTGATAACTCAAAAAACTTCCCTTGAGTCTCTTCAATGACACCCATTTCATTTAAAATTTTCCTAGATGCGGTATACCCATTACACTTAGACCCTCTACGAGATAAACCAATACCGTCATCACTTCCGAGCTTGTCAAAAAACTCTTCTATTTTTTCATTGCTTATTGGAAGATTGGCTCTTAAATCCTCAAAATAGACTCGTTCTGTGTTACATTCAATACAGAGCCACTGTTTCCATTCCGGTACAAAAATCATATCCTTGTCGCTATGACCACAATGTAAACAAACACAAATAGATAACTGGTACTGTAAATTTAATTCTGATATCTTTTTCTGGATATCCCTAGATCTCTCTTTATCCATAGTATTTTGAGAAGCTTGATCCAAAAGAGAACAGGCTATATCAGACCTCCATAAGCCTAGTATAGTTCTCAACCCATTTCGGATTTTCTTAAGCTTTGGATCCCTGATAATAATGGTTCTTTCTTTCTTCATGGCAGCAAAATAAAAAAATTTTAATCCTAATTAAATAAAAAAAATTGATATTTAATACTTTTGACGTTTTATAATTTCTGATCGAGTATTTATGGATTTGAAGGAAGAATCTAAATCTAAATATAACTCCTGCCCAATGTGTCAAAACCATTTTCTCGAACCACATTCAGGATTGTTTGAAGAACAAGGCGATCAGGAATTGGAGAGATATTAAGTTAAACTTTTGAGTTTCCATGGGTAATTCTACTCTAAAATGAATCAAAAATTAGAATTATACCGAGGGAGGAAACAAAATGACATTAAATATTAAATATACTCCAAAAGCTATCATAAAAGCACCACAAATTATTAGTATATATTTGTAAATTGAAGGATTTAAAGTTTTACTTCCAAAATATGTTAAAAGAGAGATTGGAACATACCACACGAAATCCCCTAATTCATGACCTATAAAAAATAATAGTAAACCAAGAGGATTATGAAATCCGATTTGGAAGTTTACTATAAAGCTTAATCCTATTACAGCCCACCAGAATTCCCAATATGGATTACTTAAACTAACAATAATCCCCCCAAGATAGCTATTCCCCTTAAAACCCTTCACATCTTCTTGAATTTCGAACAAATTCAAACTCAGTTCTCTTTTCTTAACATCCCTTATAATGAAAAACCCAAAGAGAATTAAAAAAATTCCCCCAAAAATACCGATTAATGTTAGAAAAATAATATTTTGGAAAAGAATTGTAGCGCCTGCAAGCAAACCAATAATAAAAACGAATTCAATTGTACTATGGCCTAATATAATATAGAATCCTGCAAGATAACCCCTCTTCTGATTCAGAGATTTGTAAATTGTAAAGGTTAACAAAGGTCCTGGAGACAATGCTCCAGTTAAGGCAATTAAGAAAGAAAAAAAGAACATTCGCAACATGATTTGTTGTGTTAAGATTCAGCTGAAATCAAGAACTCTCATCCTATAACTTAACTATGAAAGCAAATACAACAACAACAATTATAAGTATCGGGATGGTTAATATCAAAAACCAAAAATAGGCTTTGAAAAATCCCTTTCGTACCAGGGAAAAACCGTCTTTCCAATCTTTTTGTGTTTTTTCTTGCCAATTGTTGATGTCTTCACCAACCTTCTTTTTATAAGCATCTAATTGTTCTTTAGTTTCAATTTTTCTTTTTTTGATATCGGTATCCCATTCTTTAATTTTGTTATTCCATTCTTGTTTTAAGCCTGTAAAGAATTTATTGGTTTTTTCTTTATTCTCAACCCAAAAATCTTTATTTTTCCTTGTTTGATTTTCTAGAGATTTTTGAAATTTATCGAATCCATCCTTTAAGAATGAATTCCATCCCTTAAGAACTGGTTTTTTATCAATTTCTTTTTGTTCAGACTTGTTTGAATTATCTTTTTCACTCATATTATTTCTTTAATATTTTTTATTATTTAAATTCAGTAAATTAATTTCATTAATATTCCTTATTTAACTATAGGTAAATCTTTAATATTAAAACAAAAAATTAGTAAAAAAATTATGGATTTTAGTAAACTACAAAAAACTCCACTCTATAATGCGTTCTCAGAACTAGGAAAAAGAATCTTTTTGCCAGATGGCATCTTTCATTGGTCAGGTAGAGCGAAAAAAGAAGCTGAAATTATAGGAACTATAGGAACTGCTTTTGGTTTTGAAAAAGATTTTATTAATGGGGGAAGCTCTGACTGGTTGCCTTGTTACCTTAATGAAATTTCAGAATATACCAATTTATCTATCAAGGAAATTGTCCCTTATGCTTCAATTGGCGGACTAAATGAGACTCGTGAAATTTGGAAAAATTATATAATTAAAAAAGCTAATTATGACAAAGAGAAAGAAAAGTTGTCAAGATTAGAAAGATACATCTCAACACCAATTATTACTTCAGGTGTCACTAATGGGATTTTTCAGAGTTGTTCCTTACTTTTAAATCCTGGTGAAACTATCATTGCTCCTAATAAAAGATGGGGAAACTATGATAATATTATTGTAAAATTTATTGGTGCTAAGATTAAATCTTTTACATTTTTTAAAGAGCAAAAGATTGATCTTGAGAGCCTTGAGGAAGCTATAAATGAAGTAGTTAAACTTCAGGAAAAGATAATTCTCATACTCAACTTTCCAAATAACCCGACTGGCTATGTCCCAACCAAGGAGGAAGCAAGAGATATTGTGAATTTATTACAAGAAAAACAAATATTGCATAACAAACCTATATTTGTTCTAGTAGATGATGCCTATGAACCCTTTGTTTATAGTAATAAAGCAATAGATAAATCAATTTTCTATGATCTCCATCAATTAGAGGAGAACGTTATTCCTATCAAGCTTGATGGGATTACAAAAGAACTCCTGATTTATGGAGGTCGAATAGGATTTATTACATTTGGCTTGAAATCTAGTTGGGTTGAAGATATTAATGAGTTAGAGGTTCTTAAGAAGGAACTTCACAACAAATTAGAGGGTTTTAATCGAGCTACAATTTCTAATTGCAATCATTTTTACCAGACTATTACAAACAAAATTTTCAGTGAGAAGGGAGTAGATAATATTATCAAATCAAGAAATAAGGTAAAAGAGTTGCTTAAAGAAAGGTATGAAAGAATAAACTTGGAGTTAGCAAAAATTGACAACCCTGACATTTCAATTGACCCGAATTCAGGTGGCTTTTTTGTATTCGTGAATTTGAATCCTGATAAGATAAAAGCGAATGCATTTGGAGATCATCTTCTAAAAAAGTACCAAGTAGGGATAATTCCTATAGAAAAATTCGATGAAAAGATAAATGGTATTCGTATTGCATATTGTTCAATAGATGTTACTAATATACCAGAATTGATAAAAAGATTTAATTTAGCTCTAAATGATTTTTAATTTAAGCATTTCACCATTTTTTTGCACACATTTTTATAAACCTTTCGTCATGATCTAGTTAAAATTAAATTTTTAAAAAAATTTTAGAAGTGAAATTTAGTGAAACTATTTCTTATTGTAAAAGGTGAATTAAAGGAAATTAAAAAGAATATCTTTTCCAGCGGAGATGTCTATCTACTTGATGCAGATAAAACAATCTATGTCTGGATTGGTAATAAATGCTCCGTGGATGAAAAAACTACTGGTGCGGCTCAAGCAAGAACATTAGACCAACAACGGGGGGGTGCTGCAAAGATTATTACCATTGACCAAGGTTTTGAAACGAAAGATTTTCTTAAGTTAATCGCCCCGATGGGAGCTATGAAAATCGTGGAAAAAAATTATGCTAAGACGCTACTGGTAGATGTGAGTACAGGAGATTGGGCAGGATTCAACGAGTGGAAGAATATCTTATATCGTGCTTCTTCTGAGGAATTCGATGGCATCAATTCTATGAAAATGGTTCAAGTTGGATTCAATAAAAGTTCACTGGATTCAGAAGATTGTTTCGTCGCTGACTTAGGAAATAAGGTATACATTTGGCAAGGTAAATCCTCTACAGTAAAAGAAAGAGTTAAAGCTGGCCAATGGGCAAGATCAATTGATTACGATAGGGCGGGATTACAACAAGAAACGATCTTTGAAGAAGGTGATGACATAGAGTTTATGGCTGCCTTAGATAGGGGAGAAAATTATAAGGAATCTGATGCAGTGCAATTGAAAGCGGAATCTGTATTGGAAGGAGAGGATGAAGATGATAGAATTGCTAAAGCGATTCAACCTGAACTTAAATCGGTGGTTAAAGATGTAACTCCGGAAGAGGTTAAAGCAGATATAACTGAAGCAAGATCTTCAGCAGCAGCTCCAGGAATACCGGGTAGGATTGATACTGCAATTTTAACAATCCAAAAAACAGAGGGGAGAAGAAGATGCCCCGAATGTAATATTGATAAACCTCAAATGATCCACGAAACTGTAGATAAATCTAATATCATTCTAGACTACCCAAGAGTTTATGGCAAAAAGTTTAAATGTGGTTCGTGTGGCGTAGAGTGGCGGGAAAGGTAATCTTGTATCCTCAGAAAGAGAGATAATGTCTGTTCTGCTGAAGCAATGAAGGAATTATTCCACCAATTACTTATTTTTTCTTTTCATTTTTAAAAATTCTTGAGATATTTAAGCTAAAAGCTAGTTAATAAAACTCAGGAAGAGCATCTCCAGAAATATTAATTTGAAATTTTAATTAAAATTATTTTCTAATACAATAACATAAAAAGAAGCACATTTAATAACTGATTTATGCTTTTCGCATATCTCTACGCATTAACTTAATTCTTTTTTTTAATTCTATCACTTCTTTAATTTTATCCTCAAGTTCCGTTTCAATTTTTAGTTTTTCATCTTTAATATTCTGAATTTCACTTAAAATTTTTTCTTCAGCTTGTTTATTTTTTTTTAATTCAATTTTTATGTTTTCATATTTTTCCTTTATTTCTTTTATGTCTTCATCCTTACTATCTATGAGATTTCGCAAACTTCCTAATTCTAATTCAAATTTACCCGTTATATTTCCATATTTTTTATGAGCTTCTTCTAAGTTTCTTTCAAGTCGGTTTATTATCTCTGTGTTTGTATTGTTTTTTTGTTTTAACTGATCATTTTGAATAGTTAATTCTTTATTTCGTTCAGTTTTCCTATCCAGATCTTTTTTTACTAAAGAAAATGTCTCTAGTTGTTGTTGAACTTCTTGAGTTCTTTGATTTGCTGTTTTTAATGAGTTTTCAAGAGCAAAAATCATTTTTTCTTTCTCTGTTATTATCTCATCTTTTTTCTCTAAGAGGACTTCTAGTTTTTGAAACTTGGTTTTTTGAATTGTATCACCTTCAAGATACTTTAATTGTTCATTTAAATCTTTAATCTGAACATCTTTTTGACCTACAAGGTCAGTTTGATCCAATTGAGATTCTTCTACTTTTAAAGATAATTCTTTTATTCTTTGAACTTGGTCATTGATGATTCTTTTAGATTTATTTGTTTCCTCTTCAAATTGGGCATTTAAATATTCAATGTCATCATTTTTACTTTCTATCGTTTCGTAGAGTTTTTGTATTGCTTGATCATTGTCCGATTTATCCCCCACTTTATCAGATAAATCTTTCACAGTAATTTCAAGTCTGGTGATTAATTGTAGTTTTTCATTCATCTCGTTAATTAATCTTTTATTATCTTCTTTAAAGAATTTAAGCTGCTCTTCAATATCTTGATCAGATTCTAATAAATCCTTGTCATCTTCTTTCTCTTCCACCCATCCTAGGGTTGATAGAGCATCAACGATAGATTTATCCTCATCTTCTTCGCGTTCTTCTTGTTTATCTGCCATAATTTAAAAAATACGTTTCGATCTATTAAATTTTTTTATTCTTTATTCTCAATTATAAAAACAAATTTTTTATCTATGAAGAATTTTGTCAAATATCCAACAGATAAGGCGATTACTAAGCTTAGTTCCAACGGCGTATTAAGGTAATTTGTTAATAGGAACTGAATTCCAATATTCTCTATGGTGGTCAATATGGCAAATCCGAAATATTTAATAAACTCCAATGAAGTTTCTTTTAACTTTGTCCCTGTCTTTTTAAATACAATATATTTATCCAAGAAAAACTTAATAATGTAGGTAATACCGACTGCTAAAATAGAACCAAATAATTCTGGCATATTAGGATCGGTTGAACAATAAAATGTTTGAAAAAAGCCAGTGCTGCCACAGATAAAAGGAGCAAATACTATTTGATTTAATTTTTGAATAAGATAATTTAATGCTATCATAAATGCCGCAAATATCAAATACAGAACCATTTGTTTTTTCATCTTATTTTCTTCTACCATATTTCTACATCTTTTCTTATTTGAACTAAGTAGCTATAGTTAGTTAATATTTTAATAATTTACAAAATCTGGAGGAAAAAAACGAGGATTAAATATAAGTGGGAATATTACTCTTGAAGACGGTCTTTCCATGAATTTAGTCCTTCACTTTCTCCATCTTGGTTCGTAGATACATTTCTTTTCATTTTCTGTAGGCTTGATATTGACGTCCCTGGGAGCTGATATGAAACGCCTGATGTTTGCGTTGGAGGTGAGATGATTTGCATAATCTCTTTAAATTTATTTTGAGATGAAACAACTTTTCCTGTAATTTTTTTATAGAGCCTTTTAATCCCAAATATAATTAGTGATAATGTTATAGAGAAAAGGAAATATATTGCAATCCATCCACTCCCCAAGATGAAAAGGTTAAAAGGAATCAATCCGCTCTTATAATTAGGAGTATAAATAAAATTGAGAATCGCAAAAATTCCGATAAATATAATGCATCTCAAGCATAAAGGAATAAATTGTTTTAACATAATCTGTTTGGTAAATTGCATTGTTTCTCTTTGCAATTGAGCTATTGGTCTAATATCCCCTAAAACTTGAGCATTTTTTAATCGTTCTTGGAGGTTTAAAGCTTTTTCTTTAAATTCATTAAGATTGGCTTTCTTTAATCCTAATATTCTATTAAGAACCATACCTAACATGAGCATACTAATTGTTATTAGCAATAATTGAAGAATTATTAGAGCATTTGACATCATTCCATCACTATATTAGGAAATGCATAGTTAGAATTAAATTTTTTGAAATTAAAATTTCAGTTTATTCATGATAGAGATTTTATGCGAAGATGAGATAAAAATTTATTAATGGATTTTTTTATCTTACCTTAAATTTCCATCTAAGTATCCCCTAATATACTTAGAATAAAGAGCTTTCCAACGAGTCGGAATTGAAGATGCTATAGCACAACCTAAACGACATCGATCACAAAATCGATAATTGTCATGTTCATTCATTATATCTCTAACTTCTTTTGAATAGTAGACCTTATCCATAGGGTGTTTTAATGCATTGAAACTAGTTATTGGGTGGATTTTACAAGGGTAATGAATAAATCCATCATGGCTTATAAATAAATATGCTTCAGCAACATGACACCTCAGTAAATTTTGGTGATACTGGGGATAACCCCCAAATCCCCCCTTTTCAACCACTTCAATACTAATAGGATCTGTTAAGATATTTTTATACTGTCTTCGTAAAGAACGCATTAGATTAGCCCATAGGCTAATGTCTGGAATTAAATCGGTAATATTATCAATTCTATAGGTTTTATCGGGGAAATCTCTAACAATATCCTCACATGGATATAATTCTATCGAACAATTTAGTGAATCCGCTAATTCACACATATCTTTCAAGTATCGTATATTATCTTTCATAACCACAGTACTTATTATTGGTTTTATGTTATTTTTATTTGCCAGGTTAATTGAATCTAATACCCTATTAAATGTTTTAATTCCTCGCCTTCTATCATGTAGTTCTGCTTTGGGATAGTCGAGAGAAAGTAAAATATAATCTAAACCTTCTAAACTACTCTTTCTAAATAGTTTAGGCAACAAATACCCATTCGATGCAATACCATTCATAAAACTATGTACAATCCCCGTGTGATAGATAAGTTCGGGAAGATCTTTTCTTAGAGTAGGTTCACCTCCGGTAAACGATAATGCGAGAATTCCTAAATTGGCGAGTTCATCGATTAATTTTTTGATTTGTGCTGTATTCATATCATAACTTAATATTGATTCTGGTAAAGTATGAAATGAGCAAAAAGGGCATTTTGCATTACACCTCAATGTTAATTCGATTTGTGCTGAGTAAGGAACCTTTTTATTTGTGAAATTATTCAAAAGAAAGTTTCTTACATATTGAATCCCCTTACTTACTCTCCATGCTGGAATTTAATAACCCACCATTATCTTAGATTAACGTTATTATTAAAGATTTTAAGTATCTCCTAATTAAAAATCTAACTAAAATTGTCTAAAATGAGGAAGTTTATAAGAAAACCACTTTCAACTTATTTATAAAAAAATAAATAAAAATATTTATTGTACGATTTATTGAGCCAAGGAAATTAGAAAACTAGGTTTCCGCGCCACAACCCCTGCAGATATATTTTTTTGCGTAAATTTTAACGCCACCCATCTGATGTAATACTTGAGATTTATCTTCGACGGCATTAAAAGTGGTTCCACCACAATCCGCGCAAACTCTCCGGCCTTCGACTGGAGGTTTCTCTATTAATTTTTCCGCTTCTTTTTGTCTTTCCACGATCTCAGAAGGTTTTGGGCGCATTGAGGGGGGTAAAATTACTTGAGACGATTCTGGTGAGCCTCCATAAGTATTAGAGCTTGAGGTTGCAGTCCCTCCTGTTAATAGTGTATCCAATTTTCCATTTATTCCTTCAAGTAATTTCAATACTTTCTGTTCAAATTCTGACAAACTAATTCTTCTCCTAAATTTTATAGCGAATATTTTTTATTAAGTAATCTAAGTCGGGTTTTATATATTTTAGTTTTAAGAAAATAAAATTCTAAAAACATTTTTATCAAGAAGTTTTGCTGGAAATTTACCCTTCTAATAATTTCTTCGGGATTTTTGGACATTTTCAAAATAATCAAGGATAGATTCCCTAATTTCTACTGCTGGTGCAATAAATTTAGATTTTTTGACATAAAACATTGCATCTCGCCAGCTCCAACTTGAATTCTCCTTTAGTAACCATGCAATAATGATACCCCCGCTACGTGAAATCCCCATGGAGCAGTGAACTAGCACCTTTCCATTGTTTTTTAAATTATTATCAATAAAATCTAAAATTTCATTGAGAAATTCATGGGATGGATAGGTGTCATCAGGAAATCCCCTATGTAAATAAGCAATTCCTAAATGTGTGGGATCATAGAGGTTATTTTCCATTAAATTCACTATAGTGGTTATTCCTATCTTTTGAAATTTCTTGAAGTTCAACCTTGGCCAATAGGCACCAATATAAAGATTTTTATATACCTCGAAAATCCTATCAAGTTCTGGAACGCAAATCTATCTCCCCAATTTCATTTTCGGTTAGACAATTGAAAAAAAGTATTAAAAAATTAAAGATTAATGTTTTCTCATCAAAAAAAGTTAATAAAAAACTAAAAACCATTTACCTCTTTACCGATCTACATAGGGCTGAAATAATGGGGTGCATGGGTGATCCACCATTAATTCTGTAGAAATAGTATAAAAGATATTAAGAATTTATAATAAAATATAAGAGTCTGTAAGCAAATTGATGAAAAATGAAAAGAATTGTAATTGATCTCGAAAACCTCAGTGAAAAAGATATTGAGTTTAAAAAAGAAATAGATGAAATAATTGCGTCAGAAGTTGCGCCAAAAACACAAGATATGGAAGATGGTAAAATAAGTGTTTGGGATGTTTTAGAACCTTTAGGAAAAAAGGGATTGCTTGGATTAAGGTATTCAAAAGAATTTGGAGGTAGGGGTGGTTCTTATCTTCAAGAAATGTTATTATCAGAGGCATTATGTTATGAGAGTTTGGTTTTTGATATGATTCGGGGTTCAAGCACCTATCCCGCAAGTTTGATAAGAACCTTTAGCAAAGATGAAACTCTTGGAAAATATGTAAAACCTTTAGTAACTGGCGAGAAAAAGGGATGCTTTTGTTTTACCGAACCCGATGCAGGATCTGATCTTTCAAGGATGAAGACCATTTATGAAAAGGACGAAGATGGTGATTTTATACTTAATGGAGAAAAAAGATTTATAACTAATGGTAGTGTAGCAGATATAATGGTTGTTTATGGCCGAAACGGAGCATTTATTGTTGAATCCGATCGAAAGGGATTTGAAATGCTTGAAGAATACAAGTTAATGGGCCTTCACGGTCTGAACTTGGGGCATCTTAAGTTTACAAATGTTAAAGTTCCCAAAGAAAACGTTCTATTTTACAGGGAATTACAATCCTCAACCGAAGGATCTCAGAAAAAGAGAACATCTGCAATTTCAAGCATGCAACAATTCCTTGGCCCAGAAAGAGTTGGTATGTCTTTACAAGCCCTAGCAGTAGCTAAACGCGCAATCGAAATCGTGATAAAATATTCTCAGGAAAGGATTCAGTTTAAAAGGCCTATAAGTGAATTTGAAGGAATTAGTTTTAAGGTTGCTGAAATGGTGGCAAATTATCAAGCAGGAAAAGCATTATACGAAAAATCAGCTAGAAAAGCGCATATCCCCGCAGTTGCTGCTGCATGCAAATTGTTTATTGTCACAAGTACACACAAGATTTGTGATGATGCATTACAAATTATGGGTGGTATTGGTTACACAAACAAATATCCAGTAGAACGTTTATTGAGGGATATAAGACTCCACCGAATAGGTGGTGGTACCGATGAAATCATGAAACATATTATTCAAAAGGATATTTATAAAGGATTTAATAGGCAAGTTGGAAAGGGGGCAGAAAAAAAGGTGGACTTTTGGTTCTAGGTTTTTTTTATTGGATTTTTTAATAAATTTCCAATAATCTTTTTAATTTTTGTGTTATTTTACTGGATAGAAAGATATAATTTACTTTCTAATAGCCCAGAAATAGTCTCCCCGTTCTCTTATCAATTCAGTATGCTTAAATGAGCTAGAATCAATAAGTCCCTTAAACGATTGTTCATCATAAAATTTAGAACCGATTCCGACTTCAAGCATTTTATGCATTACATCATATAGTTGAATTTTTGTATTTGGTTTGAATAAATCAGGTATCATGGTATCTCCAACAATTAGTAAGCCGTCATCTTTTAGTAATGTGTAGATATTATCTAAAACACTCAATCTATATTTGTCATCAGGATTCATTTCATGCAAAACCATGTTAAGGATAGCTATATCAAATTTAGTATCTGTCTTTGTCACATAATCTTCAAGTGGGATTTGGTATAACTCTACTCTATCACTCCAGTTACTTTCCTCTATTAGTTGTTTTGCATGTTCTATTCCATTAGGATCAATATCTATTCCAACAAATTTTGCTTTTTTATATTTTTTCATCCAACCTTCGAGATTAAAACCATACCCACACCCAATTTCAATTATATTCGCAGTTTCTTTCAAAATTTTCTTTCTATCTTCTTTGCAACGTTTTGCGAATAATCTTTCTACTATGCTACCAAATCTAGCACTCATTAACTGCCCTCCCTTATAATCTACCGCAGGTATGTCATTAATGTTGGAAGTTTTACCTGTTTTAATACCTTCAACAAAAAGATCTTGATTAGAAGCCATAGAATAGAATCCTGCAATCATTTGTCCTACATAAAACATGCCTTTATGATCGATTAGTAAATCATATATATATGGAGCCGTTTTAGCACATTTTTCACGAGATTCATCAATTTCAAATATCCCACATGCAATTAATATATGAACCCAAGCATCTAAATATCTTAAATCAAGATTTAAGTTATCAGAGAGCTCTTCGAGAGTAAATGAAATAGAAGTTACTTTTTCTTCACTCTTCTGAGCTTTTTCATAGAGATATTCAAAAATTCCCAATCGCTGTCCTAGTCCATAGGCAAGAATAGTTTGGAAGCCATACATACTTTTTACTAGAAATTTTTTCGTTTGATTTGCTATTGTTATTTCTGTATTGGTTTGATTTTGAGACATT
>LAZR01001311.1_pt1 | contig 15905 bp, 28 predicted proteins | sample 329461 | NCBI WGS metagenome assembly LAZR01 (sample SAMN03002196, study PRJNA259156) | marine sediment metagenome | biome: sea floor; feature: Hydrothermal impacted sediments; material: marine sediment; isolation source: Loki non-amplified sample from Loki's castle hydrothermal vent sediment ...
TTCACACTAAGAAACTCAATAATGGCCTTTTTTAAATCATAACCAGCATGATCACAAGCAATTCCAATATGTCTCATTTGTTTATCATCTCTTTCACTTTGTCCGTGCAGGGAACATGCGCTAGCTGGTGGCTTCCGGAGTTGGCAAAGCATAATTCTGTTTGTGGATCCATGGAATAGTAACGGTCGTTGCTATTGCGACCATCTTCATCTTTGTGATAACAAGCTGCTAGAAGAACTAACAACGCAAAACTAACCACTACTGCTTTCTTCATTGTTTTTTCCTTTCAGTGTCTTTGATAAATTTAAGATGCTTGCGGCAAAAATAGCTAGAAAAAAGTTTACAACGAAGAACAGAACAAAGGAAGGCCCCCAAGCACTAACCACTAAGTTATAAACAAAAAATCCAGCGTTGCCGATAAATATAATAGCCCATAGGCCAATTAAAAATCTTACAAAAATTCTCATTCTTCTTTTCCTTTAATGAAGCGTGTTATTCTACCGCTTGTAATAACTATAATCGCGCCGAATATTGCTAAAAATGCGCTACTGTATCCTATCCAACTAAGGTTGATTGGGGAGAAATTAAAAGCAAACACAAATGTACCGATACAAAAAAATATTGAACCAACTGTATCGAGTTTCATTTGTAAATTTTTCATTTTTGAGTCTCAAATCGTCTGTAATCACGAACAGAATATATTACTAGTGCTAAAACCGGTACAATTATTCCAAACCCAATTAAAAATAGAACACTACTAATGGCAATAACTGATCCATTAAGTGTATCAATTTTAGAAAGTAGGTTTTTCATCTTTATTGACCTCTCCAGAAAGCTGTCAAAGAATGGTACCCGGTGAGGGAATCAAACCCCCATAAGAACGTTATGAGCGTCCGGTTCTATCATTGAACTAACCGGGCTTTATCTCTTACCCTTCACTAGCTTCTTCACAAATCGAAACGTCGCTGTAACTGGCTCAAAATACATCTTAACAGACCAAATAGCTTCTTCTTTTGCTATCTCCATAAATTTATTCATCATTTTCACACACCGATGGATCTTTCAATGCCTCGGGCTTAACCATCTCACAGACAGCAAGCTTTACGTCATCACCATAAGCAAGCTCCCAATTAACCCAACGCTTAAGATGCCATCCACCATATCCTAACAGGATAACGAAAACAATCAACATAATAATCGAAATAATTGGATGCTTGGTTGTGCCATCGAGCATCTTAATCATAAAGTTTCCAAACCAATCTTTAGTCCTATCCTTCATCCTTATCTATCTCCTCTATTTTAATTAGGAGTATCTTAAAACCAAAAAATACTCCAAGCATCCACCCAATCACGACACTTAAACATGTAGCAAACTCAATCCAGTTATTGCTTAACACACCTATAACCATCACAAAGAGGATCACCAGAACACTTACTGTAACCGATGGCAAGGACATAATAAAGTCAACATCAACACCAGTCTCTTTTATCTTGTCAAGCATATTTGACATATCAATCTCCTACATCAAATTTAATACCTTGGGCCAATGGCAACTCTGTAGAATAGTTTATCGTGTTAGTAGCACGACGCATGTAGCTCTTCCAAGCATCGCTTCCGCTTTCGCGACCACCACCTGTTTCTTTTTCTCCACCAAACGCGCCTCCTATTTCTGCGCCACTTGGTCCGATGTTTACATTAGCAAGTCCACAGTCACTTGTCGATAGGAATTTTTCTGTCTCTCTAATATCGGTGCTAAAAATACAAGAACTTAATCCTTGTGGGACATCATTGTGCATTTCTAGAGCATCATCAAAATCACTGTATTTCATTACATAAAGAATAGGAGCAAATGTCTCACGTTTGACAATAGCTGACTGTTCTGGCATTTCAACAATTGCCGGCTTTACATAGTATCCATACGAAGAAAATTTATCTTCTAATACGCGCTCACCGCCAAACACAGTTCCGCCTTCATTGGCAGCTACGGATAACGAAAGCTCCATATCACCAAACGCAGATCCATCAATCAATGGACCAACTAGATTTTTTTCATCAAGCGGATTTCCGATAGAGATTGTATTGTATGCCTTCTTAAGTTTTCGCACAAGATCATCATGAATATCTTCGTGAACAATAACACGCCTTAATGTAGTGCAACGTTGTCCAGCAGTTCCAACAGCACTAAAGACGATAGCTTTAAGTGCCATATCCAAATCTGCAGATGGTGTGACTATCATACCATTATTGCCACCCAGCTCCAGAAGATAACGTCCCAGACGACTTGCAACATAGGGAGCAATAAACTGACCCATCTGTGTGCTGCCTGTAGCACTCACGAGCTTAATTTTATCGCTTTCAGCAAGTGCGGCGCCAGCTTGCGAGCCACCGAAAACCACTTGTGACAGATTTTCAGGAACGTCATCAAACTTTTCATCAAAATTGTCCACAGCATTCAAGAATAGTTGCTGACAAGCTAACGCTGTGAGAGGAGTTTTTTCACTTGGCTTCCAGATAACACTGTCCCCACAAACTATTGCCAACGCAAAGTTCCAAGACCAAACAGCAACAGGAAAGTTGAAAGCAGTGATAACAGCGACAGGACCTAGTGGGTGCCATGTTTCCATTAGTTTATGTCCAGGACGCTCAGAAGCAATTGTTAGACCATATAGTTGACGCGACAGTCCTACAGCAAAATCACAGATATCAATCATCTCCTGAACTTCGCCGAGTCCTTCTTGAAGAATTTTACCGTTCTCAATTGTGACAAGCTCTCCAAGTGGCTGTTTATATATACGAAGCTGTTCAGCGAAAAGTCTTATTAACTCACCACGTTGTGGACCTGGAACATTTTTCCACTCATTAAATGCTTCTGTTGACTGTTTAATAGTCGGCAACATCTCTTTTACAGAAGAGATAGTGTCTTGAACTGAACCGATCTCCGTGCCATTAATCGGAGTGTAAACGAGCCGGTTTCCTTCAAACGAAGATGGAACAACGCCCATGCTTTTTAAAAGATAATCTACTTTTTCTTTCATATTAGCTCATCCTTTTTCTGATCATCCACCAAACTGCTAATGCGCCTACCATCTTAACCAGTGTCATTATTATAACACCCTGTATAGAGAAAAATCCAATCATATATAGAAACAATGCGCTATCAATTGGGGTTGCAAGTACGCTCGATAACAATACACGTTGCGGAAATGGACGTCCCGTAAACGAATAAACACCCCAATCTGCAAACTCACTAACAAGAAATGCCGTAACGCTTGCGATAGCAATAGTTGGATCTGCTAAGACATAGCTTAATGCACCAGCCAGCAACATTGCTAAGATAACATAATGCCCAACTTCCCTCTGAGCAAAATCGCGAAACACAAAAATCAAGCCAACTAAAAATGTTGCACTTGGAATAACGATACCTTCTCCAAGTGGCAATATCGGCAAAACACTAAACGCATAGTTTACTATTACAATTGACGCGACATAAATTAATGTCCACCAAATTTTTAAATCTTTAAGCGTCATCTTCATTCCATACTGGATTTATTATTTCATAGTCTTCGAACGAAGATAGGTCTGCAAAACCGCAAATTGAATAACCAAGATCCATATTCAGTTTCATATAGTCGTCTTTATCAAACTTACCGTTCTGGTAATCAATACATAGTTGATTTAAATCAAGTCTGCCCACATTAAAAAGATAATCGAGCACGGTGTTAGTAGGAAATCTTTGAACTCCATGCTCGTCGATGTAAGTTTCGTATGACTGTCCGTTTATTAAGATCGTAATTTTGTCTCCGGATTTATAGTTTTTCATATTTTCCTTTTCAACATTCTATTTGTTCGAATAGAAGTTTACCCTCATTTTTTCGTGCTTGATATTTTCTTTTCTTCCAAAGTCGTTGTTCATTTTGAAACCATTCTTTTGCTAGTTCTTGGGCTTGATCTAGTGGAGAAAGAGTTTCATGGCCATCAGAAACATAAAGATGCGGTTCTCCGCACTGTACACAGATACCGCCAGTTAGCCAATATTCAAGCTGATTAAAAATATGACCCCATTGTCTTCGCGCATGAACGTCATGATGTCCATGCTTACATTTCCATTCTTGTAACTCAGAAGCAACCTGATCAAACATATCAGCCTCCTTATAAGTTATTCGAGCCAGCCCATTTCTTTTAGAAAATCACATTCCGTACACAGTTTTGGAACAGCACATGTAAAACTTTCAGGCAATACAATTGCCCCATCGCATATTTTACAATAAAAATACATAGGCGAACCAGCATAAAGAGAACTATTATCAATCTTCTCTGGCGGATTTGCTTGGCGCTCTTGTAAGGCGATCAGTGCTTTCTCCTTTTCGGACATCGGCACGGCGACGATTTTCTGTCTCTCTTCTGAAGCGACTAATGCTTTTCCTTTTTTTGTTAAGCTAGATTTACTCATTTTACCACTCCCAAAATGCTTTGCCTAGTTTGTTAACTTTTTTACTAAAAGCATTTTCTTGTAATAATGTAAACATAACAGTTATCATAGCGACTAGATAAAAAATCAACCAAGCTGCGGCGCCACTTGAACCAACCATAATGTAAATAGAGCCCGCGGGCCAAAATGCTAAAGAAACCATAGCAAATAATAACGTCACTTTCACAATAGCCTTGATCATATTTTTAAACAATGTAAACACTTCTTTCTCCTACTTTTCAAAAGCAGCTACGTATTCGCCTCTAGTTTGACCACAAGCTGCACCAGTATTAGCTCCATCAGACGCATGATATTCAACAGTATAACCATCTTTCGTCAAAATGTCAACGAACTCCTGTATCCTATTGCTACCAGTAAATGTCACACCAGAAACCAGATTGAATCGACCAAACTTAAGATACCAGCTTGTATCCAAGTATTTCTTGATCAGTTCCAGATCCTCATCGCGGTCATTAATCCCATCCATAAGAGCAAAATTAAGCTCAATGGATCTGTTGGGTTGATTCTTTCTATAAGTTTCCATTGCAGCGATAACTTCTTCAATTGGACTAGCTAATGGCATTAACTCTTTCCTTATCACTGAATCTAAGCTATGCATCGACACTTGTAGCTTGAAAGGAACATCAAACTCTTCCCTGGAAAGGTCAACAATTCTTTTTGGTGCTGCGCCCGATGTTGACAGTGCCAATCGACAGTTAGGATAATATGACGGAAGCAACTGCATTGCTGTGACAACGTTGCTATAGTTTAGTAGAGGTTCGCCTTCGCCCATAAAAGAGAACAAGATAACCTTGCCTTCTACAAGATTATCTTCCAACATTTCGTGACACTGGTGTAGCATCTCTCCATACGTTAGGTTCACTGTTTTCTCTGGTCCTGGACTGGCGCAGAAAGTACATCCTACAGCACAGCTTAATTGTGTTGAAAAGCATACCACTTGTTTTTCGGGTCGGTTAAAATAGATAGCTTCGGCGTGTTTGTCTCCTAAATCAACCAGTACCTTTTGTACTCGCGCTTGCCCCATTGGTATAAGTTGTTCTGTCATTTTTTTGCTCCTCGTATATAAACTTTTTGCTACAATAAAAACAAATGCTATAATTTCTACCTGTGTCGGGTATCAAGTAGTAAACGATTGGGTGATCGTGTGGCGCGTCAGGTCCAGTACATACTACATATTTTGAATGGACAATAACGATCTCTTTCTCCACTATTTTTTTATCCTAATATTACATTTCATCCCATTGACCAATGGAAATAATGTTGTAAATCTGTCATATTTTTGCTCCTTATATTTGGTGCCCGTAGAGGGAGTCGAACCCCCACTCCCGAAGGAACTGGATCTTGAATCCAGCGTGGCTACCGTTTCACCATACGGGCTTTATTTTGCTTTCGGCAACGTTAGAGTAACAGTCGTTCCAACTCCTAATTCGCTTACGACATCAATATTGCCGCCCATAAGTTCTGCTAGCTCTACAGATAACGGCAATCCTAAACCTGTGCCCTCATATTGTCGACCCAATCCAGCACCTACTTGCCCGAATTTTAACAGAGCAGACTTCACTCCGTCTTCGTCCATGCCTATTCCATCATCTTCAATGACAATAATTACATTATCACCAACAAGGCATTTGATATCAATGTTGCCATTCACATCAGTAAACTTAACAGAATTCGACAGTAAATTCAATATAATTTGTTTTAACCGAATCGGATCAGCATATACATATAGATCATCACAACTTGTCTTAACTTCAACATTGATTGACTTTTCTTGTGCTCTTTCAGCGATAAGTGTGATACAGTCTTTAAAGACCGAACACATACTAATTTTTTCTGGATGGATTTCAGTCTTACCAGCCTCAATTTTTGAGAGATCAAGAATATCGTTGATTAACTTGAGCAAGTGATGACCACTTTCAAAAATGTCATTGGCATATGCTTTATGTTTATCGGACAATTCTCCGCCTATTCCGCTCGTCATAATTTCAGAGAAGCCAATGATAGCATTTAACGGCGTTCTAAGCTCATGACTCATATTGGCTAGGAATTCAGATTTGGACTTATTCTCGGCCACTGCAATATTTTTAGTCTCTTCGTGTTCGCTAACCAAGGTCATTAGTTCTTCAATTGTGCGATCCATGTTTGGTCTCCCTCATTCTGATATGTCTCAACACAATAATAGCATGGATCGGGTATATGTCAAGCATAAAGGACAGAGATATTACACCTCTATCCTTTAATACTTTATTAAGAATGTATTAAGAAATATTTTACTATTTCTTTACTTAATCTTAATTGTTCGTGCCTTTTTGGATTCAGGTACAACACGATTTAAGTCAACGCGCAACATACCATTTTCCATTTTTGCATCACCAACTTCGATATCATCCGCAAGTCGGACGACGCGAGTAAATGCACGGGTTGCAATACCTCGATGCAAATAGTTCCTATCTTCCGTAAGTTCTTCTGCACCACCAGAAATGGTTAAGGTATTTCCTGCTACTTCAACGGTAATATCTTTCTTATTGAAACCGGCAATTGCCATTTCAACTTGATACACATCATCGTCAAGTTTTACTATATTATATGGGGGATAACTATCGTATGTTCCAATAGCATTTCTGAAACCATCAAAAATGCGGTCGGCTCCGATAAAAGTACGTTCTAAATCTCTTTGGATATCGTTGACGAGTCGATTAAAATTGGTACTGTCTTTCATTTCACTACTCCTTTCTAAGCAAGTGTGTTTAATTGTGGTCCAGTAAAACTGCGACCTAAGTTATAACAAGTTCCAGAGGCAACTTGTTATAGTTATTTATTATATAATAACTTGTTTTTATTAAAAGATCAATTTTTTTAACATTTGTAGCTCTTTTTTTGTTTCTACAAGCGTAATATCAAATTTTTTAATAAAACCGTCTCTTTCGTCTGGTGTAAAATGTAAAAAAGAAGCAAGATTTTCTATGGAGCCGGAATCATATCTATAACTATGTATACACATTTCTTCTAGGATTTCATTGTCGAATCCTGTGACATGTGTAAAAACAGCATTAACACGTTCTGAAGAAAATGCGTACATTTTAACCTTCATCGAAATGGAGAGTACAGTGTACTCCCCACTTCTAGTTAGTAATAAATTTCTAATATATAATTCTAACACTCAAAACATCAAAGAGTTTAATGTCATGGTTTAGATTTCTATATAATATCATTAATCGCTCAAAAGCCACCTAATATGACTCATGGCATGTATTTTTCTATATCAATCATAATAATCAACGTATTTACGATGTACATCTTTCCGCTGACTGTAAGTATATTTATAACATAATAGTCGGTATCTTGTCTATTTGTTTTTTAACTTTTTTAACTTTCCATGGGGTAAAAAATATAGTCGCTAAAGAAAAGTAATCTGCACCAGCATTGTGATAATCAATAACGTCTTGCGGTTCGTATATTCCTCCGCCGCCTATAACAGTAAGTTCGGGAAATCGTTTTTTTGTTTCTTCAATGAGTGGTAATGTTAGTTCTTTTAGCCTCTTTCCACTTTCTCCGCCGCGTTCTGTTGGGATCGTATTACATAAATGAACTGTTCGGACGCCATTGTCTCTAGCAAATCCTATGTATCTAAGTGCTTCTTTTGTTGGAGGGATTTTTACTGAAACAAAGTCAAACCGGGCATTACATTCAAGAAGAATATCACTAGTAATATAAGAACGCCGAACATTAGGACATCCAAGATTAATCTCAACCATAATTGATTTTGGAAGGATGTCCAACATCTCTTTCCAGTCACGACGACAACTAATATCAGTACAAGAATAAATTCTATCGTTGGTAAAAGTTCTAACATTTCTGAGACCTTTATTACGAAATCCTATTCTATTGACCCAACCGTTCTCGACGGGTCTTATTGTTTTTATAGTCTGTTTGATAAGTCCAGATCGTTTTTCTAACGTAAAGGTTCCGGAAACACTAGTAGCCCAATCAAAATTAAGATAATTACCAAATGGTGGTGATATAATAATTCTTTTAGGTTTATTTAGCATCCTTTTCTACTACTCTCGCTAGTGGAGCATTTAGACGAACCGATCTAATTCCATTTTTAGCACCAGCTTTTGAAGAATAGCCTTCAGATACAGCAATTACTTGACCGTTTCGAGCCACCAAGTTCCAGCGCCATTCACCTTTTTTATCTTTCCAAAGTTCAAATTTTCCCATTGTTTTAGATCTCCTAAAATAGTTGTGTAGACTATTTATAGAAGATACCACACCATAAAAACATATGAGAGGTAATGAATAAGCTGATCTACGCCCAACAAAATCCAAAATTCAGAAGATTTATCACAAGTCCAATTCATCATTTTATTTAAATTCATCTTGAACCAGTCAGTATGATAATGGACAACTGCTTCAAAAAGAAGGATCATTAAAAATAGACCGGGCCCGAAAAATATCTCAGTTATTTGGCTGAATACAGTTAGAATAGCGAACGTTCCAAGGGTATGAACACCAATATGAGCCAAACCTCCGGGATGTCCATACGTGCCTTTGTTAGTTGCCATCCAGATAGTTTGAAGCGGAAAATCGCACACAAAATGCTTAACGATAAAGAGCGTTAATAGAAAGAGTTCAGGAGACATAATTTACGTCCAATTGTATTGTTTTATCAAAATTTAGACTACATTATAGCATAAATTTTAGATTTGTCAACACATATTATCGTCAAGAAAATCCCAAAACTTTTGATCATATACAAAACCAGCATCAATCATATCTTGTTTAAGTTTCCCGATAGTAGAATTGCCGCTTGGAACCCAAGTTGCTTCCATAATATCACAATCATCAACCGATGCAGGAAGCAATCCTTCTAATGAAAATGATTGATCATAGCAACAATCTTCACGATCAAAATAGCTTCTTGGACAAACCATTATCCAAATTCCATCGTCACCGTCGCCAACATAAAAATAAAATTCCGCTGCTAGGGTTGATCGCTTATATAAATCTTCAACAGTTGGATCATAATAAAGGTCATTTTCGAAGATATTTTCATACTTATCGTAATCGTCATAAGCATCCCACTCATAGTTTACCTTCAATTGAACTCTAAGACCTGAAGGTCGTTCAAGCACAACAGCTTTTATCGGAATGTTGTAAGAAACAAATGTTCGTGTTGACAAACCATCGGAGCCAATCTTACTAATTCTTTTCCAATCAGAACCGCCTTGTTTCTTGATAAAATGTTCAATGCTGGGTTCACTAGCTGCTATAAAGTCGTCAATGGTTTTCTTACAGATTGCTGATGTGATTTTCATAATCTATCTCCCTAGATTTTGTAACGTTGGTGCTGCTTTAAGCAGCACCTTCGTCATCTACATCTTCAACTTTAGGACCGAGGAACTGACTTGGACCTATCTTTCCAATGTTATCCAATAGATGTTCCATCGGAGTTCCTTTAAGCATAGTAGTTAGCGTTCCACTTATACTCTCACCACGCACAATACTTAACGGAGCAAGATGCTCTGCCATCTGTTGGAGTGTCCCAGTCATAGCCATTGACTGTAGTGCGCCAATAAGAGCTGGCTGGACAGCTTTCATTCTAGTTTCATCAGCATTAGCTTCAGCTACTAGTTCCTCAATTCTACGAGCCAACGCTGCCCTATCAAACTCTTCTCTCTGAGCAAGTCTCTTCTTCTCATCGTCAAGAGCTACCTTTCTAACTTTAGAAGCTTCTTGCTCGGCTACCAATTTACCTGTTTGTAGACTTAGGTTTTCGCTGCTTGTGGCTTCAATAGTAGTCAAACGCAACTCTGACTTCCTTCGCGTATCTGCCTTGGCAATTTCGTCAGATGCTACTGAAGTTTTCGCAAACTCTGCTTCAACTCCACGCTTAGCTTCCTCTTGACCAGTAATAAGTGTCAAGCGCCGTTCTTCTTTCTCTAACTTTATGGTATTTCTAAGTTCTTCTTGTTTTGCATCGCCAAGAAGATATTCAATATCATTATCCATAAAGTCGATGGAAATAACTTCAAGATCGTAAATTTCCATGCTGTTTTCTTCGAAAGTTTTGTTCGGGCGACCGCCTCCATCATTCACACCCAATACCATATCTCTTAACTGCTCTACAGCACTGGAATAGAACTCTTGAATGTTGATTTGTCTTACCCGATTGCCAATCAATGAACGCATGTGATCACACATATATTGAACATAGTTGTCAACATCAAACCACTTAGATTCGTCGCCATTAAATTTAACAAGATATTTCAAATCGACAGAGACTTCAACCAAATCTTTTGTAACTAATTTAATCCTATCAGTTACAGGATTTGACATAGTGCGAAGATACACAGTTTTCAAAGTGTTATCTGAATCCTTTGGTCTACCTCTACTAAGCGAAAATCCTTCTAGATACTCGTCATATTCCAACGTAACAGTTTGTGGGCCTTTAACAACACGGCGGTCGCCGGGCTTATTAACAACCTGAATAGCATATCCAGTCCACACATCGACTGTCACAGCGCCATCAAGCTTCGTATCCAAAGTAATTGTTCTTGGTGGAGTGAACTCGGTGCCTCTCGTTAGTTCGTCACCAAATTCACCTTTGGCAGCTAATCTACGTTTGGTTTTCGTATAACCTCTTGTGAAGTTTCCGCCGCCGCCGTCATCGAGATTAGCTGCGGCCATTGCTGCTCCAAAGGCTTCGCCTTCAAGATACTCATGATCTCCAGCAGCATTTCTTAAATTTCTATTATGTTCAAGAACCTCTACGTTGCCGGGGAAATATAGTTCGCAAGTTTTATCATCAAGAATACGTCGTACCATCACCTCTGTTCGTGGATCTGGAAGGAACATACTCGGACCTTTAATCAAATTAACGGCACCAGTATCTCTGTTCAAGACATATCTCGCTTCGCCTGCGGGAATAGCAATCGCATAATGTTTATCTTGATCGCCGTATTTAATAATCGCATGTTCTTGACGCGGATAGTAAATCGCCGTATCTTTTCCTGTTATAAAGAGTTCATCTCCTGCCTTATGATCATCATAATCTGCGATTACTTTAACATACAAACCACTGTTGTTGTTTAGTTCATATGCTCTGAACTTTCTCTTACCTTTATCTTTTGAAATAACAAATTGTTCAGTTGGAGATGGAAATACCACCTCGGGGCCTATTACATAACGTTTGTTGCCATTCTCGGCGAGTAAGATACAATATTCAAGGCGTTCCAACGTCACAGCATCGCGCACATAGTTGTCTCTTCCATCTGCTGACGTATCTTTCAAAACTTCAATACCAGTCGGAGGAATATAAAAGCTTACATCAGTTCCTTTGATGACAATAAGCTTACCGATTGTAAGAGTTGCAGGATCAATGCCAACAACATCGGACGCTATCTTCTCCTTTGCTGTCTTTTCTCCCTCACCTTCACCCTCAGCCGGTTTAACAACTGCACTGCTCCAATTTTCCTGAGCGGCTTCTTCATCATACACTCGAGCTACCACATATTGATTAGAACGTAGACTATGGCCTTGAATTACTTTAGCGGTTTGTCCCGGCCATAACGGAAAGTTAGATGGTCCTGAAATATTTTCCATTGTACCAAAGTTTAACAAACTTGGCGGCAAAGGTTCTGCCTTGCCAGCACCAGGATGACCACCATCGCCTGCTGAATTTTTGAGAACAATATATTCACCTTTATCAGCAGTAATGTTTGTTTGAAGTGCTTGGTCGGTGCTACAAGAAATAAATCTTCCAGTTTCTTCATCAAATGTTACTGGTTGATCGGTTTGTGATAAACTGGATTTTGTCGGCCCACAGTAAGTGGTCACGTTGCCCTTCGTGTTATCCAGAATAAATGCGAATACACCGGGCGGCAAAACCAGTTCTGTTCCTCTTACATCATCTCTCTGTGTCATTTTCATGCTCCCTGTTTTAGCTAGATTGATATGATCATTATGGAATTTAATCTCATAACATATACATTATAAAAACGATCGGTTCGAATGTCAATTTAATAAGTTGCGGGTTCTCCCTTCCCACCTCAGACGTGCTAACTTGCCTAGTGTACAAGCACCATCGGGCTTACGCATAGTTTTCCGGTTCCGCTGGATTTTGGAAGAACTCAAAAAAGCTCTAAAAACTTTCATGGCCTGTTCGCAGACTTAACCTACTCTCCCTGACCACCCTGTGTTCCACTAGACTCGGGTTTATACTCCCGCACTTGACAGCGGCCGTCGATTTGCCGCCACATCTATTCTAATACTTTATCTGCCTTACAGATTAAATTAGCTCCAAAGGGAAATACCCAGGTCCATTCATTTGTCTTTTTTTCCCATATCCTAATCCAAGTTTCTGACACGAAATTAGGACGACTATCGTTATAGTGTTCAAATGTTACTAAGATCGCCCCGGACTGATCTGCGGCGTCCCAGCAGTTTATAATCCACCCAGGAGGATTATCTTCTGTTATTTCTGCTTGTGCTGTGATAGGCACAAGCAGAAATAAGCATACTAACAAACGTTTAATCATCAAACTCCACCTCGGTGTTGGCGAAGAGTCGGTCAGAGATTTTCTGTAACGTTCCTGTCAGATGAGCATAAATCGACATAAACACCCTTCTGATGGGATCGTTAAGTATCGTCCATACAGCACTAAATGGCCAATGTGTCATCCACATAAGAATAGTAGCTTTATGCTTAATGGCCCTTGGCGCAATAGATTTATCTCTAAATCCATTATAACGAAGTCTCTCTTCCCATTGACTTTTCAGTTGGCTGGAAACTTTACCACTTGTAATGTTATGTTCTTCGAAAAACGCCTCTTTAACCTCGTTATATTTGTCTCTGACATTCAAACAATGGAAATACCATTTTACTATCGACCAAACACCACCTGAGACAAAATATCCAAGAACAGTACCTATAGTCCATAATGGATTTGCTGCCATCCACGGAAATGGATTCCAGCTTCCGAAAAAGAACATCAGAGCTCCAAAAACAATTAACGAAATTGTTGCCCCGACCCCGTTATCATGTTCCAAAAACATAATGTCAATGAAAATAACAGCGCCGATCAGAAGCCACCACCACACCCCAAAAAATACAAAAAATTCAAAAATCATTTTCCTCTCCTATTCAGTCTTCTGTGTTTCTTCCAATTTTCTAACACGTTTCTCAAGATCTTTAAGCACGACATTCATTTCGCGCATAGCTAATAGAGTCCCTTCTTGGACCTCTCTTAGAGTTTTAACAACAAAAAGTAACTCTTCGTTGTCCAAAGACACATTGATTACTCCTGTCTAAGTTCATTCACTAATTCTTCCGCTTCTTCGCGAGTTAAATCATTATTTGTAAGAACAGTTTTACAGATTTCGTATACAGGAATCTGGTTCCAATTTCTGCTAAGACATTCCATTACTGCTGGCGAAATTCCTTGCGCCACCAACTCTACCATAATCTCGTTGTCTGACGGTTTATCTATGTTAGGTAATGTGAGAAGCGAAACAACGAAGCATATAACAAATGCTACGCAAATCCAAAAACCCATCCAAGTGGCATTAATACTCATAACGTTCTCTCCTACTCTCTTATTTTTTTTAGTTTATAGGAGGACAATCAGAAAGTCTATTTTATTCTCCGCTCTACGGTTTAAAATTAAAATCTGTCCCTTCTATGGCATCACTCTTGTAAACTGTACCGCTTCCATATTGGCCAAAATGGCCCAAATAAATCATACCAAATGGCATAAGAGTAACTTGGCAAGTATCACCCTTTTTTATATCAGAAAAACTTTTTAATGCTATAGCATCTACAGGTTTACATATTCCTAGCGTTTTACTAAGCGGTCGATTTGGCTGAACATCTTTAGAGCGAATTGGTTTTTGAATGTCCATATCAGGAAACATTCTTTTCATATTTTTATAAACATCATCCGGTAAGCCCATATTCTATTCTCCTTGTAAAGATTCTTCTTTAGTTAATGTAGAAAAACTATGATCATGTAGCAAACTAAAATCATCAACATGCTGAAGATTCTTTGGATCGAACCCTTCATGTCGAATCCATTCAATAAGTTTGCCAAAGTCTGCTGTTGTTTTCTCGCTAACAGATGCTTGAATATCATCCAAGTGTTTAATACAATGATCCGCAACCACTTTAGCACCACGTCGGACGTTAGGACCGCGATTATCTGTGTAGTATTGTGATAATACCAATAGACGAGATCCTAGAAACACGGCCTCTTCCAAGTCATGTGTAACAAAAAAGAGTGTCATATTGTGTTTCTGCTGTTGCTCGAGCAGAAAGAGCTGGATATCTTCTCTCGTCCCTGGATCAAGCGCGCCAAACGGTTCATCCATCAAAAGGATTCTTGGTTTCATAATAAGAGCCTGCATGACTGCGACACGCTGTTGCATTCCACCCGACAACTCATGTGGATATTTGCCAGCATGAGCCGCAAGTTTAACAGAGCTTAGGAAATGCATTGCCTCATCTTTAAGCTCTTCTTTATGGGCGCGCCATTGTGCTTTATTTGCGCCAAGCTTTTTGCCTAGCAGTACATTATCAATGACGCTTAACTGCGGAAACAACGAATATTTCTGATAAACAATGCCGCGCTCGGCATTAGCGAAGCCAACAGGTTTTCCATCGATCTGAAGTGATCCTTTGGTTGGCATTTCTTGACCAAGAATCAATCGTAAGAGTGTCGACTTGCCGCACCCGGAAGGACCAACCACAGTACAGAATTCGCCTTCTTGGACAGATAAGTCCACGTTATCTAATACTAAATTATCTCCATATTCCTTGTAAAGGTCTTGGATATGTAAAATGTTATGTGGTCCTGGCATCGTCTTTCTCCTGTGGTGTTAATGCCTTTAGTAATTTTTCTCTAAGTTCTTTTGTATTATCAACACATACCTTTTTAGTTGCCGATTCCAGAACATCAATATCAAATTTATCGGTAATCATTTCTCCTATCGTTTCATCGAAATTTTGTCCATCCGTTTTCACCAAAAATATGGCTCGGTCCAGTTCTCCTCTAACATAATCTCGTATCGCTCTGAACAGTTCTTCGGCTTTTTCTTCAGGCGTAGTCGCTATAAAATGTCCTGCGGCTTTTTCTTCGGGTGTAAATTCTCTAGGCATCATATTCTCCTACAACAGAAATATAATTCTTGCTCGAAGCCGGTATAGCAACAATTTCTTTAGCATTATGTATCACTAGCAAGTCTTGTAATTTTCTGACATAAATTTGGTGCGGAAGAGAAAGTCCAACTGGTTCCAATCCAAATCCTTTATTAACAGCTAAAATTACGACATCGCAGTCTTCCGGAATAGTCAATTCACAATAATCCCCAAATGGATTTGAATACCTGATTGGAGTTTTTACTCTTTGTTTAAAGGTG
>LAZR01001312.1_pt1 | contig 15903 bp, 19 predicted proteins | sample 329461 | NCBI WGS metagenome assembly LAZR01 (sample SAMN03002196, study PRJNA259156) | marine sediment metagenome | biome: sea floor; feature: Hydrothermal impacted sediments; material: marine sediment; isolation source: Loki non-amplified sample from Loki's castle hydrothermal vent sediment ...
TTATTATTCCATATACTCCGGCTCCAAGCTCAATGTTTTTATCAATTCAGGAATCGGCTTGTATTCAGGAAAAATGACAGAAAATAAAATCCAGAATTTTATTTATCCTCTTGGAGATGTTTACTTTGATAATCGTTATTGGGAGGTTGAGAATAACCGCTCTTTAGGTTTTCGGGGCGGAGTTGGGTTTGAATATAGCCTCATAAAGAATTTGGCTTTGGTCGTGGAATTACAGGGCCGTTATCTCAGAATAGGCAACCTTGAGGGAGCAGTGAAGTATGAGACTAATTTTGGGAGCGGGTTGACTATTGGAGAGAGCGGGACTCTTCATTTTTTCGAATATAGCTATTATTACGATTTGGATATTCCTCTACCTATCCAAATTTTCCCTGAAATCGAGCGTATAGAGAGAAATGCAGTTCTGGATTTAAGCAGCTTTTCATTAAGAATAGGCATAAAAATAAAGCTATTTTAGAAAAGAGATTGTGCCTTGTCAAATAGTTCAGGACCAACTTGCCGTCTTTCTAGTATAAAGGTCTTTTTATCAGCTTCAAATTGAGCCGACCGGAGGCCAAATCCTCCCAAAGCCCTGGCTTCCTTGGATTGAAATAGACAGCCGAGCGAATTTAAATCTAATTTCTTTTCCCCGAGAAGACTGCGTCACATAATCAATATTATGTCAACTAAATCTATTAAAAAAGCGATGCAAAGAATAGCAATTCGTAGGCCAGGGAAAAGCAGGTTGGTTTATGACAAGACTACACGAACCATTGTCGTTGTCTCTGGTAAAGAAAGAAAGGATACGGGATTAAAAACACAGGAGGAGTAAATGACCGACAATCTGAAGAAAGAAGAGCTTTTGGATTGGATTGATACTTGGATAAAAAACTGTTTAAAAACTTGTATTGAGATAAATTGTATAGAGGGCATAGAACAGTGTAGGCAGGCATGTAAGCAAATAAAAGAGATGATACAGAAGGAGGCTGAACGGGATGAAATTGAAGCCAGTTATACTGACATTGTTATAGATTTATATGACCAACTTGAACAGAAGAAGTCAAGGGTAGATGAAAGTTTTGTAAAAGCATATGTCAAAATGATTAAAGAAGACCCGCATCAATGCACTAGAGAAAACCTAATTGGGATGCTACGGGAAGCAGGTGTGGAGGTAATAATAGATTAGGCAATCGCCCTCTCCCACAACTCAAGAGGAGGAGTGAATGAGCGAAAACATTGACAAGCTTCATTTCGAATTAGCTACAAATACTTTAAACTGTATCATTAAAGTCTTAGGAGTGTATGCTGAGAATCGTCCTTTTGTTCAGGGTAGTCAGACAATAGCAGATGACCATGACTGGTATGAGAAAAATATCTTCAATGAAAGCAGATTATACAAAGCTCTCGGAAAAGATCATGCCAGGACCGTTCTTCACATTTGGGAGGAGTTCAAAGAGATTTGTCATTTAGTGCGAAAATATAAGAACTGGGAAAAAGAGGAGGAGATAAAAAATGAGTAAATTAGAGACTGAGAACAAAATTCTAAGAAGGCTCTTATGGTTAAGACATGGTTGTCCATCCAATGCTTTGTATGGTGATGATGGCGAACTGCAATGTCATAACTGCATAATTGATTTTAAAAGAATCTCTGCACGTGCATTAGATAAAAGATTTTTTGAATTAGGCATGGAGAAGTATGAAATAAGACCGAAGAAAAAGCAAAGGAAGAAGGGGAGGGAAAGCCGACGCTTTAGATTTATAGATTTCTCATTTCTAAAAAAAATAAGGAGGACAAAATGAAAAAATTACTTATGGTCGTTCCTTTGGTCATTCTGCTTTGTTTTACTTTTGGCTGCCAGCAGGGAGAAGAGGTGGCTGAGGAAGAGAAAGCAGTACAGGAAGAGCCAAAAGAGGTTATGGCTTTGGCTCAAGAACGACAAGCGATTGCAGAGACGAATATCAAGTTTGGCGAAGTATTCAGTTCAGGCGATGCCGCCGCTTTGGCAAGCCTTTACACAGAGGATGCCTGGCTAATTTCCCAAACGGGTGATATGTTTAAAGGGAGGGAAGGTGTAGAAGCTTTCTGGGCAGGAGCTTTCCAGATGGGAATGAAAGAAGTTGTGTTGACCACAGTGGATGTCATGAGGATGGATGATATGGTTGGCGAGTTCGGCAAGGCTGATTTGACAATTAAACCTGAAGGACAGGATGAGATAAAAGACGTTGGCAAATATTTGGTTATATGGAAAAAAGCTGCTGATGGCACATGGAAGCTGTATGCTGACATTATGTTTTAGGATGAGCTTGACCTGACATTTAATTTCTCTTTAAGTACTGGTCACTCTATATAATCAGAACTTTCTATCTTGCATTGCTATTACAGATAGGAAACGTAAAGAAGGAGGGCAACATGAATAAACTATGTATGATTCTACTTCTGGTTCTTATTCTATGCTTTACAGTCGGCTGCCAGGACAGGGAAGCAATGGCAGAGCTTGAGAAGATGAAAGCCCAGGCAGAGATTGAGGAGCAGAATAAGGCTTTGTTCCGCTACATGCTTGAGGAAACAGATAAGGGGAATTATGCGGCTTGGGAGGAAGTGTGTTCTCCAGATTATATCTGTCACTTTGCTGGCTTTCCAAAACCAATGAGCCTTGAAGAACACATACAAGCCAATCGCGCCTTCTTAGTGGCATTCCCTGATTTTCATCATGAGATTAACGACATGGTGGCTGAGGCAGAAAAGGTTACAGCAAGAGTTACTCTTACAGGGACACATGAGGGCGAGTTTATGGGTATTCCACCTACAGGAAACAAAATAGAATACACTGCCTTTCTGACTGCAAGGTTTTCGGATAAAAGAATCGTTGAATTATGGGGTGTAGCGGATATGATGACTCTGATGCAACAACTCGGCATGGAGCTTAAGCCGAAGGAGGCTGAGAAATAACTCCTTTATCTGCTTTTCATAGAGTATGAGGCAACTGAAAGCCAAAGACCCTGAAGCTCTCGCTTCCCGATATTGAAAAAGATAGCTGAGCGAATTTAAAGCTAATTTCTTTTCCCGGAGAGGATTGTGTCGAAGAACCTCCATTATGTAAACTTACCACTCGAATCACTAATTATAAGTTATATATCTTGATATTTTTGGGATTTTTATTGACTTCTTAATTAAGTTATGTTATTTGGAAATAAATGAGGCGACGAATAAAAAAAACGATGTCCCACCGAAAAAGGTGTTACCATCAATTACCCCTTTTGCTGACGTGCTGAGGTTTGGCACCGTTCCTCAGCTGTCGCCTAAAAAAAAATAATGAGAATGGATAATATTTTTTAAAGGAGTAATAATGGACGAAGAAAACAAGATTTATATTGGGAACATAAACTATGAAGTAACCGAAGAAGAGCTAAAAGAAATAATCAAGAAGAAGGGCTTCGAGGTGCAAGATGTAACCATTATTAGAGACAAATTTTCCGGTAGATCAAAGGGATTTGGGTTTGCAGAATTTGAGAATGATGAGCAAACCCAAAAAGCGATAGAGTCGTTGGATGGTCATGAATTAAAATCCAGAAAGCTCAAGGTTAATAAAGCACTATTAAGAGAACCCAGGGATGAAAAAAGCGGGGGATTCAGACAATTTAGAAAATAATTTCTTTTCCCCGAGAAGACTGTGCCGCATAACTACCATTATGTCAACTAACAGCCTTGCTAAGTTATTTGAAATTGAGGAAAGGACGGACGCATCATCTATGACGGAAAAGGGATTTGTCTTCATTCCAGAAAAGGGAAAACTCTAAAGGAGGCATGAACCATGAGCAGAGAAGAAACAAAAGAAGCTCTGGAAAAAGCGAATAATATAATCGATGGGTGGAAAGAAAATCTGCTCGACAGCAGAGAAGCTATGGAACTGATCGCTCCGTTGCTGATATCAATCACAACTTATTTTGAGAAAATTCAGGATAAGATCGACAAATTAAACTAAAAAAAAATATAATATAAAAAGAGAATCGCGATTGAAGAAAAAGCACACAACAACCAAGCGAAAAAGGAAGCGGAAAAGGAAGGAGAGAAATAAAACGAAGAGGCGAGGGCTTCAATTAAACACGATGACTTTTTGAGGGGAGTCAAATTATGAATGATAAAGCCATCGAAAGATTGCAAGACGATAAAATCATCAAAGGATTTGAAGAGATAATCAAGAATATCAAAATCCTTATAGAAGATGATATGACGAAGAACCACCGTCTTCTCATGAGTACTTTTGAAGCCTGGATGAAAGGTAGAATCAGTGATAGATCCCTTACCCTCAATCTTGAGCAATTGAGAAAATCTAGCGATGAAATTCTTACAGCACTACGTAAGCTGATGGCAGAAGCATCGGAGATTTTAAAAAGACGATCGATGGTGACTGAATCGAAGATGCTTTAATGAGAATGATAATACTTAGAATAGATGACAATTTTATCTGATTTCTGGCATTCTCTCGGTATCGGCCATAATAATAGCCCCGGCGTCTCCCATTAATCCTTCTTTTCCCCGCTTGGATTAACTTTTCTTCTGATGATGGCGCCGGGGCCTCCTATAAGCGGAGAGGCACTAGGAAAGGAGGCGACTGAGCGAATCAAAAAAAAATAGTCCTATAGTCCGCTTAAAATGACATATTTTGTCAAAAATTAAACAAAAAATGTTATTTTAATGAGTAACATTTGAGATGTAAAAAAATAAATTCTTTATTTTCAATAAGTTAAAATTTTATTAATTTGGCACGGAAATTGCTATATAATAAGTGATTCAAATTTAACATTCTCTGGCGGGCTAGAACAATAAAGTCGCCAGAGCCAAGGAGGTTTTAAATGTTAAAAAAAGTAAGAGGTTTTACACTGATTGAGCTGCTTATCGTTGTGGCTATCCTCGGAATTCTTGCTGCCCTTCTCATCCCCAACGCTATTACCGCCATTCAGAAAGCGAAGCAGAAAAGCACCATGAAGGATATCGTCGTCATTTCCACAGGTGTCACCGATTTTATTACTGATAACGGAGTCACTCCCACTCAAACTGGTACTTACGCAGCCACCGATGCCTTCTATACTGCGATTTCCCCCTTCTACATCAAAGTCCTTCCCCTTACCGACCAGTGGGGTACTCTTTATAATGCTTACTGTGGTACTGCTGTAAATGGAAATTATGGAATAACTGGAGCAGCTGGAGATGATTTCGTAATTATTTCCTATGGACGTGATAAGGCACTAGGTTCTACCGGTCGGAGTTGGTCTGCTTTTGATCCTGCCGACCCTGAAGCTGGATTGTTTATAGTCAGCAAGTCAGGCGATTTCAACAATGATTTAGTAATGTGGAATGGTTCCTGGATTAGTGCGCCAAGGACTGCTGCAGCCGGCTCCTAATTTTAAACTAGTCCTCATTAAAGCAGTTTTCAAGTTAAAGGGCGATGCATCATTTGATGTGTCGCCTTTTTTTTATCTAATGCTTTTTACTCTGATAACAGGCCTTAATATATATTCTTCACTTTGACCAGCATATACTGCATGAATAGAGTGTTCTGCCTCAAAATCCAAATGTATCTCAGTTGCCCCACCTGCTAAAATATTGAAAACGAAAGGAATTTTCACCTCTGAACTGGGTACAGTCATATCATGGGATTCACCGGCAATAACAATCCTACCTGAAACTACTACTAATCTAATTTGAGTGTACGTCCCTACTTCTAATGTTATATCTACTATCTTCTCTTCTGTGTCTCGTAATACAAGTAAATCATAAGTTTTTTCGCCTGAACTAATAGTAAGAAAACCTTCCTCCTCTTTCTGAACATTTATCTCGCTTATGGTAACCCATATTTCCTCTGCGTCATCAATTGGCTGATCTGTCAAATAGAGTTTGAAATTTCCCGTTCCATCAGAAGAAGTGCATCCCCATAAGAGTAATATTACAGTAAATGCAAAAAGAATTAACTTTCTCATTTTTTCCCTCCTTAGGTCATTTTATTTTAAAATAATTTAAATATTTAGTCGAACTTTTCTTCATATTTGAAGCTTTTTGCCAAACGAGACCTTGAGTTTCTCGCATGGTTGCCTTATTTTGCATCTCTATCCTCGAGAATTTTGTCGATAATAGCAATTCTTGTGTTGACAAAGAGTTTAGATTCCTCGGTTTTGACATTATGAAACATATCATACTCAAGCGCTACCCTTATTGTTTTCAATTGCTCTGTCGTCAAACATTCGTATGCGGCTATTGGATTTCTGGACAATCGTATCATTTTGAGCTAGTTCTAAACGATGTGCGGGTTTGCTTTCTTAAACTTCTTAGAATCAACTGTGGCATCCCGTTTTAGATCGTGATCCTTGCAGAGCGGATATTTCACGTCAAAAGCACATTGCTTTCTTTTGCTAAAAATTGCTTTCTTAATCACGATAGTTTTAAAGACGGGTTCGTAACAGCCTTTTATACAGCAAGTATTCATCTTCGTTCTCATAATTCCTGTAGGTAGCACCTTAACTGGAGCTTCTCTCCCAGTATTTTATGATGGCTGCTATCACCATGATTAGCAACCACCATATCAATGCATCATTACCCATCTCATCTCACCTCCTAAGATATCTTAAGGAATAAGGGACCGACGATTCCTTATAAAGCTTCCTAGAAAAAAATCCCAATGCCCTTTCTCTTCAATTACAAGAAGATTCGTAGGGTCTTCACACTCTTTGCATCGCCAATAAAGTGGCCATTTGTCAAGTTGTTCGAAATCTAGTTGTATGTTTGCCATACAGCACCTGCTTTTGAAAGCTATCATTGTTATTATTTGATCTTCCTAATCTGAGTGACTTTAAGGGTAGCATCTTCTAGAGCTATATATGTGCTGTAAAAGTCCAAACAGTGATTCCTTATGTTTGACATTGTCGTCACCAGGAATCTCCTATGTCTATCATCTTGGTCGCTCATGGGGCTGTTTGCAATAGCGGGTCTCCTGTAGAGATGATTATTTGTCGAAGGTGAACCAGAAACTCCTACAAAGGGATTTGCTGTTTTTCCTAGCACCCATATCCGAACAAGTCGGATTTGCCTTAGCAATACCAATTTACCCATCTGTGTGGCCACATCATCCGCTGGATTGATTGTCCAATTAAAGTTATCCCAATCTGCTGATGCATCTGTAAGCCCGTCAAAATCCAAATCGCCCACATATTGGAGTTGTAGATTCTCTATATTTAGAGCAATTGGTATATGGCTAAGAACACCATCATAGACTGTTGTCATATACAAAACATATGGAATACCTTGATATCCTGCCTGCCCCACTGTTAGATTTAAATCTGGATAATCTCCGGGGATTCCTGTAGTATCAAGCCAATACTGTTTAATCTGCCCAAAGGTAACTTCCGCATCATCCCAGCAATTAGGTGCACATGATTCTATCAATCCGCCAGGAGGATTAAATCCTGATGATAATCCGGGAGACATGTTAAACTTCGAAGCACCAGTTCCATCAAGCCCAAATGCATTGGTTATTACACGAAATGCATAGCAATCAGGACATGTAGTTGATGCCAAAAGGATAACCTTGCCTATATAGAAATCAATAGAATAATGAATATTCTCCAAATCCCAATCATATAAAAATGCTGTCGACGCTCCACCTCCGCCTCCACCTTGATACTTCTCAATCTTCAAGTCTAGCGCACCATCAAAACCGCCCATAATTTTTATGGAATCACTAAATTCTGGAGCAGGTCCGTATCCATCTATCCCTTCTATAAAACGACCACTAAGGCTAACTGGCAAACCAACCCCGGCATCTCTCACATCTTCTGAAATGAAATATATGCCAGAGCGAACATCTTGTTGAATCTCTGAAAACTGATATTGATCGACAGCAATTTTATTGGTCTTTGTATAGAGAGTTAAAGTCAGCATCACAACTATTAGCATGATAGAACTGCCGACTAAAATCTCTACTAAAGTAAATCCTTTATGTCTCATTTTAACCTCCCCTGCATGGAAATTTAAGAAGGCGACGAGGCCGGTAAAATATACGAGAAAAACCCAGCCAAAGTGTGCTGGCACCTTTTTTTCGTCGCCCTAGTTTAAATAAATTCCTGTTAATTTTTAAGATCCCTGAGTTTGACATGGGTTTGGGCGATCGCAAGTCCCTATGAGTGGGCCGCGATTTTGCGACGTTTTGCAGAAGCCAAGCACCGTCTCTTGAGGCCTTAGCGGAATCTTCTTTATTTCTGGCTTTTTATAAGGTTTTCTCTTCTTCATTTTTTTCTCCTTTCATGTTCTTTTTTAATATACGTTCATCTTAGCAAGAAGTAAATCATCGCTACAGATGAATTTGGGGGTAAACGTTTTCAAGAAGTAAATCACCTCTAAAATGGGAAGTGATTAGCCTTTCCTCAAGCGATCAAAAGGCGGCACCGGGAGAGAGTGCCAAAACTCCCGGTAAATATTGTCTGCAATGGCTTGCAAATGTTTGTAGTTAGGTAATGTTGTAGGAACGCTCTTTTTTTTGCCGCCTGAATTCATTCATTTCTCCTTTCTTAGTTCTTTTTAGGCGACGGCTGAGGAACGGTGCCAAACCTCAGTAAGCCAACAAAAGGGGGGTTGAATATGGACAAAAAAAATGGTAGGACATCATTTTTTTTATTTGTCGCCTCATTTATTTCTAAATAACATAACTTAATTAAGAAGTCAATAAAAATCCCAAAAATATAAAGATATATCACTTATACCTAGTGATTCGAGTGGCGAGTTGACATAATGCAAATTATGCGACATAGATTCTTGGGGAAAGGATTTGTCCGAATCAAGGGATATTCTCTTATCATTAAAAAGTTTGGATCTGCTGAATTTAAGTGTCATCTTAGAAATCGGTGGGTCCGAAATCAGGGGGGGCGGTGAAGGTAACCGCATGAAGATGTAGAGCAAGTTTCCGGGGCAGGTTTGTTATCGGTAGTTCCAGCCTGCCGGTATCGTCATCACCGAGACACTCAATGCCACCACGATCCGTCAGGCGTAAACGCACCTTTAATACATCAACAAATGTGCGTACCTGAGCCGTAATGGAGAAGCTGATGCCCACCATTGTCCCTATCTCAAATCCAAGCGAGCTGAACATCCGAGATGTCTCATTAACGGATTCTTGCGATGGTGCATACTGGGAGATATTCTCAGCTGTAATTAACGTTTCTGGAGTGATATTCCTACCCGAAGTTGGACGCAGGATAACCTGCGCTGAAATAATCTTGTCTTCAGATAATTTCATTTGCAAATCTTCTTCAATGTCCGGTGTATACCCAATAAAGGACAAGATAATGTTTACTAGACTCTGTCGAGTATTCGAGAATCATCTTTTTGGGCCACCGGTTCCGACCGCAGTGCTAGACTTAGGTAGCGCGATCCATCGGTAACCATCAGTTTATTATCGACTAGGGATTGGAGGAAGACGCGAATTTGGCCTGAAGTAAATGGCCTCTTGGGCAGGATATCCTTGATATGCTTGTGCACCGATTGTAGCGAACGCACCTGATCACAATATTCATACACTTCGCAGTCAATTCCCCGCAAGATAACATGCTGTCGGCAAGCATCAGATCTGGTGTCGACCAGTGCCAATGCATTGTCAGGACGTTTAAACGCCCGCAATGATCCGGTTTCGGGGCATTGCTGCCATTCATTGACAAATGCGATCACGTCCCTAGTGTAATCATCGGGATTCATTGATGGATCGTAATCATAATCAAAATAATAAGCAATCCGTTTTAGACTATTATCATTAAAGGGATACAGATACTTGTATGGTGCAATTGGTCGCAGATTACGCAAGCCGAACTTCTGGGGTGCTACGAAGTATGGGCTGAAACGATCCAGCCGGATAGGGCCACAACCGGTCGGTGCTTTGAGAAACCGAATCTGCTTTAGCAAGGTAAGCATATTATCATAATCATCGCTAGTTTCTCCAGGAAAACCGTACAGGATGTTCCAGTCTGCATTTATTTCCTGTTCCTGACACCATTTCAGCAGCTGAATATTTTGTAACGCTGTTATACCCTTCCTCATGAGTCTCAAAACGTGGTCACTCATGCTCTCGATTCCAGGCTGAACCCAGGTAATACCGGCTGCGCGGAGCATCTGAACCTGATTGCGACTGAGATTGGCTTTTATCTCGTAGAAGAACTGTAGTGACTGTTCCATACGGGTCAGTGCCGGGATGAAATCATTAAAACCTCTAATGTCGAGAACATTGTCGACTGCTTGTACCATATCGATTTGCCATTTATCAACCAAATACTTAATCTCGCTAATAGCGCTTTTATAACTTTTAGCGCGAAACGAAATGGTACTGCCGTTGAGTCCGCAAAAGGTACAGTGGGATTTGGCACCCCACCAACAGCCACGAGAGCCTTCAAACAAGAGCATCGGGATCACTGAAGCTCCGGCCGAACTCTGTTCGAAAGCCTGAAAATAGTCTTTGTAGTCTGGAATGGGGAGGCTGTCTATGTCGTAAACAAGGTTAGACGAGCCGGTGAAAACGGATTTTCCATTGGAACGAAAGACGATGCCGGGAACAGCCACAAGTGACTTTCTTGACGCTTTGGCGCTAAGAATCAACCGTGCGAGAGACGGGAAGCTCTCATCTGCCTCTCCGGGGCATGCATAGTCAACGAAGGGAAATCTTCGGTGCAGTTCCACTCCCATCTCATCCTCCCAGTTACCGCCACCAAAGACGATCTTGATGCGCGACCAAGATTCCTTCAGCCGTTTGGCGAGTGCCAGTGACGCAATATTTTGTTCAAAGGTTGAAGTAAAACCAACAATGGTGTATTCATGCCACGGAATGGCATCCATACAGTAATCGAGGAAGTGCGGTACAAGGGAACGTACCCGCAGGATACGGGTGATGGCCTGATCGTCATATTGCCAGGTGTCTTGGAGAACTTCCCGGATATACCGTTCGTCGGCTTCATTATTCTCTCCGTACAAAGCGTTTGTAAAGCTCCAGTCGCCTGAAAAAGCAGTATACGGCGCCTCATTTACCATCCAATTGTATTCCTCAACGCCGATCAATTCGGCGAATGGGAACGTCAGGTAATGAAGTTCGCAGGGTATACCTATCTCGGTTAATCGCGCTTTTAATAGACTTAAGCCTAGGGCTTGTCTTTCCAGTGCCCCAAACGGCATACTGCACAGCATAATTTTTTTGTTCATGGCAAGACCATCCTCCGCAGTCAGTTACCGACTTTTCACAGAGGTCAGGCAACCGCCCGCCATGAAGACGAGCGGTAACCTTTCCTTAAATGCTTTTATTCGTCAGTGATGTCGGGATCAGATTCGAGGAGCATCTTCTCCAGCATCTCGACGTCTTCTTCAGAGAGTTGCGGCTGTTGAGCCAATTGTGTCTCAAGAGAGGCCAGCTCCAGATCGGTCAGTTCAGCAGCTTCTCTGGGTCTGACCGGAGAAATTGGTCCGGTAATGGGCCCTGTGGGTGGTTGGGGTGCCCTAGTAATAGGTCCTCGGGGCTGGATGGATCCTATGCTAGGTCCTCGGGGCTGGATGGATCCTATGCTAGGTCCTCGGGGTAGCGTTGCGCGAGAGATACCCCCTATTGATCGTATTGGTCTAATGCTGATGCAGCGTAGTTTGGCCATAAGCGTAGCCTTGTGCGCATTAACTAGACCATAACCGGTGGCATCGTCAGGCCCCGGTATCGCCGGATTAGCACCTGTATTAGGATGACAGTTGCCCTGAGTTACATCACGCGCTGTCTTCTTCATTATGTCCCTCACCTGTGCGGGAGTTAATCTGGCACAGGCCTGCTTGATGAGGGCGGCCACGCCTGCCAGTTGAGGAGCCGCGGCCGACGTACCGCTGAAGGCTGCCCAGCCATCATCTGAGGCTGTCTCGTCGCCAGGAGGATGCGTACCCCCCGCCTTGATCTGATCCATGGTGCAATTAGGCTGTATCGGTAGCATGATGTATGATGCTCCCGGCCTCATTCCGACCAAGCCGCAGAGATCCGGAACTTGCCTTCCAGGATAGATATTGCTCATAAAGCCGCTGGCATAGTCTGAGGCCCAAAGCGATTCGTCTATGTCCATGAAGACGCCTCCGGCGGAGATAACATCGGGATGCTGTCCAGGGAATCCCCACTGTCCGTTCCCGGCGGCAAAAACGACAATGATACCGCTGGCAACTGCGGCTGCAATGGCGGCAGCAGCGGCCTGATCCGCGGCAGTCAGATTCCCAGACGGCTTATCGTGGCCCCAACTGCAGGTAATGATATCCGGCTGCAGGCCCACGGCCGTGTTAATTGCGGCAGTGCTGTTAACATAGTTCCATTTGACAGGCAATAACTCCGCATCCGGGGCTACCGCGAAGATGTTGGCCGACTCACCCGTGCCATGACCATGGTCGTCTTTCAGCGGATCAGTTGATCCCGGCGCGAGAACCACTGGTGCCACTCGGTACCCACGACCAACAAACCACCGATGTTTGTAATGACCCGTGTCGACCATGGCTATCTTGATGCCCTGGCCAGTAATACCAGCGCGGTGAGCTTTGTCGGCATTGGTGGCCAAAGAAACACCGGCAGGCACGCGAAGATGCCAGTACTCTTTGTTGGGTGGGTACATGGACTCGGCCATAAGGTAATTGGGCTCCTCTATGGCGATGCCCTCCAGCACGTCTTTAAATGCAGTTTTAGCGGTACTGATTAATCCGCGTAGATCGGTATCGGGGCATTCGATGAAGGTAGCTGTGTCTTCCCTGCCCAGTTCCTTTATCACCGGCCGTTCCTCAGTTATCAGCTTAGTGTTGAACGCCTTCTCGTATGTCTTCTGACTACCAGCGATATTTATTGTCAGACTTGTCACTTGGAGAATCTCAAAGCCTGCCTCTTGAAGCATTACGGTCGCCCGATTGATGATGTTGGGATCAGACGCAAAGGCATGCACTGTCTCGGCATTAATCCTGCTTAATGCGTCGAACATCGATACGCCGCCCACAGATCTGGGTGAAGCCTGTGCGAAAATTTTCTTGGGCATTGGTCCCACTACGGCCTTACTCTCTCCTCTGTTGGCTGGATTTAATGGTTTGGATTTTTTCATTTTTCTTTCCTCCTTTTTTTTATTATTTTTGACATTTTTTTAATCATTTGACCTCCTTTATTTCCGAATAAAACATAACTTAATTAAAAAGTCAAGAAAAATCCCAAAAAAACCAAGATATATCACTTATATTTAGTGATTCGAGCTTTTTTGACCCTTTGGGGGAAAAAGTTCCCTGAAAATTTATACCCCTGAAAAACAAGGCTCTGAGAGTGCCATAGAGCGACGAACTCAAGTCTTTGAATATCTAAGTCTTCGCCTTTCAAGCCTGTTAATGAATATTCGCCCCAATTCCTTTTTTGCCGCCTGATCATGAAATTTAAAATCCGTATTCCAAGCCAACATTGAGGGAAAAATACATTATGCCACCAGGAACTAGCCGATAGTAATGAATAATCTGTGGTGGCAAAAAAGAAACCCCCAGATGCAATGCCATATGCGGAGAAAAAGAGTATTTTATTCCGCCCCCTATTTTAAAATATAGCACACGTGGACCCATCTTTTCTACTCCAATACCAGCAGAAACATACCAGGAAAAATTATTTTCTTTATTCGTGTAGTGGCGAATTAAATTTAAATAATATACAGTAAATGAAGAATTATCCACACTGGAATAACTGTATTCGGGGTTAACAAAATCAGTAAACTCATGATGATAAGCCATTCTTTGATAATCCTTTTCTAACTGAATTGCGCATTTGGCGGAGAAATAGTATTGTAAACTAAGTCCCTTGTGTAATCCTAATTTAGTTTTTCTTTTGGATTCGCCCCAAAGTCCGCTATCTTCATGAAGTCCTGTCCCGAAAAGAAAAGAATATCCAGAATGAATCCCTATCACAAATTTTTTGCTCTGTCCGTTTACATTAGAAGGAATAATTATAAAGAAAGAAATGCATACCAGCAGAAGGATGTTTTTTTTCATTTGATCTCTATCTAAATTCGAGTATGAAAGTCTCCAAACCCTACTAAAAAAGTCGTATTAATTCGTGCATTCATGAAAGTCTCCAAACCCTACTAAAAAAGTCGTGTTAATTCGTGCATTCATGAAAGTCTCCAATCCCTACTAAAAAAGTCGTGTTAATTCGTGCGTTTATGAAAGTCTCCAATCCTTAGTAAAAAGGTCGTATTAATTCGTGCATTTGCGAAAGTCTCCAAACCCTACTAAAAAAGTCGTATTAATTCGTGCATTTGCGAAAGTCTCCAAACCCTACTAAAAAAGTCGTATTAATTCGTGCATTTGCGAAAGTCTCCAATCCCTACTAAAAAAGTCGTGTTAATTCGTGCATTTGCCCCCTGGTACCTTTGTTAATACCATGATAAATCTTCATATTTAGCTCCCGTTAGTTGACATAATGCTCCTTCTGCGACACAATTATCTCATCTATTTTTCAAATTCTTCTTTCCAAAATTTAGGCTCCCATCTTGGATTATATTTTCCACACCAAATGCACTTATATGTCCAAGGTTGTCCCATTCCTCCAGCCCAACCAGTATTCCTGCCAAAATAATGCCGTTTCCTTTGAGGTAAACATGGGCCATAAAATTCTTTTTTTTCACTCATCATCAGTCAAATCAAAATAACAATTGCCACACAAATATCCCTCACCATGAATTTCACTATTTAGCCATTCACGAAATTGTTCTCTTATTTTCTTTGGGGCTTTTGATAATTTTCTAAGTTGCCCCATCATCCATCTTGTAGGCTCTTCGGCTACGGGAAAATCTTCCTTACACCTACAACAAAAAGGGTCTGTTATCGCCATTTTCATCTTATACACCACATATTTACCTCCTAGTTGACATAAGTGAATTCAGTGTTTCTCGCATCTTATCTATAAGTTTCCTTGATCTTCTGAGGTTAAAATGATTGTAGATTGATGAACCAATCGCAACAAGAATAAAAGGCCAAGGGGCCCACCATGTAACAACTTCAAATAACTTGAATATCCATAGGGCAATGCCTATGCATAAAAACGGAAATCCAATGACAAAAATGATAAACCTAGATCTGCTTAATCTTTTTTTTGCTTCAATGCCGAGCAAATCAAACCCTAATCTGTCAAACACAAAATCTTGCCTCTTTTTGTTGCCGTTATTCTCAAGTTTCATTTTAAGGTCATTTTACAAAGGCTAGCGAACGGTGCCAAACCTCAGCAATCTGTTATGATGGGAACCATCTTAATTATTTATTTGAAAGTTCTATAAACTTATTAGCAAAATCTTCAACGCTACATTTACCTTGTCGATATTTTTCGAACCAAATATGAATCTCGGTACTATGTTTTTCTATTGTTTCTGCTATAAATGTACTCAAACCATCATCCACTTTTCTCTTGAATTCCTTCCAAGCCTTGCTCTCCATCTCTCACCTCCTTTTTTTAAGGCGACAGCTGAGGAATGATGCCAAACCTCAGCAGCAATTTTGTGTTATGATGGGAACCAAAATTAATTGGTGGGACATCGTTTTTTTTATTCGCCGCCTCTATAATTAAATTCGATTGGACTCTTGGAAAATTTAATATTATATTTTTTTATTTTTTCGTTTAGAGTAGTATATTTTATGCCTAAAAAGTTTGCTGCATCCTTTTGATTTCCATTGACATAAGATAAAACTTTAATCAATATCGCCTTCTCTAAAATATCTTGAACCTCCCGAAGAGATTTTCTCCGCCTCTTCTTAGAGATTCCCTCTAGCAGAGGCGACGATGCGGGAAAGACGCCTGAAAACCCGCGCACAAATAATGTCAAAACAAGGGGGTTTTTTTGGATTGGTACCCGTAA
>LAZR01001313.1_pt1 | contig 15874 bp, 21 predicted proteins | sample 329461 | NCBI WGS metagenome assembly LAZR01 (sample SAMN03002196, study PRJNA259156) | marine sediment metagenome | biome: sea floor; feature: Hydrothermal impacted sediments; material: marine sediment; isolation source: Loki non-amplified sample from Loki's castle hydrothermal vent sediment ...
AAACAAGCCTACGTAGAACTCTCTCTGAAAGGTTACTATGCCACATTATCCGAAGGTAAAGAACTCAACGAGCAAAACTGTTATGCCTTCCCAATCAGTCGTGGCGGATGGACAGTTAGACGCTATACTCCTGGTGTTCAAGAGCATCCTTCTTGGACACAAGATGGAGCTGGTTGGACAAGATGCTATCTTAATAGAAACCCCGACCTTGCAACAGCATGTCGTGCCTATGGAGGTATTGAAGACGTTGATGGGAGCTTTGAATTCATGGACGCCGAGTCAGCTATTAAAGCAGGTCAGCTCCTAGGTGTCCATGTCTCCTTAGATATAAGAATGATGGGTCGTAAATGCATCCTTAAGCAGCATAGGGATGGGCGACTTATTGTGCGTGTCAAACACGAGAAGGAGGATCGTGGTGATAAGATGAATGGCTGGGCTGTTAAGAAAACAAACTGGCAACGCATCTTTTCAACACAACTAATATCTCCAGAGGAACCAGACACAGTTAACCATGATGAGTTAATACGTAAATTAGTCGTCCAAGGGACTACACGTGAGGATGCAGGTTGGATGCTTTCATCTGATCGTGTCTGGGCACAAGAGCCAGCTACTCATATTAAGATGGCACTCAACTCTCTTGGTCATACTGATTCTGAGAGTAAGGTCATCATGGGAACTTGTGTGCGGCGTGCTTGGAAAGTTGTTAACAAACCATTCCAGCCTGAGTATCCTGGTGATCGTGAATGGAATCGTAATGCAGCACAATTACGTTATATCCCTACACAAGATACTGATGAGCTTACATATCCGACTTGGAACAGAATTCTCCAGCATTGTGGTGAAGGTCTTGATGACGCCATCAAGATCCATCCATGGGCTAAAGCAAATGGGATACTTAGTGGGGCAGACTATCTTAAGATTTGGGTTGCCTCCCTGTTTCAATTCCCGTATGAGCCTCTACCATATCTCTTCTTCTATGGTCCTGAAGATTCTGGTAAATCCTCATTCCATCAGGCTTTACAACTTCTTCTTACTCGTGGATATGCTCGTGGTGACCAGGCACTTACAAATCAACAGGGCTTCAATGGTGAGCTTGATGGGGCGCTTATTGTTGTTGTTGAGGAGACCGACCTACGTAAGAATAAGGTAGCTAATCGACGTATTAAAGACTGGGTGCTTACTCCTGATTTCCAAGTTATCTATAAAGGTAAGACACCTTTTATGGCAACAAATTCAATGCATTGGATTCAAACTGATAATGATTATCTTGCCTGTCCAGTTTTCCCGGGCGATACACGTATCACAATGTGCTATGTGGGTGAGCTTGATCCTCTTGAGATGATACCACGTAAGAAACTGATTCCTCTCCTCCAGAAAGAAGCCCCTGATTTCTTAGCTGAGATTCTTAGTCTTGAGATTCCTGAGAGTAATTCAAGACTCAATGTTCCAATTGTTGAGACACGAGCTAAGGAAGCTATTCAAAAGATGAATCAAAATTCTCTTCAAATCTTTATTGAAGAGATGTGTGCATCAACACCTGGCCAGATGATTAAAGTCTCTGATTTCTACACTAAATTCTTTAACTGGATTGATCCCAGTGAACAAGATAAGTGGAGTAAGATCAAGATGAATCGTCAGCTCCCTCCCGAGTATCCAAAAGGTCGACGCCGTAAAGACGGTCAGCACTATATTGGAAACATCTGGTGGAAGGAGCAGCCCCCACTTACTAAAGATATCCAGCGACTGATTCTTAATGGTAAGTATCTTGAGCCGGTCAATGATTAGGGAACTACTTAAAAGACTTACAACAGCGCAATACAAACAATTGCGCTATGCACATGAGCAAGGTATTGCTCAGTATATTGAGCTTGATGACGACATCTTTGTAGGGGTCAATGTCGGACCTCTTCGGCACCTTGAGATCCTGGAACTTGTCGGGGTCTGGGCCTATGGGAGAATACGATGAATCCAGAATGTAGTGATTGCGGGAACAAAGTCCATGACACAACGTGTCGTAACCATCCGAATAATCGGAAAAGGTATGATAGTGTTAAAGATTCTGGTGAGAGACGCGAGTTCTCTACAGGTAGTGTTCGAGACGTTCGGAAAGGAAAAGGGCGTTTCGATCTTATTCCTCCCTGTGCCTTACTCCGACTTGCACAGCACTATGAAAACGGTGCTGTTAAGTATGGAGATAGGAACTGGGAAAAAGGACAACCTCTCTCTAGCTATGTTGATAGCATGCTTAGACACGGCCAGGACTATCTTAGTGGAGACAGATCCGAAGATCACTTGGCTGCTATCGCCTGGAACGCCTTCTCCGTTATTTTTACAGAGGAGATGATTGGGTTTGGCAAACTTCCTAAAGAGTTTGCAGACTTACCACTCTCTATCCCTAATCGTCCAGACTGGGTAGCTTAATGGATACGCAACTAGCACCCATGCTTCGACAGATTCGAGCATCTGGTCAAACTGTTGATATTGTTTGTGATCTTCTTGAGGACCTTAGACTATCTGGTCTCCAGAAGGTAGCCAATCATACAGCTACTCTCATACGAGGATGGAGGACCAAACAAATTAAACGTGCGTTGGAGATGTCCGAAGAGGAACTAATGCAATTTATCTTTATCGCGATTCATCCACAACATGACTATCGATTGAAACCTACTAAAGTTGTTAAACGCAAAGATCATATTGTCTTTTACTGTCAATTCAAAGTGAAACATGAGATGAGTTATGAGGGAGTATCTCTTGTTAATGATCTGAACTATAACTTTGGACGTGAAAGTCATCCAACACATGGAGATCTTCTAGAACCAGGTCATCAATTCCATGAGACCTTCACTCTTAGGAGTTTCGACTGATGGGACTCTTCGATGATCTCGATATGGTATCTAATCAAAAATCAAAAGATGCTGATATTCTTCGAGCACCTTTCGGGTATCCGGGTGGGAAGTCTCGTTCAATTAAGAATATCCTGCCACATCTCCCTTACCGTGAGAAGTATATCGAACCTTTCGGTGGCTCAGGAGCAGTGCTCCTCGCACGTAAGCCTTCAAAGCTAGAGGTCTTTAATGATCGCTATGCTGGTGTTGTCGCCTTCTATCAATGCCTACGTGATCCTATTCTTTTTCAGAAGCTTCTCGATTGGCTTGATCTTACTGTTCATGCACGTGAGGAATTCATTTTCTGTAAAGAATGGAAAGTCGATGATCCCATCGAACGTGCCGGACGCTGGTATTACATGGTTCAATCCTCTTTTGGATCCATTGGGAGAAACTGGGGACGCCAGACTAAGCGTTCTAGTATGGCGGGTAAGATCCGTCGCAAGTTAGCAATCTTTCCACAGATCCATGAGCGCTTTCTCAATGTCCAAGTCGAGAATCAAGACTGGGAAGATTGTCTACGGGATTATGACTCAAAGGATGCTGTCATCTATTGCGATCCTCCCTATATTGACGTCTACCGAGGCACCTACAAGAATGAGATGACAATCGAAAGACATCGTGATTTCGTTAGGTGTATCTTCACTCTCGATGCTCATGTTGTAGTTAGTGGTTACTCGAATCCACTCTATGAGGAGAATGATTGGGACAATCGTTTCGAGTGGAAAGCCTTTGTCTCAATACAAAGTATTGTTCCCTCGGAGGGGAACAAAAAATCAACACATGACAAACGTGGGCACGCTACTGAGGTGCTCTGGATTAAGGAGGCGACCAAGTGATTTGGGAAGGCAATATTATTATTAGGGGTCCTGGTGGAATTATTGATTCACCACTTCAAGATCCAATTGAAGCTGATAATCTTAATGAAGTTCTTGAAAAACTCACAAAGATTCAGTTCCCAGATACTGACATTGTTCACACTATTGGTCTAACACTTAAAGTTAAGGAGGCGACCAAGTGAAGGTTCTACTCGATGTTGACGGTGTGTTGGCTAACTTCATCAAAGGGGCTTATGAGCTTCATAACAAACCAGACCCCTACGCAAAGGAAGAGAATCTTGGCTCCTATGAGATTCAGGATCTTCTTAATATTCATGGTCGTGCATTCTGGGATCTTATGGGTGAAACATTCTGGGCGAATTTAGACCTTATGCCAAATGCTTTGGAGATCTTAGAGATTCTTGAATCTCAATATGGTAGTCATAACATCTGTCTACTGACAAGCCCAGTGAAGACACCTGGATGCTTACGTGGAAAGATGCGTTGGATCGAGCAACATCTTCCTGAGTATAGTAGACGTTTCCTTATTGGTCCAGCTAAGGAATTTTGTGCTCATCAGAATAGTATTCTGTTTGATGATTTCCATCGCAATATTGAGAAGTTTGATCATGCAGGTGGCAATACATTCCTGATTCCTGCACCTTGGAATGCTAAGCATCAAGAGACTCCAGTTCTCGCACTACTCAACTTCTTAGGAGGCATCAATGTCTAATGCAATGGTTCATTGGAACGGTAATCAGGTTTGTGCTATTGATACGGAGACGACAGGTCTTAAAGCTGGTTGGCATGAGATTATTCAAATCTGTATCTTGCCTCTTGATTCAAACTTCAAACCACGCCGTGATGTTTTACCATTCTTTATTGAAATGGTTCCAGAACATCCGGAACGAGCTACCCCTGAAGCAATGCGAGTCAATAGGCTTGATTTTGCTATCATTGGTCAACGTGGTCATGACCGAGAGAAAGCTAAAGATCTCTTAGAAGCCTGGATTGGACAACTTAGTCTTCCAACGACAAAGTTTGGAAACCCAAAAAAGATTATTCCTCTTGGGCATAATTACGCTTTTGATCGAGGGTTCATAACATCCTGGCTTGGGCATGAGACTTATAATGGATATTTTCATTATGACTATCGTGATACAAAGATCACAGCAGCTTACCTCAATGACCGTGCTGCTATGCATGCAGAGAAGGTTCCCTTTAATAAGGGGAACCTTGTATGGTTATCGAAGAAATTGGATATTTTACATGATCGTGCACATGATGCACTTTCAGACTGTATCGCTACTGCTGGAGTCTACCGTGCTTTAACTAGGCAGGGTCTCCTGGGATAGTCCATATAACTGGAAAATCTCCAAGGCAGTTTTCAATCATCTGACGATGTGAAAGGAAACGTTCAGGTTTCCCACCTTGAGTGGCAGCAGAGCCTACGCATTTAGCGTAATCAGTATGTTGATTGATACAGGCATCGAAGCTAATTAAATTGCAACCTACAGCTTCGAGATGCCGCGCAATACTGATTGCTGCATTAACACTCAAGGTGTTCAGGGGAAGTTCGTAGTCCCGTGGATCATACACGTGGACACGCTTCCATCCCTCATAACTATATGCCGCTTGTATAGAGACAAATAGAATCCCGCTTGTGGGATGGCAACTATCTTTAAGCTTCTCATCTTGTTGAAGCCCGAAGACCTGATTCTTGAGTCCTAGTTTCTCAACCTGGTGCACAGCTTCATTGAGACCGATGATCGGTGCTGTGCTAGGGAAATCTCTCTTTGAGAGAATATCTAAGCTCGGACCCTTACCCACAATATAACAGACTTGCCCTCGGAAATGATGTTTCACATCCTGTAACGATGTGCAAGGAGCAGGATACCATTTTAGCTCTCGCTGTGAGAAACGTCTGAATCGCTTATCTAGCTGAGTCTCCAGCTTCTTGTTTCTACGTGGTATCCAATAAGATCCATCACGTCCACGTCTAAGCATGTGGAATTACCCACTCTACTTCTAGTTTCCCAATCCGTGCTAAGATCTTATTTCGATGACAGAGGAAACGATATGTGCGCCCACCTTCACTAGTAGGGTATGGGATACATTTAGCATATCTTACATCATTATTAACACAGGCATCAAAAGAGATTAGTGTGAACTTTTTAGCACCTAGTGATCTACAAATTTCAATTGCTGCTGCAACACTTAGAGTATTCTTACTCAAGTTATAGTGTTCATTATCAAAGCAATAGACACGATCACGACCAGCATACCACTGAACTGCTTTACTTGAAACTAATAAGATGCCTTTCTTTGGGTAACAAGTATCCTTAAGTTTTGAGTCTTGCTGAACACAGAAAATCTGATTCGGGAGATCTAGTTTCTCAATTTGATGCACAGCTTCATTGATACCAATGATCGGTGATTTGGTGTTAGGGAAATGTTCGGGAGCAAGATGGTCAAGACTCGGACCTTTACCAACAATGTAAACGTGTTCCATCTTAAAGTAGAGACCTAGAGCAGTAATCGGAGGATCAGGAATTACTAATGCTTTCCATTTGAGTTGATTCTTTAATCTCTCAAAACGCTTATCTAGAAACTTTTCAACACTTCGATTTGAACGAGGTATCCAATAGTTTCCATCCTCATCTCGACGGATCTTAGTCCCACCAATTGCAAATGGGACATGTGGATATTGGATTCGTGACTTATTCATAAGTTTTCGAAAACGTCGAGATGCTTGTAGATGCTCAATAACCGGTTCCCCAACGTTTTTCATAATATCAAAAATCTGTGTATAGTTTGCTGGGATGTCAATAATTTTAAGATCGGGATAGTCTTTAATAGTCTTAGCTAGAAGCTTCTGATCCCAGGCACGTGGTTTCTTTAATTGGGCATCATACCAAGCTTCAACTAACTTCAAAACTTCTGGAGTATTCTTGAGATAAATAGTTCCACTAAGAAGATGGGGTGGACGATTCGGGCTTTTCAGATAATGCACACCGATGTCACCATCGAAACTATCAAACATCTTCGGGTATTGTCGGAAACGTGCATCAACATCTACATACAGGAGATCACGCCCTGGATGATGTTGTAACATTGCATGTAGAAACATTGGTTTAAGACCAGCATTTTCTACCCAGGTTCTTCGACTAGGGTAGCCTACCATTTCAAGTTCAAGTCCAAACTCTTCACAAGTTTTCTTAAAGGCTATTGCCTCATCCTCATAAGGACTATCAAGAGTATAGAAAGCGACAACTAGAAACTTACTCGTAGCCATAGAGATTCAATCCTTCAAATTTCTTTGGACCGTGCTTAAGAAGGAGCCGACGAATCTCATTCTCTTGCCACGGGATACCTTTTAATGTAATATGTTTCCGAAGATCCGTATCCCACCATTCCTCTTGACATGGAGAACGATGTAGGTTCTCTTCATTAAGTGCCTGATCGTATTTCTTATTTAGCTTCTCAACACTATCACGTTTGGGCCAACGTAGATAATCAACCATACGATACAGAACGTGCTTAGCTAGTAGCCGACGCTTATTGGCAAATTGAAGATGCATAACACCAGGAATCTTGAGGCGAATTTCTTTACCAATACCATAGGGGAGACGGTGATGATGCTGATATCCACCTTTCTCTGGTCGCCATGTGAGTCCTAACCAATCCTTAAAAATCAGAGAGAGCCAGGCTCTTGACCATACAGAATTATCATCCCGGTAATGGTCAAGATCATTCCAGATGGGAATCATCGGAACTGCAATCGATTCTCCATCTTTAAGATTTTGAATTAGTTCTTTAATCTTAGGAAGCTGATCAGCAGTTAAAGCCTCATCAGCATCAATAATGGCAATATGTGTTGCCCCACGTTCTCGTGCCATTTTAAGAGTCTGTTGGCGTTGATTCATTTCATCCCAGTCAGGATTCCCATTATACATGATGATAATTCTACCGGGATGTTCATAGGCAATATCGTTTACAATGTATTGTGTATCGTCTGTGCTTGCATGATTAAAGATGATGACCTCATCACACCATTTAAGAGCAACCCTCAGCGAGTAGCCAAGGATCCAATCTTCATCACGCACCATCATAAGTCCGACTAGTTTCATACTCGCCACCAGTGTGTGCCTGCTGAGACAAAATTAAGTTTCTTAGGCATTGCACCTAAGATATCGACGACAGCTTGTCTACAAGTTGGAGACCCGAGATCATCATCAATCACATAGCCACCTGGCTGCACGCAAGGGTATAGATGCTGGAGAACCGGTATTGTTGAATCATAGAGATCACAGTCGATACGTAGTAGTGCTAATTTTAATATACCATGATTCTTTAGAGTATTTTGGAACCACCCCTTGTGGTATACCAGTAGCGTGGGGTCGATACCCCACATCTTCATATACCCCTTAACACCTTCTAAGCTACATACTGATACTCCACTACTTTCAATAACACCAAGCCGCCCTTTGCCAAGAGTCTTGAGATCATTTGGATGCTCGTGAGCTTGGGCTTTAGGGATCCCTTCAAATGAGTCGAAGAGATGCACCTTACGATCTGTAATCCCATGCTTCATAAGCACATAGGCCATGATTGCAGGATGTGTGCCGGCAAAAACTCCACACTCAGCGAGATCACCTGGTATTCCCTCTGAGAGAACACGCTCAGTAAGATCTAAAGTATTCCAAGCCATCTCTGGATTACAGAGCGCTAGCTGAAGAACCTTGTTACAGAAGGCTTTGTCTTCAGGCGTCATGACTTTAACCATATCTGATTACTACCAGTAGTCTGCTCTAGTGTAAAATCTTCACGACTCATATGTTCCATAAGCCGTAAAGATTCGTAACCGTATTCAACAATCGCGATACGCGTTTCTAGTTTCTTAAAGGGAATACTTATAGCTATCTCATCTGATGTTCCCTCAGTGTCAATTGAAATAACATGATAGGGACCAGGATGATGCTTAAGTAGTTCTGGAATATCAATTGACCCTACCCAAGATTGACGATACTTAATTCTAGCCTGACGCATCCATGTTGCTCGATGTCGCTCATCAGCTGTATTTAAGCTTCCATCGTCAGCAATCCACCAACGTGCTAGCTCACAACTCGCACCAATCAATACGTTCAAACATTGAACATCTGTCTTACGGTAAAGTTGCTCTAGAACCGTAAATGACCTCGAGCAAGGTTCTATGCAAACTCCTAACCACCCACGTTCAAAAAGGGCTCGGGTATTAGAATTTGATTTCCCATCGTGAGCACCAATATCAAGAAAACGCCCCTTAAAGTCTTTAAGGATACTTAAGATGTATTCATCCTCACCTTGTTGACTATAGCTCATGAACATTCTTTTGCTTGAGCACCATTGAAATGCACCCTATTGCACTTGACACATTTCCAACATAGTGGATGCTTACACGGGTGGCATTTAGAGTCAGAGCAATCATTCCATTGATAGAGATTCTCAATAGTGCCATCCTGCCCTTTGATTGTCAGCTTTTTACAAGGCATTCAGGATTCCAAGATCCACCTTGTTACTAACTATTGTTGTCCAGGGACGCATAATCTTACAGTCCCAACGATACTTGTATTTCTTGAAATATGGTTCATAACCATAGCACGCAGCCTCTGAATCATGAACGACAACTAACTCAGCCCTATGCTGTAGCCTAGCTATTTCGACAATACGTCTGTCGCCTGGAGCATGATCGACGAAAGCCAGACCCCAATGAATTTGCTCTAAGAGCTTGAAACCGTCCCATTCTTGCCGACCTACCAAATGCAGTTCGTGCCAGTCTGTGCGTAACTCTTCGAACTTTTCGAGCCATTTTGCCTCCGTTTCAACGGTTACAAGACGTCGGCCATGTGCCCCACACATCAGATGTAGGAGACGTGTTGACCAGTCTCCAGCTCCTAATTCAAGAACAGGACCAGTTGTAAGACTGGCTGCTAAAGCTAAAACAGGAGCATGAGAACCCCATCCACCATCCATCAAGTCTTCTCCTTACTGCCAATATGCTTATCCGGTGGTGCCGGCAGCATACACTCTTCGAGTGTTTTCTCGCGACACATTGGTGAGCGCAGCCTATGGTCAGCAGCAATTCTTGGCATAACAATATTATTAATCCACATAACAACATCAACCGATAATTTACGCTCTGGAACTTGAAGATCTGCACGTTCTGACATACAACGACATTTGTATTTAATACCTATAGTGCTCATACTAGCTCCAGATATTTGTTACGGTAGTTATCAGCCCAAGCCACCCATTTAGGGTCTAATAGTTGGACTAAAATCGGACGAATCTTTGCCCAATGATCGGCATAACCTGGACGAACGAGATGAGCATCGACCTTACCTTTTACACTTACCTTCTTAGGCCACGCACATCTATCGATGCGATCAGCAGGTGGGCCACCATGACGATCAATCCCAAATGTTCGACCACCCCAAGCTTTCATTCTTACACCAAAGAGTAACTCATCATAATTCCAAGCAGCCCAAGTATCTGTATCGTCACCAAGACCAGCATCAAGTTGTTCTTGAATCCTAGTGCAGAGTCTAGTTCCTGGTTCCCGATGCCCCATGATCTCACGCCATTGAGAAACAAGTCCACCCAAATAACAGATCGGCCACTTCTCACCTTGATACGCATTAGCATACCAAAGATGGAATAGCCCAGGTTTCTTAGGTTGATACCAGTCTTTAGTGAGGGGCCACATATCAACATCGCCAGTAATAATCCAAGTATTTGGATTTTTGATTACGTCTCCACCATAGAGGCGACAGATTTGTGCGACTGTTGAATCTCGATGATTCTCGACAGTGCCAATATGTTGACACTGTGCATTAGCCTGGTAGCAGGCACTTAGAACATGCCAAAGTTTTGGGTCCTTAGTCCACTCCTCACGCTCACCCGTGAAAAGTATTAGCGGCTTGTAGCCTACAACTTCCTTCCACAGTAGCGCCGTTAATGGCGCTAGGAAAGAGTAGTCATGATTTGGGTTACAACCTAGAAGAACAATTTTCTCAGTCACTTGTGCTGTATCCTCAATAAGTTGCATCTGTGTTGTTTGTGCATTCGGATTATTCTCGAAATACCGGAGCGTCGCTTGAATGCAGTAGCTTGCACCGATATGTGGTGAGATATCTTCTAACCCACCCTTTGCTTTTGGTAATTCAGTATGCCAAAGGATATCTCTTCTGAAGCGTCGTTTGATAAAGAAATTTAAGAATCGTTGATCGTCACCATGGGTATTAAGATCCCAACCCTTAGTCTTCCAGAGAGGCTTAAAGGTTTCTATGCCCCCACCCATCTTTGCACGGAAGGGCGCACACTTGATGCCAACCATTCCACCCATAAGACCAGTGTGGCTTCTAGAGTCATTAATACTATGGATGATCTTCCCACTATCAATCCAAGTATCTACAGCCTTACGCTCACGTGGGGTAGGGCATGAGTCAATATCACGACAGACAAAGTATTCAACCTCTGGATCATCAAGGGGAGCCATACGCCAAAGCATTGATTCACAGAGCTTATCAGCAGGACCCATATGAACTAGCTTAACGATACCGGCATCAGCTAGCCATTGTAATGTTTGACCGTAGTCACTTTCCAAAACTGTTCCATCATGATGGATACGGAGTTCCCACTCAGGGTAAATAGTTCTATAGGTTCTTATTGCTGCCGGAAGGTAATCTGTGTAGAAACGTCCCTGCTTAATACCTGCTTGCGGTAACTCATATGGGGAGTTAACATGCCTAAAAACTGCTAAGGAGACTACACGCATAGCTTCCAACAATCAATAAGAACTTTAAGTTCTTTATGCCTGGTTACTTTGAAGATTTTCTGTAATGCCTCATTACGTGGTGCCCCAAAAACATCAGGACCAATATCAAAGATAATTGTCTTGCCTCGGTAACCCATTTTATAGGGACGATCTGCATACTCTGGCTCTACTGGAATAATAACATCTGCCCACTTACAAAGCATCTCGAGTGTTTCATCTTGAGTCCAATGATGAGATGCAGGAAGAGCATCACAACCCATATTACCACGGAGGTAATCAGCAAGACCAGTTGACCTGTTCGTGCCTCCAAGACAAATTGTTAAGACTCTTAGCTTTCGCATTTTCGTCTCCGTTGATCAGCCGCTGCTTCAGCATGTGAGAAGACGCATTCTGTTTTCTTTATTACCACCCAATAACAAGTTCGCCACTCAGGATGATTCTGTTGGGGGTAAGAGTGTCGTTCATTGTATTTGAAGAGATTATGAATCCTGCTATAGTCATCTCGATCAGAATTATCGAGAATAACAATACCTCCCCTTTTAATTACTTTCATGGCAACTGGTCCACAAGCATTACGCCACTCACCATCAATGATGATACAATCATAACATGCTTCATCACCAAGAGCCTTAAGATACTCCTCTTCTGTTTCTGCTAGAATGGCTCCTGATTTAGCAGCCCAATCAGGATTATTATCCACAGAGATTAGTTCTTTAACTTTATCACGCCACCAGAGAGTTGATGCCCCAGCACCAAATTCTCCTACAACCCAATCAGAGATATTCCAAGTTCTTAGAACGTGGAGAAAAGCCTCAGTATACCAGGGGAAAATTAATCCGTTTGTATGGTCGAGATGCTGCCAATCATTCATAGCTCACCCACAAGAGTCTGGAGAGTATTCCAGAGAAGAGTATCATCGAAGGTCGGTGTTTGTGCAGTAGGTTTTATCTTTTTATTTGTAAGATCCATCTTTATAGGTTGTGAGCATTTTATCCCAACTGCTGCAAAGTGGTCACGAAACTTTGTTCCATCCCCACCAAGCTCATCACTTAATTTAATCCATTCAACTGGAATCTTATAAGCATGTGCAAAAACTAATCCATGTAGACTACTACTTAGAATTAATTTACAGGAACAAATATCATCGAGAACTTTTTCAACAGGGTCAAAAACATTAATAATCTTAACACGTGGATTTCCACCCCAAAGTATATATGCATTATTTTGATCAACATAATGTGGAACAACTCCAATTGGATAAGTAACTCCGGGCGTAGGAGTATACATGCGTGGCATCAACATTCCAATATCCCCAAAAACTTCAGGGATCGTATAACCATGCGCCTCCATAATAGTCTTAGTAATAGGACCACGCACACCACGCACATCAATCCCTCGATTAACACTATCTTTTAAGGATGCTAATCCACAACCAAGAGTCTTACATCCTGGTTCCAGATGATTGATTATTGATCCTGATAGTGCGACATCAAGCCCTTTAAGATGTAGTGGACATTGGCCTCTTAGCTTAGTAAGTATCCAAGGTGTTAGAGTATCTCCAACATTATTAGAAATCATCCAATATGCTTTAATCACTTAATATCTCCGAATCAGGCCAACCCTGGGCCTTCCGTTGTCGAAACAATATCTTATCGTCATGCCAGTATGTCTTACTGTTGTTTTTCTGATAGTCAGTATGTTGAGGATTTTTCTTTCGATCTGTCCGGGCAGGATGGTCATGATATTGAGTGATATCACTACGTTGCCACAGTAATCCTAATGATTTAGAAAAATCTTTAAGCTCCTCGTCACCATAAAAATGCTTATAGCCTGGCCAAAAGATACCACGCCCTCCGTATGCACGTCGGACCCAAGCACGACCGACCCATGGTGAGCCACAAATCGTATCGCATTTTAGACCAACATCACCTGTTGGTTGCATGACACCAAGACCAGCAGGATAGACTTGTAGACATTCACGTCCAATTTCCTCAGCTTCATGATCTTCATCAGGAGACATATCGTCACCAGAGATGACAATAATATCTGCATCCTTAGATAATGCAAGACGTGCCAACGTATTGTTACTTGCAAAATAGCCACGATATGTTTCTTCAAAGATACTAGCATCTACAATATCTTTAATGGCTTTTCCGACTTTTAAGTTATCGAAGAGTATAGCGACATAATAGCCAGCGCGTTGCCAACGTTTAATAGACTCTCGTGCTCGTTCTGGATTAGCTGATGGATATATGGCCCAGATTTTCATACTACCCTTTCAAGAAATCAGAGGGACCCCGGTCTCCCGAGGTCCCTCCAACCTATCTACGACGATGCCACGTAGGCGTGGACACGCAGAAGCTGAACATCCATCGCAACGTCACTACCGGTGTCAGTAGCTTCACGCTTCACGCGGAGACGGAAAGCCTCACCAGCTGCAAGCTCATCAGCCTGAGTCTGCGTCAAGGTAAGAGTAGCCTTACCAAGCGTATTGGCAGTCCCAGGCACAGTATCAGTAACCGATCCAGCAGTATCGAAGGAATCAGATGTAAGATCCAAACCTTCTTCCATACGCTCAATCGAGACTTCCCAGATAACCGTTCCAGTAGTGGTATTCACAACATAGAACAGATCAACCGTGATTGTCTGACCACCATACCCAACCGGAGAGATACCTTCAAAGTAGGACGACTGATCCGTGCCCTGATCGAAGTCCAGAGTCACATGGGAACCAATCGTTCCAATATCCGCAGGATCCCCAGCCGGAAGCTCAGCATCCGTCATGGCCCAGCGACCAATCTCAATCTTGAGAGCTTGCTCCTGAGTAGCCAAGACTTCTGCTACAATCTGATCCCAATCCTCATAATCGGGTGCAGCATTCAGGGAACGATCCGCACGATTAGGACCAAGGCCATCCCACTTAGTAGCAGGATAATCCGATGTGTTAAAACTCACTGATTTCCTCTTTCAGACATCCCTAGGGATGTATTTCGATGTTGGTTGTAAAGATATTCATCAATGTGCCCCCACTTACCGTCGGAACCGATTGGATAATCTGGCTTCAAGCCAACAAACTTTTCATAAGCATATTTCCAGGCAACAATAGAGGCACAGATGGGCCCAGATCTAAGAGGAAGTTTCAACTTCTTCGTGAGCCAATTATGTCCGCAGGTGACAATATCTAAATTGTTATCTATCAAGAGGTCGACTTGTTTTTCAAGACGCGTAGAGTCGTGGGTATCTTTTGCATCTAGACTAGCAATAAGATCCCCAGCAGCCATCTTAAAAGCTGTTCTCCTAGCTTCAAAGTATCCTTTTTGATAGTGATGTTGCACAATGCAGATTCGAGAATCTTTCAATATAAAAGTTAATATAATTTGGTAAGTTAGATCTGATGATGCATCATCTACAATACAAAGTTGCCAATCTTTATAGGTTTGAGCCTGCATACTCCTAATTGCTCTACTAATCGAACAAGAAGAATTCGATGTCGGCATCAATACACTAATCAACGGTCTCATCGCATTCCACACAAGTTAGTCTAGTTATTCTTTTCTCTTTTAGCAAACAATAGGTATATCTACCCTTACCACAACATCCTTCTATTGTCTTAACCCCACGATACTTACACTCTTCTAACTTTGGAGCAAAGATAAATGGATTTCCATATATTTCATAACCTTCTGGACACTCTGGTGGGCGTCCACGTTGTGGTGCAATAAGAAAGCCATTCGACAACAATCTCAAACTAGATTGACGCCTTTCTTCTTACTGAGATGTATCTAAATTAATCACACAAAATTGCTACTTCTTGTCTCCTGAGCGATATCAGGTTAGCTCCACGCCAGCATCCACACTAAACCGCGCCCATGTCTTGCGGGGGTTCTTCCTCACCCCAGGCGAAGGGTGATCTGGGTCTAGAGCGTCCTTTACTCTCTGCGGATCGGGTTTCTCGCCATGTCCCCTCTGGTAAAGCGTTTCTCGCACCTCGATCCCCTGGAGGACCACTAGGTCCACGTCCTCGTCGAGAAGATCACGGGCGAGCCGCGTGTCATACCACTCCTCCCACTTTTTGGCAGAGAGGATCGTCACCAGACCCGGGTGCTTCTTTGCCGCTGCCCTCGCATAATCTTCGGGGACGCAGATCCCGACGTAGCACACATCGTGCTCCTCGCACTCATCGTCAACACGACCCATGCCGCACGGGTCATACATCATGCCGAGTCCAAACCGGTCTGAGAACTGCGACAGCTTCAGCCCATGGGTGACCTTCTTGGGGAGCGTGCCGAGGTTGGGCCAGTCCCACTTGATACTGGTGGCACACCATCTCACCTTAAGTTTCATCGGTAACAATT
>LAZR01001314.1_pt1 | contig 15867 bp, 21 predicted proteins | sample 329461 | NCBI WGS metagenome assembly LAZR01 (sample SAMN03002196, study PRJNA259156) | marine sediment metagenome | biome: sea floor; feature: Hydrothermal impacted sediments; material: marine sediment; isolation source: Loki non-amplified sample from Loki's castle hydrothermal vent sediment ...
CCTGCAGCGGTCGCGACGGCGCGGTGAATCGGCACGTTGAACAAGCTCATCAAGGGTACGCCGAAGCTACCACCGCCGATGCCCATCAATACTGACAAGAACCCGACAGACGGGGATAAAACAGCGCGCACACCGCCTTGGGGCATGACTGGTCCAAGCCGCCAAGACGCCTTGCCGAACGCCATATATGTGCCCACGATCAGCGCCAGTCCGCCAAAAATTCCCTGTAAAACAGCGGTGCGCAACTGGGCTACGACCAGCATGCCGATGATGGCCCCAATCACAATTCCCGGTGCCCAAGTCTTGAGGATCGACCAATCTACGGCCCCCTTTTTATTGTGGCTGTGTACCGACCGCAGCGACGTCACAATGATTGTGGCCAGCGAAGTCGCCAAACAAATCTGCATCAACTGAGGCCCGCCATAGCCAAGGGTCTGAAACGCGTAAAAGAATGACGGGACCAAAACGATGCCGCCTCCTACTCCCAACAGCCCCGCCAGAACGCCGGCAAATGCCCCGATAACCATGATAAGGACGATCATTTCGATCAGGAGGGTCGTATCCGGCATCTCTATCTGCTCCGTTGGTGAGGTTGACGCATTGCTATACGGCTTCTTGGGCCACTGCCAGTGTTTGCATTGCATCAAGTGCATCCAGCAGAACCTGCCGATCCGCGCCCGGGGTTGACGCCTGTTCGGACAACAACCTGCGCCAAATGCGGGCCCCGGGGCGACCTGCGAACAAGCCCATCATATGCCGTGTTATCTGGTTCAAGCGGCCCCCGCCTTCGATATGCGCATCCACATAGGGAAGCATCTGTTCTACGACCGCTTCGGCCGTTGTGTCGGTGCCGGTGCTAAAAATACGTCGGTCCGCCTGGCTAAGAATGTCTGCTGGGTTGTGATAGGCACTGCGACCAATCATCACGCCGTCCAAACCTGCATCCAGAAACGCGTGGGCCTGATCAAGGGATGTAATGCCGCCGTTGATCGAAATGTGCAGGTTCGGAAAAAGTCCCTTCATCTGCTTGACGATCTCATAATCTAGGGGAGGAATATCGCGGTTCTCTTTTGGGCTAAGCCCTTTCAACCAAGCCTTGCGCGCATGAACGATTACCCGTTCGCACCCGGCTCCTACGATGTGGGCCAGAAACTCGGGTAGAGCGATCTGAGGGTCCTGATCATCAACGCCAATGCGGCATTTCACCGTAACCTCAACATCGACGGCACGGCGCATCGCGGCCACACAGCTGGCGACCAGCGCCGGGTGTTCCATAAGAACCGCACCAAAGCTACCTGACTGCACCCGATCCGACGGGCACCCGACGTTCAGGTTGATCTCGTCATAGCCCGCCTCTGCGCCAATCCGCGACGCTTCGGCCAGTTCGGCAGGGTCGGAACCGCCAAGCTGAAGCGCCAAAGGATGTTCAAAGGGTCGATGGTCCAACAGATGCAATGCCCCGCCCCGCACCAGCGCAGGCGAAGTGACCATTTCCGTATACAATAATGTTTGCGTGCTCAGAAGGCGGTGCATGTAACGGCAATGACGATCCGTCCAGTCCATCATAGGTGCAACGGATAGCCTTGCAGACCTGCAAATATCTGATTTTGTTGACTTTTCTTTCAAGACCCGTTCCGCTTCGCTTCACACATTGTTGCACATTTTTGCTTGTTTTTGCCCGTTGTTTACTATCTGAACAAGACATGTTGTTCAAATTGACCAAAAATGTTGTTCAGATATGCCCCAGATTATAGAACGAAAACGCCAAGATGGTTCCATCGCTTATGTTGCACAAATCAACATCAGGCGAAATGGCAAATGGGCACACCGCGAATCCCGAACTTTTGACAAGCATTCTTCAGCTGCAGCATGGTTCAGAAAGCGGATGAAAGAAATCACTGCTGCTGGTGCAGACCTGACAGCCGTCAAAAGCAAAGGCCGAACACTAGGGACAGCGATTGACCGCTACATCACCGAAAGCGTCAGGGAAATTGGCCGCACCAAGGCGCAGGTGCTGCGGTCCATCCGTGAATATGACATCGCGTCGATGAACTGCAACGAAATACAAAGCCATGACATCGTGCAGTTCGCCAAGGAACTTGGTGCGACACGAACACCAGCCACGGTTGGAAACTATATGTCCCACCTTGGCGCAATCTTTGCCGTCGCCAGACCGGCGTGGGGCATCCCACTGGACCAGCAGGCGATGAAAGATGCGTTCGTGGTCTGCAATCGTCTTGGGATAACCGGCAAAGCAAAGAAGCGCGACCGCCGCCCCACGTTGGATGAACTGGATGCGCTGCTGACCATGTTCGAAGACAAGCACCATCGCCGCCCCAATTCACTGCCCATGCATCGCGTGGTAGGATTCGCGCTGTTTTCGACGCGCCGTCAGGAAGAAATCACAAGGGTATCTTGGAAGGGGCTGGACCAGACGCACGGCAGGGTCTTCATCAAAGACATGAAACACCCCGGTGACAAAGTGGGCAACGACGTTTGGTGTGACCTACCAACCCCCGCCATGAACATCGCACTGGCGATGCCAAGGAAGAAGCCCATGGTGTTTCCGTATCACAGCGACACCATCAGCGCCGCGTTCACGCGGGCATGCAAAGTTCTGGAAATTGAAGACCTGCGCTTCCACGACCTTCGACATGAAGGTGTCACGCGCCTGTTTGAAATCGGTGAAACGATTCCGCAGGTTGCAGCCGTGTCCGGGCATCGCTCGTGGTCTTCACTGCAGCGATACACCCACATCAAACAGACAGGCGACAAATATGAGGATTGGAAATGGCTAGATAAGTTGGGCCGTAAATAGCGGCATAGACTGAAGCAGCTGAAGACTGCGTTCATGCTACAAATGACCTTGAATATATCAATAACTTGCAAAAAAAGACTACCTTTAAACTTTCAATATTAAGGTGTTTGATTAGGGTAGCACTTTCCGCAGCAATTCGTTTGAATGGCTACTTGAACGCGACTTCAAATTCTAACTCATTATTCAATCCATTTCGAAAGTTGACTATTCATGGCTAAAAAGCCCGACATGCCCGCACCGATTAACTGGGACGCAATCAGCGCATTGAATTTAGGCATCCGTAGATGCCTAGACATAGTACAGCAGAACCTCGGACAGATTGAGCCCGGTTGGGCGCGTGAGGCTATTACTGCTCACCTTTTGATAAACCTTCACGATGTGTTGCGAATACTAGATAAAGCAGGTCACCGTCTTGCATGGACCGATGATCTACCTACCGGCCAAGACATAACAGGTCAGGTAAAAATTGTCCGTGACGCTATGTGCCACATTGGCTCAGGTCGAAGGGATGCAGACGAATTTAAAAACAGCCTCAATTTCGGCTGGTGCAATGGCAAGGGTGTTTTGATGCAAATCAATGATCAGACTTTGGAAAACCCCTACGAGGATGATCAGGCGCTTTTCATGGGACATCATCGCCTTCTAGTCAAACGTCAGTTGCATCAATGCGTATCAGAAGCCGTACGGCTTGGCCCGGAGATTGCCAAAGCCCATGGGCACCATTGGCATTCAATCAATTTATAGAATAGCTCCAGTTTTAAATGCCTTATAAAAGAATGGTGCCCCCACACGGTCCACAAATAAGCCAGAATTTTTGATAAAAAAAAGGGCGATGTGGACCACGCAAATGGTCCAAACCGCCCTAAACAAAACAATAGCTTATCAGAAATGTGGACCACGCTTTCACCCGATCGTGCGCACCCCATCCTTCTTCCACGTCACCACATCAAACAGGAACTGCGGTGACACCCGCTGCGGATTGGGAAGTCCCAATGCTGCTGCGCAAATCTCCGAACAGAACCATTTGTCAGGATCGTGGCGACCAAACGCCAGCACCTGCGAAAGCATCAGGCCGGTATAGTCATAGCGCGCGCCCAAGTGGTCCTTGATGAATTGACAGGGTGCTTTGGAATCCATCCGCATTGAGACTAAATCCCAACTTTCCGGCTTCAACAGAATGATCTTTTCACGCACCCCACCATCACGACCAGACGCAGAAAGACAGACCGCAGGATGTCCATGCAACGCATCCCCTGAAATCAGTTCAACATGCGAGTAAATGCCCCGCGTCACGCTTCGAATTAGGCCATCCTGAAATCGCTGGAAAACAGAATTGCCGCGCCCCTTATAGAACGCCAAGGTGACAGTCATTGCGCACCTTCAGGTGGTGAACCCTGCAGCCCGGCGCGCAGCTGGTCAAACCATTCAGCACAGCGCGTGGTGCGCATGTTCTGCCGCGTCAGTGCCCGGTCAATCTTCAGCAAAGCAACATTCAGCCGGTCACCCTCCTGCACACCAGCGCGCGACAGCGCACGACAGTCTTCAGGCAAGGCTGGCAATGTGCGTTCTGCAGCGCGCGCGCCACGGTCGGCACCTACCGCGTCCAGCCGTGCTTCAGTTTGATCGCAGGCGGCGCAGAAGGTCACCATCGACAACACCTTCAGGGTTGATGTCAGTTTCATTTTCAAAAGCCTCCAATTCGGCAGCAAATCGAAGGGCTTCCCCTTCTGATGCCTGCACCTTTTCCTGCAGCACGCGGTTCGCATCATCAGCCACCGCTGCGCGCCGTCTTAGTTCAGCCAATTCAGCCTGCGCTGCTGCCAATTCGACCTGAAGAACATAGCCATCACGCGCGCTGTTAATGGCCTGCGACTTGTCGATGACATGCCAAGTCCAAAGGCCAGCACATAAAATGACAGCAAGGCCAACACGACTGGTCAGCAACCGCCAACCAAACTTCAATGCAATTGACATCATTCCGGGCCACCATCTGCGCCACCCCAAGTGGTCTGCGTGCTGAACCATTCCATTCCATGGGCAGCAGCCAAGTTCACGATGACCGGCCACAGCGCCACTGACAGAATGGCTTGCGTGCCGTCCATAGGAACACCAGACGCCTCCTTGAATGCAGCCCAACCAAACGCGAAGCACCACAGCAGGAAGACCGCCCATGCCTGTTCACGCTTGCCTGACCGGCCACCGATGACGAACTTCCCAAATATCTTCAGCATCAGGACAACCTTGCGAACTGGAAGTGCATCCAGTCCTTGCCCCAAGCATAGCCTGCAGGGGTGCCGCCATGCTCCATGACGATGCGCCAAAATGGTTCATATTCTGCGCGCGCAAACTGCGCACGATCCGCACCCCACCGAAGCTGGTTTTTTCCGGGGTTTTGATCCACTGCAGCACCATAAGCATGCGTTGAAAGTGTGGAACCACCGCGCTTCTTCCGGTGGTTAAAACATCCACCAAAGACATCAAGTTCTAAACGCCTTACCTCTACCAACCCATAATGGGAAAGGGTTTCGCGATAAATTGATGTCAGCGGTGCCGCCAACTTTTCATGGCAAGAAAACCGATTCACCTTCTGGCGACGGTTCCATGCGATAATCATAGGAAACGGCAAGTCTACCTTTCCAGCAGTGCATTGCGCGCCACCCGCCTTCCCATAAAATTCGCCCATGTCGCGCTGAAGCGGAAATTTCTTTTGTGCTGGATGACTTCGAACACCAACCAAAGGCGTTCTGGAAACATCTGACGATGTGCCCGCGCGCTCACTAAGAAAAGCAGCCAGCGCTTCACCAGTATTGTGACCATCATACCCATCGACAGCACCCGGTTCGAAACCCAAAACAGCAAGGGCAGCTTGACCCGCACCTATCAGCCGGCGCTTCTTCGACCATCGCCCTGGACTCTTTGAATAGCGTCCACGTTCGACCGCTTCTGCTTTGGAAATGGCCGCCCAAGTTTTTGGACCAGCGTCATTATCAATCAAGCCCGCATACCAACCGACCGCAGCCATCAGCTGCTGAACATTAGAAATGTGCATCTGCACCTCCATATTTTCTTGAGGAATAGAAAATGAAAAAAGCCCCGCAAACGCAGGGCTTTTTCATCTTTAGATTTTGTTTTTCATGAAGCTATTTGAACGGCTTCGCGCGAAGTCGCAGGCACAACCCACGGGGATGCATCCAAGCATTCCACCAATGCCATCGGTGCCGTTCTTCTTCTGGAATAAGAACCCAACGGCTGCACAAGAAATAGTATGCCGCGAAAATCATCGGAATATTAAAGACGGTTGAAAACCGCTGACCGCCCAAGGCAGTCCGAACTGCCCACCACTTTTCACCAAAAAGAAATTGTGCAAAATCCCAATACCCCGACCGCATCACAGCGGCAAAAGCCACAAGAAGCACCCCGCGCACCATATAATATCCCCAACTACCACGCTCAATTGCGATTAGGTGCCAATACCCCCTAGCAACAGCCAACATCATCACAACAACGACACCAGCCGTCACAACATTCATTTCAATCTGCATCCTGCTGCTCACTTTTTCGGGCAGCTTGAGATACTGCGTTTTCTAAATCTCTGATGCTTTCGGCCAATCTGACGCGCACATTCGCCAAATCATCAACCGTCTTGTCCGTTGCAATCCGCGTGCGGGTTTTCAACCAATTTGGAAGTTTCATTTGATTGAACCCCGCTGAACGGAATCCAACGCCTTATCCAAGGCAGCAATCGCAGGGATAACTTCGCGCAAAGTATCGCGCGCCTCCTTTTGCAATGCCTGATTTTGGCGATAAAGGGTCACAACCACGATGCCCAAAGCAACAATAATTGCGCCCAATATCCCTTCATCCAGAAAGACATTGGTCAAGCCATCCATGACAGCCCCCAGTGACTAAAAATGTGCATCAATGACACCATTATTCCGCCTTCAGCTTTCCTTCAAATGCCGTCCGCAGACCGGCTGACTTCGAATAACTATGCTTCACCATTTCAGTGATGAATTCGCGCCCATCGACGCCCGGACGCACACCAAGATATGTGACCGGCTGACCGGCCATCAGCGCAGGACGCCCAACAATCGCGCACGATGTCTTCACCAGCCCGCGCAACATTTCGCGCGCAAAGGCCGTCGCTGCCGCCTGCGCTTCAGACTTGGAACCAAAGGGCTCACGAATAACGTGTTCACCGTCAGCTTCAGGGTCACCATCAACGATGACCTCCTGACGCTTGGCACCACCCCGGTCCTGATAAAACGCCTTGACCTTGCCAAAACGGTCCACATCGTTTTCAGAAACGCGGCAACTGCCTTCGACCATTGATGTCGGGATGATGACAGCCGCAGGAACAGACGTGCCGTCAGCAGTTTCACCTGCACCACGCTTCAACCAAAGAAGCGCGCCGTTCTTAATTGTAAACAAAGCACCATGACGTTTGGCCACCCGCTCCAAAAAATTCAGGTCAGATTCATCCTGCTGACCAATCCATGGATAAACGTGACCAGAAACCGCATCTGAAATCTTTGGGTCCAGCCCATATTCACCAGCAATTTCAGTGACAATATCCTTGACTGATGTGGCATCCCAATGCCGTGACTTGCTTGTCTTCATTGCAGACCGCAGGTCAGCGGAATGCCCCCCAACCGTGATGGTGTAAGGCAGGCAGCTATGGTCAACACGGTCGATGATATAGGCGCCAGCAAATCCACCACCTGAACTGGTCAAGATGGTAACCCGTGCGACCGCCCCACGTCGCGGACTCGCAAAATGCGGTGCAGCATCATTGAACACCATTTCCAAGGTGTCAGACCGGATGCCTTCGCGGTCGGTGATGTTAAGACTGACCAGACGTTCAAAGAACAGCCCGGACACAGGGACACCATCAATGTCCACCAGAACCCGTGGATGTGTCATCAGTCCCAAAGCCTCACTGTTTGTTGACCTTGTCCGCCGGTGGCGATGTCAGGCAGCACAATCGACAACCCTACAGGTAAGTGATGCGCGACCGCTGCGATGTCAGGGTTGGCGTCCAGAACCTGTTCGACTGCGCCCGCTTGGCGACCGTAGTGGCGCGCACAAATCAAATCCAAGGCGTCATTTTCAGATGTGATGTGAACGGTCGGCATTAAATAATCCCCAACAGCGAAAGCAGTGAAAAGCCAGAACCGATCTGCCTGACCTTGATTGAATACGAAATGCGACCGGCTTGACCCAAGCGGTTCATAAACGCTTTGTCATCTTCGACCCCTTGAATGGCTTGCATCCCAAAAATCTGACCCGACCGATTGGCAAGCATCAATGGAAGGCCATTTTTCGCAGCGAGACGAACGCCACCCAACGTGCTTTCCCCACCCCATTCAGCTGGAAACAACACGCCATTGATGGTGACTACTTCAGAACGCGGGCCGGTCCACTGCAGGGCATTCATACGCCCTGCAGTTTCAATTTCAGCCCATGTGGTGTCCAGTTTGCGGCTGACATCGGTGTAACCAAAGCCATGCGCACGGAACAAGAAAGGCCCCAAGGCCATGGTGACTGGTCCAGACATCAAGTGCCCCCTTAATCAGAAAAGCTGGCTGCGAACGTGGCAGAAATGCGTTCACCCAAACGGGTTTCAATAAGATCCACCAACCCTTCCGGGTCAGACACACCAGATGGTGCAACAATGCTGATGCTGCCAATCTCGACACGGGCTGACATCGACTTGCCAGACGCACCACCGCCTGCAGCAGCAGCTGCTGCAGAACCCACAAGGGCAGACGCAGCCAAAGCCGCCATGCTGGCAGACCGAACGCGCTGCGCACCGCGCGCCACGCCTGAACCTTGACCACCACCAGAACCAAAATGCGACATGAACGCTGACTGCGCCTGACCAACATTCAAGATGCCACCAGATGCAGAAGGCACGAACCATTCTGATTTTGGCGTATGTTCGTTTACACGGTAAGGCAAACCAGCCCGCACCGAACCACCGAACGCCCTTGCACCAGCCGGTCTGACAGGTGGAACAGAACCCGCACTTGCGCCCGGCATCGACCGCAGCTGCGCAGACAGTCGCGCCACCTTTTCCAACGCTCGGTCAATCGACGCAGCATTGATTTCAGGCGTTGCTTCAGTTCCATCCAAGACCTGCAACGCTGCAGTCAGCGTGACTGAACGGGCTTCAGCATCGACCAGTTCAGCTTCGACTTCCTGCAGTTCGCGCTTGCGCACATCCATCGTCTGCTGGTGCGGCATCGCCATAGAAAAGGCCATTGGACCCTGACCGATGTTGTCAATATCACCCTGAATACCCGCGATTTCCTCACGCAAAGAAGCCGCATAGTCGCGCAACTCCTGAAGGTGGGCAGCAGTGGGCAGACCACCCGACCGTGAAGAAATCACAGTGCGGGCCGCTGCCTGCTGTTCAGCTGGCAATTGCTCAAATCCGGGCGCAGACAAAACAGATGGCTGCATGGGTTGGCGTGGAAGCGTTGCCGCTTCTTCTTCCTGACCCATTAGCCACTTCAGCCAATCCGGTGCTTCAGGCCATGTAATTAGACCGGCCATGTCGAATTCAGTGATGAAATCCCAAGACCAGTCAGGCAGATGGTCCACCCACTTGAATGTGAACCAATAGCCCCAATCAATATCAGGCATGAAAGTTCGCCAAGCCAATCTTGGAACAAAGGTCATCCAAGCCAATGGGGTCAAAAGCGACCGCCATGATAAATCACCAACCCAATCCGGCCAGTCAATTGCTGACATGAATTCGGACCAATCGACTTCAGGCAACCAGCCTTCCCATGAAAACGCACCCCAAATCCGTGACCAATCAATGGACGGCAAATATTCATCCCACCCCATTGGCTTAATCAGCAGATGCCACGCAAGTTCACCAGCAAGAACAGCCCAACCAATGACCGGAATGAAGCGCAGCGCGCCGCGACCAATCCACGCAAGTGGCCTAATCAGGGAAGACCAGCGCAGGCTTCCGGCCAATGCCCCCCAACGAATGGAAGGGATAAGACCTGCAGCCCAACGCAAAGGCGCAACCAAGCTGGCAAGCCGGAAGCGCGGCAATCGTCGCAAGATGCCAAATCGACCTGCCAAGCTGGCAAGCCCACCACCGGCGAAAACAGCCCGCGCGCCCAATCCCACCAGACCAAAGCGCAGAACAGCCATCGTGCCGATAAGTCCAGCCGCAGCAGTCAGCAAAAACCCACCAGCGACGGCCATGGCACCAAGGGCAACCCCGCCCATGACCAAAGTCTTGGTCAGTTTTGGGTTTTCTTTTGTCCACGTCACCAGCTTGTCGATGAAAACCTGCGACTTCGACAACAGTTCATTCAGGGGTGGCAGAACCACTTCACCGATGCTGATGCCCAAACGGGTGGTTTGGTTGCGCAGCAGCTGCATGTTGTTTGCAGTCGTGCGCGACCGTTCGGCATATTCCGCTTCAGCGCTGCCAAGATATTGGGTTTCATCAGCGACCAACGCCAACATTTCTGGCATCAGCTGCATGTTGTTCATCAGCTTTGTCAGTTCGCGGGCTTCATCCCCAAACAAGTCCGACATAACGGTTGCACGCAAATGGTCAGGCAGTTCATTCAAACGCCGCATGACATCCATAGTGGTGCCAACCGCGTCTTCCTGCATGGCACGGGCCACGTCTTCAGAATTAAGCCCCAAGCGCTCCATAGCGCCGCTTTGACGGTCGGTCGCACCCTCACCACGGACAAGTGCCCGCCCCATGTTTCGGAATGACGTGGCAGCAGTGTCAGCGCCAGCACCAGCCGCAATCATCGCCGCACCAATGGCCAGCGTTTCCGTGCTGTCAAAACCAAAGTTTGACCCATCAGCGCCAGCCCGGTTCAAGAATTCAAGCGTCTGTTCAGCGCGCGCTGCTGAATTATTTGACAGGTGGTTCATCGCATCGAACAACGAACCCGTTTGATCCAAGTCTAAGCCCATGGCAGTCTTGATACTGGCCATAGACTCGCCAGATTGACCGGCTGAAATATCAAAGGCCACGCCAATTCTTGCAGCCATTTCTGCAAATCGCGCCAGTTCATCCTGCGCAATACCAGATTGCCCACCAGCCGCCACGATTTCAGCCAAACCAGTCGCAGCAATCGGAATCCGCGTGGACATTTCCAAGATGTCTTCAGACATCGAACGGAATGCAGCCGGGCTTTCAAAATCCACAACCTTGCGGACATCTGACATTGCGCTTTCGAATTCGACCGCCTGCATGATTGGGGCAGACATGCCAGTCAGGATGCGCCGCCCTGTTTGCATCGAAGCATTGCCGACAAAGCTAAGGTTTGCAGACCTTGCCAACGAACGGTCCATGCGTTCACGACCGGCGGTGATGCGGTCCTGCATGACCTTCAGTCGCTGCATGCGCTCTGCTTGACGTGCAAAATTGGCGTTCGCCGCACCCAAAGCGTTGGACAGGCGGCGCTGCTCACCAGCCAAATCACCAGTATTGACGCCAGCAGACCGCAGCTTGCCCTGCAGACCGGTTAATTCAGTGCCATTCTTTTCATGTGCCAACCGAAGGCGTTCAGCAGCGCGCTTTGCCCGCTCAAAATCCTGCGTCATTTTCTTGGTCGGGTTCGATGTCGCGCGCATTTCACGGCGCAGTTCAGCAACCCGTTCACGGGAACGGCGCAACGCAACTGCTGACCGGTCAAACGTGGACTGCGCTGCCTTGTAGTCTTCGATCATGCGAAGCGGACCGCGCAAGCCCTGAAGACGCCCCATATCGGAACGAACTTTTTCAGCAAAGCGGCCAGTCACGCCAGACATATTCCGGATCATGCCAGAATATTGGTCAACTGCCTTGACGACCAGTTCCGTTGTGATCCGCTTGCCTGCCATGTTGCTGCACACCTTGAATTTTTAGGGTAATATGCCTATCTGTAAGGCATGGACATTTTTGCGATGATATTTGCCATTCTGATGATAGCTGCCGCCATCGCTGCGACGGTTGTCTTAGGTGTTTATGCAGGCGGGATTTGGGGCGCAGGTGCATTTGCACTGCTGCTGTTCACCCTCTACCGGGCATGCACCCATCAAAGCGGCCCCGACCGTTCAAACGACCGGGACACGCTAAATGCTTTTCAGCAGTCACTGGCTGACGACTAAAGCTATTCAAATTTCAATCGCGTGACATCCAAGACCTTTTGTGCGGTGTCGTGCCACTTGATGAAATCTGATACCTTCATCTGCAAGACCTGCGGCAGCGGTGTCGATAACACTGACGCCACAAATCCAGCGGCAAAGCGCAAGTCTTCCACTACTTTGCCGGGGGTGCGTTTCCCGAATCGTCACCAGCAATCTTGTCCGCGCCCTTTTTGAACATGGGCTTCAGAATTGCTTCGACAACTTCATCAATCGCATCAATATCAGTGCTTTTGATTTTCTTGGCGACAGCTTCCGGAATACCGCCAAGGCGCGAAATCCAGAACAAATGGACACGCACAGCATCCACAGAAGAAGGCGGCACCGAAAATGATGCTTCCAGTTCTGCATATTCGATTTGGGTGCCAAGGTCAGGTTCATCGAACGCCAGCTTGTCATAGGTCTTGTCATCGACCACGACAGGTCGCTTCAGGGGCACTTCAATTGGTAAATCCATCTGTGCGGCCCCTTAGTTCAAAAGCAGGGCTGAACGGATGTCAGCTGTCTGCGACTGACCACCCACAGAGACATTGAAGTCATCCGCTTCGATCATTTCAGAACCACCGATTTCCAGCTTCAGATATTCCCACACGAAGGTGTAGTCAGTTTCTGCCTTGTCGCCAGCCTTCCAGCTGCCAAAGTCAGCTTCCTTCAAGAAGCCACGCAGGTAGCATGTCGCGTTCGATACAGTGCCATCTTCATCGACCAGCGCGCCTGTAATCATCAGCGTATCAGTCGTGCCCTGCATGCCATTGATGGCCGCGACGGTTGCCGGGTCCAAAGCGGTCATCTTGAACTTCGCGTTTTCGCGTTCATAGCCTTGGCGAATTTCACGCTCCATCACCATGCCCGCGTTGCGGATTTTGTCAGTCTTCACTTTGAAGGGTGGAATAGTCATTTCTGACGCTTGGCCAACCTTCACATCTTCGTTCAGCCACATCGCACAATCGCGAAGCAGGAATGCCGGGGTCGATTTCATATCTTATCTCCTGAATGGGCCATTCATCTGATGGCATCAGTGCAGATGCACTGGTGGTGCATCTGCATCGTGGGTTTGCGGATTGACCGGACTTAGGCTGCTGCCTGAAGTGCCGCCTTGGTCAATTCCAGATAATATTCGATGTTGCGGTGCGCGATGAAGCGGATGTCTTCCATCGGTGCAGGCGGTTCGAAATCAAGCGACAGCGTGATGCGGCCAGAAGCCAGCGCAATCGGTTCATTCAGGTCTTGGTCCAGCCAGACCTTGCCCCCAATGATTGCGCCTTCAGCAATGAAGGTCCGCATCGCGGCATTGCCAGATTCAATCATCAGCTTGACGTTCGCAGCCGAAAACGGCTTGTCCACAAATTCCATGTAAGCCTTTTCGATGGCTTCATTGATGAAATCTGCAGTGCGGCGAACAGCCAAGAACACCCAAAGGTCATCACCAGTCGCGCCCCGATTGCCCCATGTGATGAAGCCAGACCCGATGTTGATGATGGTGTTGACGTGCTGTTCATTCAGATAGTTTGAATGCGCACCATACGTCATGGGTGCCACGGAAAGCCGTGCTGCGCGGATTACATCCGATCTCCCTTTTTTTATGGGGTTTTCCTGCTCAGCCATCCGTTCCGTTTTCCTTTATTTGGGGCCTGTTTGCCCCCGTTTCTGCCAATGGTGCAACAAAATGTTGCACCCAACCCGAAATGTTGCACCGCCGCGCACGCGGTCCTCCGCGCCGTTTTTCCATCATGGAAACGGCCGCAACCTCCCGCATCGCAACAGCCCACATCAACGCAACAGCGGTGAGTTATCGAACCTTGAACATGGATCCAACCACCCACCGGTTCTTGAGCCGATTTTCCGGATATCGAAACACACATCTGAGAGGAAATTCCCATGGGAACCATTATGACGCGCGCAAAGAAGGACGGATCACAGAGCTATACCGCTACTATTAGAAAGAAGCAAAAGGGCAAAGTCGTCCTGACGCTGACCGAAACATTCCCCAATGAGCGATCAGCAAAGCGCTGGATCAAACAACGCGAGAGCGACCTGAAAGCCAAAGGCGCGTTGGACAAAGCAATTCAATCAAAACAACGCAAGACATGGTCCGATGTGATCGCCGATTATAGCGCTGCATCTCCGAATGGATTCGGAAAGACGAAAACAGCCAATCTCGCATACCTCCAGCGCCTTGATTTCGGACAAATCGCAGTAGAGGATACGGACGATCATACTTTCTTCAAGCTGGCCCAAGACTTACTCAGGGGCGTACAAGCCCCGCCGGCAGATAAGGATTTGGATTGCCGGGAACATTATGATTTGAAACCTCGGGAGCCACAAACAGTCAATTCGTATATGGCAACCTTGCGCACAGTCGTTCGGTACGGTGGACCAATCAGCAGGATTGAAATGCCAATTGCCGAATTCGAGACTGCTAAACTCACACTCACACACCAAGGTTACGTCGCACGATCAGCCAAGAGAAACCGTCGACCAACGTTCGATGAGATGGATCGGCTGATGGCGTATTTCCACGATAACTACATGGCCGACACGCGGCGCGTCCCGATGCACAAGCTGATCGGTGCAGCTATCGCTTTGGCTCATCGTCAAAAGGCGTTGTCTTTGGTTGCCTGGAGTGATTTCGATGCAAGTAACGCGCGCCTTGTAGTCCGGGATATGAAGCATCCTCGTGAGACGGTCGGGAACGATAAAGAGACTTGGATCACCGAAGAAGGGATGAAAATCATCTCATCAATGCCGCGATCCGATGAGCGTATTTTTCCTTACCATTCAGATACGATCAGCCGTCTGTTCACTGAAGCCTGCAAGATCTTGAAAATCGACGACCTGCACTTCCATGATCTTCGGCACGATGCAATTTCGCGCTTCTTCGAAATCGGTCTCGGCGGCGGCAGCCGGGATAAAATCCTTAAGTACACTGGGCACTCGCCAGACGGAAGTCTGAGCCGCTACATCCATGTCGAGCAGGAAGGCGACAAATACGAGCAGTGGAGGTGGTGGCCCCTTCTTTTTGCTCCACTCTAAGTGACTGATTAAAAACAAAGCCGCCCACACTCAAGTGGGCGGCATTTTACGCGAATTCTATTTCTTCGTGAGACATTATGGACTATCGGCGCGGGTCCACTTTCGACGTTCCTGCAATTCACTCTTTGACAACGACCGCGCCTTTCCAGAAATGACAGCACATACAGATTGGTCAGCCTGTCTGGGAAACAGCTTCTCAGGTCCCCAGGCGGAGACTTTCTTCACGATTTTCACTTTGACTCGGGAAACCTCATCCGTCTCGGCATCGACCATCGGTTCAAGGAGATAGTCTTGGCCCAAGAGTTTGCTCAGGCGCTCTGCAGCACTGAGCCACGACCTTTTGACGTCCCTCCAAGGCGCAGTTCTCTCTGCTGACCACGGCAGAGTGAACATGGGGAAGGTGCTTCCCTGTGCCATTACGGCCCGTGTATAAAAAAGAATTTGCTTAGGGGTGCTCAATCGACCGATCGTGTCGACGTCAATCATTGCAAATTTGCTCGTTCGGTCGTTGGATCTGCGCAAACTGTCTCGAACATAACCATCTGAAAACCTGAATGTAATCTTTCTTCCGTCTTCCCTTCTTTTGAGAAAATCAAAAATAGCCGTTCCGCCTTGAGCTTGCAGGTTCGTATGGGCCTTCATGCCCCTTGCAATCATGTCATAGTCCTTGGCACCAGGGGATCCGGTTATTGCCAAAAGTGTGCTGCACCTGACCGTAAAGTTGGCTCGTTTGGGTGCCGCCATATTCTGTGAATCGCCCCAGTTTTACCGGAGACCTGTAGCTTCATTTTACGCGACCATATCGAGCACATCGTGCTGTGCATAGAAGTTCTGTTCAG
>LAZR01001315.1_pt1 | contig 15858 bp, 15 predicted proteins | sample 329461 | NCBI WGS metagenome assembly LAZR01 (sample SAMN03002196, study PRJNA259156) | marine sediment metagenome | biome: sea floor; feature: Hydrothermal impacted sediments; material: marine sediment; isolation source: Loki non-amplified sample from Loki's castle hydrothermal vent sediment ...
TAGAAGGCTTTAAGTCTCGATGCACTTAGCCCCGACCGTGTAGGTAGCTACTTCCATATGCAATCTGCTTAATGATTTCCACAGCTTCTCGAATTGGAATTTGACTGTCCTCGAGAAGGTCATCCAGATCACCATTTTCACAGTAGCGAGTTACGAAGTAGGCGTAATCAGCATTGATGATTCCGGCCGTGTCAACTTTAAGTATATTCGGAGCTTCAAGCTCCGATAGAATTGCTGGTTCAACATGAGCGCCGTCTCCGTAGTAGTAAAATTTGACAGCTACTGGCCTATCAAGCAGCTTGTTCACACCGCATAGTGTAATGCCATTTGCTCCTTTCTCGAATTTCTTCGAGAATTGTATATCCGCACAAAGTTCTTCGAACTTTCCGCGAAATTCGACCGGGATGTCATCTACAGATACTGTCATTCCTGTGCCGCCAAAAGAAATGCAGCTGATGAGAACGCAGTTTTCAGATAACCAGGGATGCCGGTTGGGGTGCCAGCGTAGTTCTTCTTCGCAAATGATGAGAGAGCCTGAGGGCTTACGAACTTAACATCACAGCCGTCGATAGACTGTATAAGAGACTCAAGCTTAAATGAAACTGCACCTCCGGCGAATTTCCCTTTGTGCGCTCTATCTTTTATACAAACGACTTGAATCGAGTTCTCATGAACGAAAGACTGGATCGCGGACTTGAAGGACTTAATTGCTTCGCTTGATTTGTCGTTGCTCAACTTGACCCTTTTTGTACTAAGTTCGATGTATTTAGGACCGCCCTCCTGATCAAGTTCTACAACGGCAAGCCGCGCTTCGGAGCCCGACAATTCAACTCCACAAACTCGCATGGTTACCTCATAATTATTTCTGGAAGAACTTGCACTAAATGCGCTTCCAGGTGCAACCAAGAATTGAAAACGGCGCTAAGTGAGAGCGCTTTGGGAGAGGTTAGGTTCTGAGTTCGGACGCCTTCGGGCTATCGGTCTAAAAACCGCAGTGGGTTGCGACAGATGAACACCGCACCGGATGCGGGCTCAGCTGTATGAAAGGCGCTTGCGAAAAAGACACCGCTTTATCTGACCTTCGTCGCACCCAGTTCAAATGCCCGGAAAGGACCGATCTCGGTCATAAATGCGCTCCAACGCGCGGAACCGCTTGCCGCTTTTTTCCATTTGCTCTTTTCTTGTCCAGCATGGACTGTTGATAGCCCACCTCACCACCCGGTGTCCTTCATGGGCAATTGCGGAATACGGCAAGTCGGCGAGTAAACACGAAGTTCCAAGGCTCGACACAAATATTGCCGCTGCGTATCTCTGCCTAAGACGGCGCCACAACGTGAGTTTTAGATAGAGTATTGAGAATCAAACATTTTCTCAGATTTTGGGGTTCTCACGGCGCGCAAAGTTATACGCGCCGCGCAATTTTATGTGCTTCCCTACAAAAAAATCAAAAATCTAGGTTCGCCACATTTAACGCATTTTGCTGGATGAACTCGCGGCGTGGTTCTACGACGTCGCCCATGAGCTTTGTGAAAAGATCATCAGCTTCGGCCATATCGGATACCTTGACTTGCAGCAGCGTTCTGGCATCGGGGTCCAGCGTGGTTTCCCAAAGTTGATCGGGGTTCATTTCACCGAGTCCCTTATAGCGCTGAAGTGACAGGCCTTTTTCGCCCTCGGCTAAGATAGCTTCGAGCAGATCCATCGGCCCATGGATAAGTTGCGAACGGTCTTTGCGTACCAGTTTCGCAGGCTTGTCATATACATCTTGCAGATGTTGGGTGAAGCCACCCGAACGCTTTGCCTCTCCTGACCGCAGCAGGCGTCCGTCAAGCGTACGGACCTCTTCGACACCGCGCAGGATGCGGGCCAGTCGGACACCATGATCTTGTGTGATCCGACCCTTCCAGCCACGTTCCCACTCTAGCGCGATCAGGTTCAGCCGTTCGGCCACCTTATCGGCCACGCCCTGAAGGTCGGCGTCGACAGCACCCGGAACAAATGCGCCGGCGATTGCAGCTTGCTCAAGGATGTGGCGCGGATAATGGGTTGGAAAGGCCTCCAGAACGCGGCGCATCTGGCGGGCCAGATCGACGACGCGGGTAAGATCCTGGCCGATTATCTCTTCGCCATTACCCTGATGAAGCATGGCACCCTCGATGCCTTGCTGGATCAGGTAATCTTCCATGGCCGCCTGATCTTTCAGGTATACTTCGGACTTGCCTCGGGACACTTTGTAAAGCGGTGGCTGGGCAATGTAGAGGTGGCCGTTCTCAATCAGTTGCGGCATCTGGCGATAGAAGAAGGTCAGCAACAGCGTGCGAATGTGTGCACCGTCGACGTCGGCGTCGGTCATGATAACAATCTTATGATAGCGCAGTTTGGCGATGTTGAATTCGTCGCGACCAATGCCGGTACCAAGTGCCATGACAAGGTTGCCGATCTCTTGGCTACCCAGCATCCGGTCGAACCTTGCTCGTTCAACGTTTAGAATCTTACCTTTAAGTGGCAAAATCGCCTGTGTTTGTCGGTCACGACCGGTCTGGGCTGATCCACCAGCCGAGTCACCCTCGACCAAAAAGACTTCGGTTTTGGACGGGTCTTTTTCCGAGCAATCTTTAAGTTTGCCAGCGAGGAAGTTCACGTCCATTGCCGTTTTGCGACGGGTTAGATCGCGGGCTTTGCGCGCAGCTTCGCGGGCGTGCGCGGCCTCGATAATCTTGCCGACAACGATACGGGCGATTTGGGGGTTCTCTTCGAACCACTCGGACAGTTTTTCGTTTACCAAGCCTTCGACGGCGGGGCGCACTTCCGAACTGACCAGTTTGTCTTTGGTCTGCGAGCTGAACTTGGGGTCGGGAACTTTGACGGATAACACGCACGTCAGACCCTCACGGGAGTCATCCCCCGTAAAGGATACCTTTTCTTTTTTCGCGATACCTGACGATTGCGCATAGTTGTTAATGGTTCGCGTCAGCGCACCACGAAAGCCTGCCATGTGACTGCCGCCATCGCGCTGGGGGATATTGTTGGTAAAGGGCAATACGTTTTCGTGATAGCTGTCATTCCACCACATCGCGACTTCGACACCGATGTCATCGCGTTCGCCCGTGATAAAGATCGGTTCTGGCATAATCGAAGATTTGGATCGGTCGAGGTATTTCACAAATTCCTTAACACCGCCTTCATAAAAAAGCTCTGTGCGCAGAGGTTCGGCAGGGCGTTCATCCGTCAAGATGATCCGTACGCCGGAATTTAGGAACGCCAGCTCGCGTAGTCGCTTTTCGAGCGTCTCAAAACTATATTCCAAGTTTGAAAACGTGCTTGTGGACGCCATGAAACGTACTTCAGTACCAGTGCGTTCGGTTGGACCAACTACGCTCAAGTGCTCTTTGGTAAAGCCGCCTTCAAAGCGCGCAACATGCTCTTTTCCCTCGCGCCAGATGCGCAGTTCAAGCCAGTCGGACAGCGCATTCACAACAGAGACGCCAACACCGTGCAAACCACCGGAAACTTTGTAGGAATTGCTGTCAAACTTACCACCAGCGTGCAGCTGGGTCATAATAACCTCGGCCGCAGAAACGCCTTCGCCTTGGTGAATGCCCACCGGGATGCCGCGACCGTTATCGCTGACCGAAACGGAGTTATCTTCGTGAATTGTAACGTTCACGGCGTCCGCATGACCAGCCAGTGCTTCGTCGATTCCGTTGTCCACGACCTCGTACACCATGTGATGCAATCCCGATCCGTCGTCGGTATCGCCGATATACATACCGGGGCGCTTGCGAACAGCTTCTAAGCCTTTGAGAACTTTGATAGAATCTGCGCCGTATTCCTCGGGAATTTGATCGGTGTCGGACATTATGGGAAACCTTCTTCTGTTGCCCAATTTATAGTGTTTTTCGCAGGGAATGTCACGCGCCTGACACAAGATTTTGTGTTATACGAACGGAATGATAAGCCCGACGCAAATCAACAGGATACCCGCCACCATATTGATACGTTTTAACGTGGCGGGGCGGGTCATCAGACCGCGTAATTTGCCGACAGTGGCCGCGACTATCAGATTGCCGATCAACGGAATGGTGACGGAAACCGCGATGATAATCGCGACGTCCACCCACGTAATTGCGCGTAAATCAAAAAAACCAGGCAGTACACCGATGTAGAATAAAACCGCCTTAGGGTTGCCCAGGATAGCCAGCAGCCCTGCGGCAAAACCTGCCCAGGTACCGGGGCGGGTCAATCGATTGTCACGATCAATTTTTGCCTCGGCATGCTGGATTAACAGGCCACCCATCACCAGGAATACGCCGCTGGCTATCCAGCGCATTACCAACATGAAGGCGTCGAATACCGACAATATCCAACTGATCCCCAACACCGCGACCAGCGGCCACAGCATATCGCCGATCGACACGCCCAAAGCCAAAGGCCAAGCAGCGCTGAACCCTCCTGAAAGGGCGCGCGCCATGATGGCCAGCCAGACGGGCCCGGGGGTAAGAAACAAGATGAGCAAGGCACCGCAGTAAAGCAGAAGGTCTGGCAGGGATATTGTCACGGCTGCATGCTCGCTGTGGACTGTCCGCCGATTTCTGTAACTTCCAACATTTGGGTGCGCGAACCCAGACTGTCGAACAGGTCTTGCTCAGTGCCTGTCATCCATGCCTGCGCACCGAGAGCGGATATTTCATCATACAAAGCCGCGCGCCTATTGGCATCGAGATGTGCCGCGACTTCGTCCAGCAACAACACGGGAGGAGCACCGAAGTCCGATGCCAGAGCCCGGGCGTTGGCGAGGATCAATGAAACAAGAAGCGCCTTCTGTTCCCCGGTCGAACAATCGCGCGCCGGAACGTTCTTTGCTGTGTATACGCCCTCCAGATCAGCGCGATGCGGGCCGATCAGCGTGCGACCAGCCGACAGATCTCGCATTCTGTTATCGGCTAAGGCCTTGCGTAGATCGTCGGCCGTGGTCGGCATATCACATATCAGAGAAAGCGAGGCCGTCGGAAAGACAGTTTCCGCCTGTTCCTGTGCATCGGTGATGGCCTGAAGCGCTGCTAGCCGGTTCGCGTGGATCGCCGCACCGGTTTCCGCCAACTGTTGTTCCAACGCCAAATACCATGACGGTTCGCGGACCATGTCCTTTAACAGGCGGTTACGCTCGCGCATGGCTTTCTCGTAAGCCAGCGATTGTTCAGCATGATCGGGCAGAAAGCTAAGCGTTATGCGATCCAGAAAACGTCGCCGCCCTTCGGCACCCTCGATCCACAGCCGGTCCATTGACGGGATCAACCACAACACCCTTGCAATGCGCCCCAAGCCTGTTTGCGGTACCGCTTTGCCATCAATTCTGGTTTGGCGGGCAGCTCCGCCTTCCGACCATACCTCGACCTCGTGCACCTGACCCAAACTATGTAGGTGCGCGGTCAGTTTCCACCCAAGCGCTTCGGGGCGGCGGGTCATATCCAAGGCACTGGACCGACGCAGGCCACGACCGGGAGAAAGCAGCGAGATAGCTTCGAGAATGTTGGTTTTGCCCGCACCGTTCGGCCCGTAAATTGCGACGGGGCGGGGATCACATTCAATTACGGCGCGCTTATGCGACCTGAAATGCGACAGCGTCAATCTGGAAAGAAAAAGCCCTGTCATACGATAGGCCTGAATGCATCAAAGTAATCGACACGGGTTTTACGAAAGTGCCGGTGCGTCACACACGCATCGGCATAACGACATACACGGCAGACATATCATTGCCTTCGCGCATCAAGGTCGGATCGCCGGAAGAGTTAAACAGGAATACCGCATTTTCACGGTCAACCTGGCTGGCGATCTCAAGCAAGTATTTGGCGTTAAAGCCTATCTCGAGCCGTTCGTCGGCATAAGCGACGGCCAGTTCTTCTTCTGCGGCCCCACTGTCTGGTGCATTTACCGACAGGATAAGCCGGTCTTCATCCAATTGTAGCTTCACCGCGCGGGACCGTTCAGAGCTGACAGTCGCAACACGGTCTACCGCACGGGCAAAGTCACTGGCATCGACTTCCATTTTGCGGGTGTTACCCTGCGGTATGACACGGGTATAGTCAGGGAAGGTGCCGTCGATCACTTTAGATGTTAATGTGATGTTGGGTGTCGCGAACCGGATCTTGGTTTCGGAAACCGAAACGGCAATTTCCATCTCGTCGTCATCCAGTAGTTTGCGCAGTTCACCAACGGTTTTACGTGGCACGATGACGCCGGGCATTTCTGCGGCATCATCGGGCATCGGTGCGTCAATACGCGCCAGGCGGTGGCCGTCCGTGGCCACGCAGCGCAGAACTTTGCTGCCTTCGCTTTCCGAAATATGCATGTAAACGCCGTTCAGATAATACCGTGTCTCTTCGGTGGAAATGGCGAATTTCGACTTATCGAACAGGCGCCGCAATACCGGGGCAGGGGCCTTGAAGTTTGATTGGTATTCGGCGGTTGCCATAACGGGGAAATCTTCGCGCGGTAAGGTTGCCAGCGAAAAGTTTGATCGTCCGGCTTCGACCGTCAAACGACCCGAGGCACTGTCCGAAGTCAATGTGATCAGCGCCCCATCGGGTAGCTTGCGCACAATTTCGTGCAGCGTCGTTGCAGATACAGTGGTCGCTCCGGCACGTTCGACTTGCGCCGGCGCCTTGTCGACGACTTCGATGTCCAGATCAGTCGCCCGGAAAGATGCGTCAGAGCCTTCGGCTTCGATCAGGACGTTTGCAAGGATCGGAATGGTATTACGGCGCTCTACCACTGATTGTGCCTGCGACACAGCTTTAAGCAGCGCGGCGCGTTCGATGCTGAATTTCATATGCCATCTCCATTCCGGCAGTCCGGGAGGGCAAACTACCCGATACCAATGTATTCACAAGAGTTTTATTGACTTTTCAGCACGAAACGGAGGCCCGTCAAGGTCTCCGTGTCGGTTCTGAAGAAACTGGTGCGTTTAAGCTTCGAGCGAACGGCGCAGCAATTCCAGATCTTCGGCAATCTGGCCGTCGCTTTGCTTGAGTTCTTCGATGCGTTTTACACCGTGCATGACCGTAGTGTGGTCGCGACCGCCAAAGCGGCGCCCGATTTCGGGAAGGGACCGGCTGGTCATCTTTTTACACAGATACATTGCAACCTGACGGGGGCGTGCATAGCTGCGCAGACGTTTTGGCCCCACCATATCGCTAAGACGGATATTGTAGTGTTCGGACACCTTGCGCTGTATTTCTTCAATGCTGATCTTTCGTTCAGACGCACGTAGCACATCCGCCAAACAGTCCTGAGTGAGATCCATGTTGATTTCTCGACCGACCAAAGAGGCAAAGGCGAACAGACGGGTCAAAGCCCCTTCTAACACGCGTACGTTGCTGGTGATCCGATGCGCAAGGAATTCCAGAACGCCAGCCTCGATCTCGAGGCCGGGATAATTGGCCCGTTGGTTCTCGACCTTGCTTTGCAGGATGCCCAAGCGCAGTTCATAATCCGTCGGGTGAAGATCGACGACCAAACCACATTGCAAACGCGATTTCACACGATCTTCAAGATCCTTGATCTCGCCCGGAGCGCGGTCTGCTGAAATAATGATTTGTTTGTTCTGATCGACCAGCGCATTGAACGTGTGAAAGAATTCTTCCTGTGTGCTGTCCTTGCCAGCGATGAACTGGACGTCATCAACCATCAATACATCGACTGAGCGGAAAATTTCCTTGAAATCCATCATCTTGCGGTCACGCAACGCCTGAACGAAACGATACATGAACTGTTCTGCGGATAGATACAGAACGTTAAGCTCTGGCTTTCTAAGGTGAAGCTCTTGGGCAATGGCATGCATCAGGTGGGTTTTCCCTAGCCCGACGCCCCCATATAAAAACAGTGGGTTGAAGGTGACTGGGCCACCTTCGGCCACGCGCCGCGCCGCTGCGTGGGCCAGTTCATTCGGCTTACCAACGACAAAGTTATCAAAGCTAAAGCGCGCGTCGAGTGGTGCCGTGTTGAGCAAACTGTTCGCAGGCTGAGCCGCGGCTGCTTTCGGGCGTGCCGTAGCAGGGAGCGGCATGGCTGACTTGTCAGGTGCCGCCAGCTCGAACTTCAGGCGTGTGACGCTGTCATTCTCGGATTGCATCTCGTGTAGAATCAGATCGGCAAAATTTTGGCTAACGTAGTTGCCAAAAAAGTTCGTCGGTACAAAAAGAGTGCTTACACCATCTTCGAGCGGGCCAACGGACAAGGGGGCGATCCAGGTTGTAAAGTTATTTTGCCCAACCGTTTTCTTTAGGCGGTCTCTGATTTTAGTCCATTGAGCCTGCGTCATGTACCCTATTGTCCCCAAAATTTTTATACAGACCAGAGCACGCCCGGCTGCAATTCTTTATTTACACGAAGACAACAGGCCGCTTACCCGGTCCCATCAAGAAACCGGCCTGCTGTCCTTCGGACTTATTATACAAGGGCACATTTGGCGCGTGCGCTGGTGTCAAATTACCTAGCGTCGCTGCCGAACACACCGTTCGTCGTATACAAAGACAGGGCAAATGTGCTGGCAGCAGCATCTGCAGACCTCATAGTGACCCCTAGCAAGATCAACCATACATCCCCTACCCAACCTTAACACCCTAGCAAATGTTTAGTCAGGTCAGGGCCTGTCCCCCCAAGCGAAATGAATCGCGCTTGGTACTTTTAGCAACGTCGTATCAATCGTTTCAACACATCTTAAAACTTGACTCAGAGATTGGTGCAAAAGAATCTCTTTCTACCAATAGTAGTGGCTAAAAAGTCAAAAGGGGCACCGCGATGCGATGCCCCTTTTGGAACCAGTAACTCTGTGATGGGTAAGGGTTAACCCAGCGCTTTGACCCGTGAGGCCAAGCGCGACATTTTACGCGACGCTGTGTTCTTGTGAAAAACGCCTTTTGTCACACCGCGCATCAGCTCTGGCTGGGCAGCGCGAAGTGCGGTTGTTGCGGCTTCTTTATCACCGGACGCAATTGCTTCTTCTACTTTACGCAGGAAAGTACGGATACGCGAACGACGTGCTTTGTTGATTTGGAAGCGCGCTTCGTTTTGGCGGGCGCGTTTTTTTGCCTGTGGTGTATTTGCCATGAGGATCAGCCTTCATCTTTGGTATGTTCAAATTACGGATACGCGACACAAACCCAAAGACCGGAGCCAATATCCGATAAGGTGATTCTAGCCAGAGCGGGCTGCACGCGCATGTATTGGGCCTGCCTATAGTGCAACCAGCGGCGCATTGCAAACCCGCATAGTTAATTACTTGTCGCGGAACTGCGCTTCGCGTTTTTCGAGGAACGCGGACATGCCTTCTTTTTGGTCTTCCGTTGCAAAAAGCGAATGGAACACGCGGCGTTCAAACAACAGGCCTTCTCGCAGCGGTACTTCGAAGGCGCGATTTACGGATTCTTTAACGACCATCGTGGTGATCATGGATTTTTCGGCGATCTTGCCTGCTGCAGCCATCGCTTCTTCCATCAGCTTTTTCACCGGAACAACGCGGGACACCAGACCGGCGCGCTCTGCCTCGGCTGCGTCCATGAAACGGCCGGTAAGATTCATGTCCATGGCTTTGGATTTGCCGATTGCGCGGGTCAGGCGCTGTGTGCCGCCGATGCCAGCGACAACGCCCAAGTTGATTTCAGGTTGACCGAATTTCGCGGTTTCCGAACAAATGATAAAATCACACATCATCGCCAGTTCGCATCCGCCACCAAGTGCATAGCCCGAAACGGCAGCAATGATCGGTTTGCGAACGCGCATGATCTGGTCGGTCTCGGGCGTGAAAAGGTCTCCCGCGAATACATCGACAAAGCTTTTGTCGCGCATCATCGCGATATCGGCACCCGCTGCAAATGCCTTTTCCGACCCAGTAATGACGATGCACCGGACCTTTTCGTTATCCTGAGCGGATTTGAGTGCATCGGCCAGTTCCGTCATCAACTGATCGTTCAATGCGTTCATTGCGTCAGGCCGGTTTAGCGTGACAAGCGCGATATGGTTGTCGACGTCGACCGTAATCGTTTCATAAGCCATCAAGAGTGCTCTCGTTTGTTACGCTTTGAAGAATGTGCATATCACGAGCGCAGGTCGTTTCAAGTTATCTTTGGCATTGCGGACAGTAGAACGACGATCTGCCCGACTGGACGATTCGGCTGACTTGATGGTCGCACCCTAAGGTTTTGCATGGCTCTGACTCGCGACCATAGACGTCAAAGCTGTGCTGGAAATAGCCCAGCTCCCCGTCGGACTGCTTGAAGTCACGCAGGGTGGATCCGCCCGCTGCAATTGCCTCTTGGAGCACGTCGCGAATAATAGGTACAAGTCCGGCGACTTCGTGCACCGATAGATGCCCAGCCTTACGACCTGGGTGTATCCGCGCCCGGTAAAGTGTTTCGCAGACATAGATATTTCCTAGCCCCGCAATGATACGTTGATCCAAAAGGGCTGACTTTATAGGCATATTTCGGTCTTTAAGCGCGGCAACAAGATAGGCTTCGTGAAAGTCGTTGCCTAACGGTTCCGGTCCGATTGAGGCCAGCAGTTTGTGATTGTCGGCATTCAAAGTGTCCAACAGATCCATTGCCCCAAAACGACGTGGATCATTGAATGTTACGCGGGCCCCGTTGGCCATGTGTAGGACCACGTGATCGTGTTTTTCGGGTGCCGGGTGATCATGGACAAATTGCCCCAGGGGGTCACCAGAGACCAGCATTCGCCCCGACATGCCAAGATGGACCAATAGCGATTCCCCTGAAGATAAATCCGCAAGGATATATTTTGACCGTCTGCGCAACCTCTCTACCCGTTGATCGGTCAGCCGTGCTGCCATATCAGGTGGGAAAGGCCAGCGCAGATTGGGGCGGTTCACGTCGGCGCGGACGATGACTTGCCCTTCCATAACGGGTGCCAGACCCCGGCGTACTGTTTCGACTTCTGGCAATTCTGGCATAGTTATTCCCCTGTGACAAAAGGGGCGCATTGTACCCAGCCCCTCGCGCCCTATAACAAAGGTGCAGATCAAAGGACTACAAGACCCCATGACAAATGACAGCGACAAAACAACCCACTTCGGGTTCGAAACCGTACCCGAAGCCGAAAAAGCCGGACGTGTGCAGGGCGTCTTTAACTCTGTGGCCAGCAAGTATGATATTATGAACGACGTCATGAGCGTCGGCATTCACCGCGTCTGGAAAGAAGCGATGATGGATTGGTTGGCCCCGCGTTCTGGTCAAAAGCTGCTGGATGTCGCCGGGGGAACGGGTGATGTTTCCTTCAAGTTTCTCGCACGGGCGGGGACAGGTCATGCGACGGTGTTGGACCTGACCGAACCCATGCTGGTCGCGGGGCGCAAGCGCGCCGAGGCTGCAGCGATGGCGGAAAGTCTGGACTGGGTCGTGGGCGACGCCATGGCGTTGCCGTTCGACGACAATAGCTTTGACGTCTATACGATCAGTTTCGGGATCCGCAATGTGACCCGCCCCCAAGAGGCGTTGAACGAAGCCTACCGGGTGTTGCGCCCGGGTGGGCGCTTGATGGTTCTGGAATTCAGTCAGCTTCCGAATCCGATGATGCAAAAAGCATACGATCTCTACAGCTTCAACGTGATCCCCCGGATGGGGCAGATGATAGCGAACGACCGCGAGAGCTATCAGTATCTGGTGGAATCAATTCGCAATTTTCCCGATCAAGAGACATTTTTAGACATGGTTAAAATGGCCGGATTTGAGCAGGCTAAATATCGCAACCTGACAATGGGCGTCGCCGCATTACACTCAGGCTGGAAGATTTAACTTATGCGCGGACCACATAATATCTGGCGATTGATCCGTACCGGTGCGACGTTAGAGCGAACCGGTGCAATGAATGTCGTGCTCGACGCATTTGATGCAACACCCGCTCTGCGTTTCGTGGCCAAGGCGCTTGGGAAGCCTTTCAAGTTTCTCGGGTATGCTGGCGATCCTTCCATGCCGCCCGCAACGCGCGCACTAACAGCGCTTGGCCCTGCCTACATTAAATTCGGTCAGGTCTTGTCGACCCGGCCTGACGTGGTGGGCGACGAACTAGCGGTGCAGTTGCGCGTACTGCAAGACAAGTTGCCGCCGTTCTCGATTGAAAAGGCGAAGGCCGAAGTTGAAAAAGAGATTGGGCAGCCTGTCGAGGCGATCTTTTCCTACTTCAGCGAACCTGTGGCGGCGGCTTCTATTGCTCAGGTACATCGGGCTACTCTTGCCGAGACCGGCGAAGATGTCGCCGTCAAAGTGCTGCGACCCGGTATCGAAAAGGCATTTCGCAAAGATGTAGACGCTTTTTATCTTGCCGCCCGTATGGTGGAACTGTTTTCGCCCGGGTCGCGCCGGTTGCGACCGTTGGAAGTGATAGAGCATTTCGATGGCGTGGTGAGGGGGGAACTGGATCTGCGTCTGGAATCGTCAGCTGCATCTGAATTCGCCGCCAACACCAAGAATGACGAAGGCTTTCAGCTTCCGGCGATCAAATGGGAATATTCCGCGCGGCGCGTCATGACGTTGGAATGGGCAGACGGTGTCCCGATGGGTGACAACGACGCGATAGATGCCGCCGGTCATGACCGTGTGGCGCTTGGTGACCGTGTGTTGCAACTCTTTCTAAGCCATGCCCTGCGAGATGGATACTTTCACGCGGACATGCATCAGGGCAACCTGAAGGTAGCCCCCAACGGGAACGTTATCGCTTATGACTTCGGCATCATGGGGCATATCGACGAATATACTCGTCGCGTCTATGCCGAGATTCTTTTTGGCTTTATTCGCCGGGATTACAAGCGGGTTGCCGAAGTGCATTTTGAGGCCGGGTACGTTCCCGCCGACAAGGATGTTGACGAATTCGCGCGCGCCCTGCGGGCCGTGGGCGAACCGATATTTGGTATGGATGCCACCCGCATTTCTATGGCGCGGCTGCTCACCTATTTGTTCGAAGTGACGGAACGCTTCGGCATGGAAACCCGGACCGAACTGATCTTGCTGCAACGCACCATGGTCGTAGTCGAAGGGGTCGCCCGTTCGCTCAACCCTCATATTAATATCTGGGAGGTTTCGAGCCCGATCGTCAGCGATTACATCGCGAAATCAATTGGTCCGAAAGCCGTGTTCAAAGACTTGAGCCGCACGGCGCTGGTGCTAACGCGGTTTGGGCCACGGTTGCCTGCTCTTGTTGAGGCCGCATTGATGCGTCAACAATATGATACCGCGCCTGATGATCCGATCTTTCGACGCTGGATGGCCCTGTCGGCGTTTCTGGGTGCGTGCGCAGCGACAAGCGTGATTGCGCTGATATTTGCTCTGAACTGACGCGGTAACGCAACCGGGCGGGTTTGTGAAACAAGCCCGGTTTGCATTGACAGGAGCGATCTCATTCGCGCATTTATCCAGTATGACGGATAATTCAGACGCTATATTGACGCGGCTTCCTGCCCGCCTCAAGTCCGCCCGGACGGGACAGGGGCTCAGCCTTGATGCAGTGGCAAAGCTGTCGGGGGTTTCTCGGTCCATGGTCAGCCAGATCGAACGGGGTGAAAGCAGCCCGACAATTGCGACGCTGTGGAATTTGACGCGAGCGTTGCAAGTTGACTTCGCCGGGCTCTTGGAGGGCGCTAAAACGCCGACACAGATCGAGGTCCTGCGGGCGACCGACGTGCCTACCATCAATAATTTAGGCTCGGGATGCCGCATACGAATTCTGTCTCCTCCGGAGGAGGCGGGAAAGCACGAAGTCTACGAACTGCTGATTGACGACGGCGGGGTCTTGGACAGCCAACCTCATGCACGAGGTGCCCGTGAACATCTGACTGTCCTTGAAGGAAGCGTCGAACTGTGCAGCGGAGATGCGACCAGCACTGTTCACGCCGGAGATACAGCACGATATTCTGCTGATGTTCATCATAGAATTGCGGCCATTTCGGGCGCGGTGCGCGCATTCTTGGTAGTTCAGAATGCATGACGTAAAAGGGTTATCCGTAATATAGGAATAATTCCGCTATAAGAGAATTTCCATATTCCGGAGCGCCATCTGTTGTGATAGCTGTGTCGGGAGAAGGAGTTTTAGTATGACCCAGGCCTACCTTGATCACATCTCTGCGATTCTGACGGACATCGAAAACGAAGGGATGTTGAAACGCGAGCGGATGATTACCACGCCTCAATCGGGCGAGATCTGCGTTGGCGGACAACGCGTCATAAACCTCTGTGCCAATAATTACCTTGGTCTTGCCGACCACCCCGATCTGATTACCGCTGCACGCGATGCCATGGGGCCAAAAGGGTTCGGAATGGCATCGGTGCGCTTTATCTGCGGGACCCAGGATATCCACCGAGAACTGGAGCAAAAGCTCGCCGCTTTCTTGGGTAAAGACGATTCTATTTTATTTGCTGCGTGTTTTGATGCCAACGGCGGGTTGTTCGAACCGCTGTTAGGCGCGGAAGACGCGATCATATCTGACAGCCTGAATCATGCGTCGATTATTGATGGGGTTCGTCTGTGCAAAGCGAAACGCTATCGTTACGCAAATTCGGATATGGATGATCTGGAAACCCAGTTGCAACAGGCGCGTAAGGATAACGCGCGGTTCATCATGATTGCCACTGACGGGGTCTTTAGTATGGACGGATATCTGGCAAACTTGCCCAAAATAACAAAGTTGGCCGAAAAATATCAAGCGCTTGTTATGGTAGATGATTGCCATGCAACCGGTTTCATGGGGCCCAAAGGTGCGGGAACGCCGGCGCATTTCAATGTCGACGTAGATATATTGACCGGCACATTGGGTAAGGCGCTAGGAGGCGCGATAGGCGGCTATATCGCCGGACCGCAAGCGGTGATTGATTTGCTGCGCCAGCGCGCCCGGCCCTACCTGTTTTCCAATTCCCTACCACCATCAATCGTAATGGCAGGGATCAAGGCACTGGAATTGATCGAACGGGGTGATGACTTGCGCACCCAGCTCTTTGAGAATGCGCAATACTGGCGCGATGGGCTGACCAAACTGGGTTTCGATTTGCTACCGGGTGAGCACCCGATCATTCCGGTAATGCTGGGCGAAGCGCGATTGGCACAGGATATGGCGACGTGTCTGTTTGAGGAAGGCGTCTATGTCAGTGGGTTCTTTTTTCCGGTGGTCCCCCGAGGCAAGGCGCGTATCAGAACCCAGATGAACGCTGCTCTGACCAGGGATGAACTGGATCGAGCCCTTGTCGCATTCGAAGTTGCAGGCAAAAAATGCGGGGTGATTTCGTGAGTAATCAAATGAAGGCCCTGTGTAAATCAGAGCCTCGCGAAGGGCTTTGGATGACGCGGGCTCCGGTTCCAGAGATCGGTCCGGACGACGTACTGATTAAAGTCAACAAGACCGGTATCTGCGGTACCGACATTCATATCTGGAATTGGGATGAGTGGGCGCGCAAAACCGTCCCGGTCCCGTTGATCACAGGGCATGAGTTTGCCGGTGAAATCGTCGAATTGGGACGCAATGTATCGGATCTGACCATCGGCCAGCGCTGTTCTGGCGAGGGGCATTTGATTGGCAAGACATCGCGACAGTCGCGTTCGGGCAAATTTCATCTGGATCCAGCGACGCGCGGTATCGGCGTCAATGAACAGGGGGCATTTGCGCAATATCTGCGGTTGCCGGCGTTCAATGTGGTGCCTCTGCCTGATACGATTTCGGATGATATAGGTGCTATTCTGGACCCTTTGGGGAATGCGGTTCACACAGCGCTAAGCTTTGACTTGATCGGTGAAGATGTCTTGATCACGGGGGCGGGTCCTATCGGAATAATGGCCGCGGCTGTCGCGCGGCATGTGGGA
>LAZR01001316.1_pt1 | contig 15850 bp, 13 predicted proteins | sample 329461 | NCBI WGS metagenome assembly LAZR01 (sample SAMN03002196, study PRJNA259156) | marine sediment metagenome | biome: sea floor; feature: Hydrothermal impacted sediments; material: marine sediment; isolation source: Loki non-amplified sample from Loki's castle hydrothermal vent sediment ...
GCCAAAACGAACAATCTCCGAGACAATCGCTGGGACAACACCTTTGACGACTACGCCCTCAAATGGAGAAATGCCTTAACACTTATGGACAACACCGTCTTCAGCGTTGGCCTGCGAAATACATGGTTTAATAACGACATTGTCCTTGACGGCGCAGAGCAACCAGACAACCTGACAAAAGACAGCGTGTTCAGTTGGGAGGCGGGCATTGCCCACTCGATCGCGCCAGCAACTCGCCTCAGGGCGAGTGTTGCCTCCGGGTTCTCGCGTTTTTATAGCATCTACGGCAATTTCGGAACCGACGCCCTGAATCCAAACGGTGCCCAGGATGAAATTCTTGAATCAATGACGTACGAAATCGGCGTTAATCAGTCGTGGAAGTCTGCAACACTCGATGTCAGCCTTTACACGATTACTCAGGACAATGTGCCCAGGCGCAACGGTGGAGCAATTCAAAACGTTGATGTGGAACAATCAGGTCTTGAAGCCGCAGTGAGATCGGCACTGACAGACACCATTTTCATTGAAGGCAGTTACACCCACTTGTTCGGCCTCAAAGCCACACGCGACGATGGCACTGACGCAAACGGCAATATTTTCTATGGCAATAACGGCGTGAATGTCGCTTCCGACCAGGTCACTGTACAAATCGATTGGAAGCTGAACGATCTGCTATCACTCTGGGCTGCCGGGATGTACGGGACCCCGTTCGAGCGTGAAAACGCTGATGGTACCAAGGACGCCAGGGAAAGAGCCTATCAGCGCCTGGACATCGGGGCTGGCTGGCGAATTACCAAGAAAGCATCAGCCAGGGTACGCCTCGAAAACATCACCGACGAGAAAGACTTTGGCAGCACACTTGAAGGTCAGCCGGTGAATACCGACGGTAGGCTAGGCCGCGTCGCCTGGATCGGATTTGATTACACCTTCTAACCACATTCAGTATGCGTTGAGCGGGCGTAGAAAACTGCGCCTGAACAGCCCCGGTTCTCCTTAACTGAGCCCGGGGCTTTTTTTGGCCTTTGAAAAATCCATTTGACTGAAACTTCGATTCGTGATGTTATCACAGTTAACATTGTTACCACCGATAACATTTAGCGAGCACGAAAACCCGATGACAAAACCGGCTTACCATCACGGCGACTTACCGTTGCAAGCCCAGGGTCTGGCCCTCGAAACGCTCAGGGCCCAAGGGGATGCCGCCATAAGTCTGCGCGCCCTCGCCAAGCAGCTCGGCGTCAGCGCACCTGCGCTATATCGGCATTTTTCAGATCGCGACACTTTGCTGGCTGAGCTGGCCATCGGTGGGTTTGAGGCACTGACTGACCGCCTGCGCGCCGCAGACCAACAAACCCCGCGCAAAGCGCTGATCGAGATAGGGCTGGTATACGTAAATTTTGCACAGGAAGAACCCAATCTTTACCGCCTGATGTTCGGCGGCCGCGTTCTGCCCATGGGAGTGCATCCACGACTGGATGCCGCCGGCAAGAGTGCATTTAAGGTACTGGAAAACACCGTGGCCCGCGCCCGCCAGCTTGGCTACCTGAAACCCTCGTCCGTTTCGCTAACAACAGCCGCTGCCTGGTCTCTGGTGCACGGGCTGTCGCAGCTCACAATTGATGGCCACTTGCCGGGTGCAAAGGCCGATCCCATGTTGACCGAAGGCGTACTGAGCTTGTTTTTAGACGGCGCCCGGTCTGACCACCAACAGCAGTCCCAACAGGATTTAACCCCATGAACAGCCCCAAACCCAGCACCCTTCGCGTTGGCCGACGTTATCGCGAAAACCGTCTTGACGGCCCCTACGATGCCATTGTCATCGGCTCCGGCATTGGCGGCCTGACTACCGCTGCCTGCATGAGCAAGCTGGGCAAAAAGGTTCTGGTGCTTGAACAGCACTATACCGCCGGTGGATTCACCCACAGCTACGACCGTAACGGCTACGAGTGGGATGTGGGCGTGCACTACATAGGCGATATGGGTGCAGACCACACCCTCGGCAAACGGCTGTTCGACCACATCACTGACGGTCAGTTGAAATGGGCGCCACTGGATGCGCATTACGACCGCATTTTCCTGGGTGATGAACACGTGGACCTGGTTGCAGGCCCCGATGAATTCCGTGCTGAACTGGTCAGAGTGTTCCCGGAAGAAGAAAAGGCCATCGACACCTACCTGGGTTATCTGCGAAAGGTATCCAAGGCCATGCCGGCGCTTGTTCTGGGTAAAGTACTGCCAGATCTGGCCGCCGGACCGCTGAGCATGCTCGCCAAACGCCGGGCTCCGGCGTTTCTCAACAAGCCTACCCGCGAGGTGCTGGAGAGCATTACCAGCAACCAGGAACTGATCGCCGTGCTAACCGGCCAATGGGGCGATAACGGCCTGCCGCCGGCGGAATCCAGCTTTATCATTCACTCACTGATCGCGCGCCATTACCTTCACGGTGGCTACTACCCTATCGGCGGCGCTTCCGAAATGGCAAAAACCATCATCCCGGTGGTTCAGCAAGGTGGCGGTGACGTGTTCACCTACGCCGACGTGACCGGCATTCTGATCGAGAAGGGCAAGGCCGTGGGCGTGCGCATGGCAGACGGCGCGGAGATCCGTTCGCCGCTGGTTATCAGCAACGCAGGCGTGTTCAATACGTTCAACACCTTGCTGCCCAAAGAGGCGCCCCACTGGGACTATTATCAGGGCAAGCTGACGACCGTAAAACGTTCCATGGCCAGCAACTGCCTGTACATCGGCTTGCTGGATACCGCCGAGAATCTGGGCCTGCCGAAAACCAACTACTGGATTTACCCCGGCCCGAACTACGAAAAACAGATTCAGGACTTCATGGACGATCCTGAGGCCAGCGACATTCCGCTGACCTATATTTCATTCCCTTCCGCCAAGGATCCCAGTTTTTCCGAGCGCTACCCTGGCCGCGCCACCATTGAGATAGTGGCACCCGGCCCGTTTGAGTGGTACGAGGAATGGGCTGACAAAACCTGGGGGAAACGCGGTGACGAATACGAGGCCAAAAAAGAGGAATACGCCCAACGCCTACTGAAAAAGCTGTACGAGAAGTTCCCGCACCTGGAAGGGAAGGTGGATTACTACGAATTATCCACCCCACTTTCCACGAACTACTTCTGCCGCTACAGCAAAGGAGAAATCTACGGTCTGGATCACACACCGGACCGCTTCGAGCTGGACTGGCTGAAGCCCAAAACCCGCATTCCCGGCCTGTATCTCACCGGCCAGGACATCATGACCTGCGGCATTGTAGGGGCCATGCTCGGCGGCCTGCTGACCACCGTGGCCGTGAGTGGCTTCAAGGGACTGCCGCTTGCGAAGAAGATGTTTGTGGGCTAGAAAACCGAGCAGGCCTTCCGGTCATTGAGTCGGTACAACAAGGCGTAGGATTAATCAGGGGAATGAGTTGGCCCGTGCTGTTTCCGGAACAGAAGCAGCAAAGGCACCGCTAACAGCGTCATCCACGCCATAAGTTGAAAATCGTTGAGGTAACCTATGGCAGCCGCTTGCCGGCTAAGCTCACCATTGAGAATGGCTAGTGCCTGATCCGTTGAACCCAAACCTCCCTGCTCCAGCATCCTCTGCACGGGTTCACGGAAAGGCGTGAGCTGCTCCCCCATAACCGCATGATTGATCTGGGTGCTGCGCGCCGCGAGGGCGACCATCACTGAGATGCCAATGCTGCTGCCTATATTTCTCATCAGGCTGAACATAGACGTGCCATCGGTGCGGTAACGGACCGCGATTGTGGAGAAGGTAATGGTGCTCAGGGGCACGAACACAAGGCCAAGACCGGCGCCCTGAATCAGGCCAGTCTGAACCAGAGCCCAAGGGCTGATATTCAGATTAAACTCCGCCATCTGGAACAGCGACAGTGACACCAACATAAAGCCGGTACCGATCAGAAAACGAACGTCCACCACGTTCACCAGACGCCCGACAACAAGCATGGCAACCATGCTACCTATGCCTCTGGGGGCCAAAACCTCACCGGTAGTGATCACCGAAAAGCCCATCAAACTCTGAAGAAAGGGCGGCAACAGCGCGAGAGTCGCCAGCAGCACCACGCCAACAATAAAAATAAACACCAAACCTAAAGCCAAGTTGCGGTCCTTGAATAAACCCGGCTCCAGAAAGGGCGCCTTTGCGGTCATCATGTGTGCCACAAACATATACAGACACACCCCAGCGACCAACGATTCAATAATGATTTCCGTTGAAGAAAACCAGTCCAGGCCTTGTCCCCGATCCAGCATTAACTGCAAGGAACCGATAGCCAAGGCAAGCAGCCCAAAGCCAAACAGGTCAAAACGCCGCGACACCTTCTCGGTTTCTTCCACAAACATAAGAATGCCAATCAGCGCGAGGACGCCGAACGGCAGGTTGATCAGAAACACCCACCGCCAGTTGTAATACTCCGTCAGGTAGCCGCCCAGGGTGGGACCAAGGATCGGGCCAACCATAACGCCCACACCCCACATGGCCATGGCAGAGCCATGCTTTTCTTTCGGATACGTGTCCAGCAGAACCGACTGGGACAATGGCACTAGCCCCGCGCCAAACACGCCTTGTAACAGGCGGAACAACACTATCCCTTCCAGAGACGTCGCAATGCCGCAAAGCATCGACGTTAAGGTAAACCCAACTACCGCCGTTACAAACAGTTTTTTTCGACCCATTCGAGCCGCCAGAAAGCCGGTCATGGGTGTCATGATCGCTGCGGCCACAATATAGGACGTCAGTACCCAGGCAATCTGCTCCGAGGTGGCTGACATACTGCCTTGCATATTAGGCAAGGCCACATTGGCAATGGTGGTATCGACTGCCTGCATGATTGTCGCAAGCATGATTGAAACGGTAATCAGCCCTCGATGAGCAACACCGGCGCCGGCGGCCTGTTCACTCACTCAGAATCCCCGGCGGGTTCTGAAGTCGTGAAAAAAACGCCCTGGAGCCAGGACGTAAGAGGTTGTATAAAAGCAGGGCCGCGATTCTGATGACCAATATCAATCGAGACGGCAACGCTCATACCCGAGAGCAAACTCGGCCCGTCGATCGTATTTTCCAGTTCGATCCGCACAGGAATACGTTGTACAACCTTCACCCAGTTGCCCGTCGCGTTTTGGGCGGGCAAAATCGAAAACTCGGAGCCAGCTGCGCCGGCAATACTGCCCACGTGACCTTCCCAGACATCGTCAGGGTAGGCATCCACTTTAATTTCGACGTTCTGGCCCGGCTGAATATGGGTCAGTTGGGTCTCTTTCAAGTTGGCGTCTACCCAAACATTCTTAACGGATACCAGGCTCATGGCGGCGCGGCTCGGGCTGGCATATTGCCCTTCCACCGGTATTTGGGAGGCAATCCCGTCAAAGCGCGCTGCCACCCGAGTGTCTTCACGGTTCATCTGCGCTGCATCCAGAGCTGACTGCGCTTTCCGGTACAGCGGATGTTTCTCCACAGCAATATCGGGATCGCCACCAAGGCCTGCTTTGATGCGCTCAAGGCCCGTGCGAACCTGCTGAACCTGCTCCTCGGCAAGCTCCATTTTGTGGCGGTAGCTATCCAGTATTGAGTCGGAAACGGCGCGTTTTTTTGCCAGTTCACCTTGTCGTTCGTATTCACGCTCGGCAAACGCCTGATTGCTCTTGGCTGCCGACAGCTCTTGTTGCTTCTCTCGGTAACTGGCTTTCATCGTTTCAATCTGGGTTTTCACCTCTGCCCGCTCAGATCGGGCGGTATCAAGGGCAATCCGATAGCGCTCAGGGTCTATCTCAAAAAGCGGATCGCCAGCTTTCACTTTCTGGTTTTCTTTAACGGCAACATTCACAACGGTGCCGGAGACCTCAGGAACCACAGACACCACATCCGCACGTACATAGGCATTCTCGGTTTCCACATAACGACCGCCCAGAAGATACACAACGGCGGCGATAAGAATGATAATCAGCGGCACCACTGTTAGCAGCAGGAATCGGCCACTGACCACACCGGATTGGCTGTCGGGTAAGCGTTTCGTTGTATCGCGCATAGTGTTCTGGTTCCTGAAAATACGACGCATTAAAGGCTCATCAGGTTTTCATGAGCTGGAGCATTATAAGCATGCTCATATTCGGAGTGAACAGCGAACTTGAAAAATACTGCTACGCTTAGGGTCCGGGTAGTAAAAATGCTGACCGGCGATTTCAGGTTTATCACGTCAAGGAGAAGCGTAAATGAACGTTCATTCTGGCTTTACCTTTCGCCCCGGTTTTGTTGTACGGCTCATCTCTACAGTGTCTGGAACAGCTCTGGCACTAATTATCTCTTCTTCTGCCCTGGCCGCAGACGCACCGTCTGAAGTGAAGACAGCCGCAGTCCACGCAGGCCTTGCAGCCAAAGCAGACAATGTTAAAGGTGTGCAAACGCATTTGCATCACGCACTGAATTGCCTTGTCGGACCAGATGGCGACGGCTTTGACAGTAACGAATTGAACCCATGTGGCGACATGGGCAAAGGCGCCATTCCCGACACCAAAGATGACATGATGAAGGGACAGTTGAAAAAGGCGGTTGCCAAAGTAAACAGCGGGCTGGATACGGATGACTACGATGAGGCGAAATCGGCTGCTATGAGCACCCAGAAAATGCTCGAAGCGCAGTCCATGTAATTTTAAAAGCAGTCGGTATAAAAAAGGGCCACGGCAAACGTGGCCCTTTTTCTTTGCTAGCCAGGTTGGCTGGCACTTCTGTTCGCTAACCCATATTCTTGCGCACGAACTTCTGAACCTCGCCCACAATGCCGCTACGAAACGCGAGCACCGTAATAACAAAAATACCCCCCAGAATGGGATCTACCCAGTCTCGGAGTGGTCCCTGACCCAGTTGGTACTCTATGTTTACTACCAGGGTGGCGCCTAACACCGGGCCGAGCAACGTACCCATGCCCCCTATAAGCGTCATCAGGATAACTTCACCCGACATGTGCCAGTGCGCATCGTTCAGAGACGCCAATTCAAACACGACCGATTTCATTGACCCCGCCAGGCCTGCAAGAGCAGCAGACATCACGAACGCCAGTATCTTGTACCGATCTACCTTGTAGCCCAAAGAGATCGCGCGAGGCTCGTTCTGTTTGATGGCCTTCAACACATGACCGTAGGGACTGCTGACAATACGTTGAACCAACAGGTAACAACCGAGGAAGACCGTCAGCACGACGTAATACAAGTTCAGGTTATCCTCAAGGTTGATCAACCCGAACAGCTCGCCTCTGGGTACGCCATGCATACCATCTTCACCGCCGGTAAAGGATGCCTGAACGAAGAAGAAAAAGACCAACTGAGCCAGGGCGAGGGTCACCATGGCAAAGTAGATACCTTGCCGGCGAATGGAAAGCAGAGCGAAGCCCAGCCCAAGCACAGTCGCCATCAGTGTGCCCGCGATTACACCCATCTCCGTTGTGAGTCCGCTAAAATTACTGAGCAAATAACCTGTGGTGTATCCACCTGTTGCCAAAAAAGCCGCATGGCCGAAAGACAACAGGCCGGTAAACCCGAACAGCAGGTTAAAGGCCACTGCAAACAGCGCGAAACACAGGATTTTCATCAAAAATACGGGATACATGACAAACGGTGCCAGCAACAACAGCACCAGCAATACGCCGTTCAGAATCCACTTCCTGCGACTGTCGATTTTCTGCTGTTTGAGAATCGTTTGCTGGATGTCCGACTGAATATCGATCTGACTCATGATTATGCCTCCTTGCCGAACAGACCATTGGGTCGGATCATCAGCACGATCACCATGACCAGAAAGATCACAGCAGACGATGCGGGTGGGTAGAAGGTTTTGGTAAGGCCCTCAACAACGCCCATGAGAATACCGGTGATAATGGCGCCACCGATGGAGCCCAGCCCCCCGATAACCACAACGGCAAAAACAACAATAAGAATGTGCGAGCCCATGACCGGGGTTACCGAATAGATGGGCGCGGCCAGCACACCCGCAAACGCGGCCAGCATAACCCCGAAGCCGTAGGTGAGGCTGACCAGCAAAGGCACGTTGATACCAAAGCCCTGCATCAATTGGGAGTCTTCTGTACCGGCTCGCAAGTATGCACCCAGCTTGGTTTTCTCAATCATGAACCAGGTAACGAAACACAGAAGAAGCGCGGCCACAATAACCCAGGCCCGATAAAAAGGCAGGAACATGAACCCAAGGTTTACGCCGCCTTTGAAGACATCCGGTATGGAATAACGAAGGCCAGACACACCGTAAATATTGGTAAGAATACCCTGCATAATCAGCGCAACACCGAAGGTCAGAAGCAGGCTGTAAATATGATCCTGCCCGGCAATGCGGCGAAGAAGAAAATATTCAACAAGCACCCCGACGATGCCAACCAGTACCGGTGCCAGAAAAAGGGCCACCCAGTAGTTCACACCAAGATTATCAAACAGGATAACCGTTGCCATGGCACCCAGCATGTACATGGCTCCGTGGGCAAAATTGATAATTTTAAGAAGGCCGAAAATAACCGCCAGCCCCAGGCTCAGCAGCGCGTAAAACGCACCGTTGATAACCCCGATCAAAAGCTGGCCGTAAAGCACCGCCATGGGCACGCCGAATATCATGGACATGTTGCTAACTCCAAAAGCAGCACAGACGTTGGATCCGTTTTTAAATTTTTGTCGTTTTTGAGCTCTCCGGACAGCGCCGGAGAGCTCGTTTACCTACGTCTTATTTGCCAGTGACCAGCTTGCAGTCGCTTTCGGCGAGCGGACGGAAAGCTTCATCAGCTGGTATGGTGCTGATGATTTTGTACAGATCCCACTCACCCGTGGACTCTTCAGGCGTTTTCACCTCCGCCAGATACATGTCGTGCACCATACGGCCATCTTCACGAATGCGGCCATTCTTGGCGAACATGTCGTTGATAGGCGTATCCATCATCTGCTTACGCACGGTTTGCGCATCATCTGAGCCTGTTGCTTTAATGGCGTTCAGATACTGCAGTGTGCTGGAGTAGATACCGGCATGAACCATGGTTGGCCTTGCGCCGGTTTCTTCCATGAAACGGTCAGACCAGGCACGGGTCTCGTCGTTCATATCCCAGTACCAGCCTGTAGTCAGCTGAAGGCCCTGGGCAACTTCGGTTCCCAGCGCGTGCACATCACTCAGGAAAACCACGAGGCCCGCAATGGTCTGGCCAGACTGGGTTACACCAAATTCAGCGGCTGTGGTAATCGCGTTAGTGGTATCTGCACCCGCGTTTGCCAAGGCGATAACGTCAGCACCAGAAGCCTGTGCCTGCAAAATGAACGAGGAGAAGTCCGGTGTCGGGAACGGATGGCGAATGCTGCCTATGATTTCACCGCCATTGGCCTCCACAACACGGGTCACGTCCTTTTCCATTGCGTGGCCAAAGGCATAGTCGGCAGTCAGGATATACCAGGTCTTGCCGCCTTCCTTAACGATCGCAGTGGGTGTGCCGATAGATAATGCGTAGGTGTCATAAGCATAGTGAATGTGGTTCGGAGTGCAGTACTCGTTGGTGATACTGGACGCCGCAGAACCGTTAACCAGACCCAGCTTATCGGCCTCTTCCAAAACCTTGGTTGCGGCGATGGTTACAGAGGAGGCAACAAGGCCCGCCACCATATCGACCTTGTCGTTTTCTACCCAGCGACGCACGGTGCTTGAGGCTACGTCCGGGCTGTTACGATCGTCGGCGGTTACGATTTCAATTTTTGCGCCGTCAACCTTGCCGCCAAAATCCTTGACGGCCATTTCCAGGGCCGTTAGGCCGTTAGGGCCGGCCAGATCACGATAGGTGCCGGACATGTCCGCCAGATAGCCAATTTTAACGACATTGTCGCTGATTTCCGCTTGGGCACCACCCACCATCAAGGCGGATGCAACGGCTGAGGTCAGAAGCTTTTTCATCATTGTCATTATTATAATCTCCGCGACTGTTTTGCGTTGGTTCGGTTTTTGTTGCTATTTTTTTCTTTTCACACGTACATATCCGGGCTCAGACACCCAAATAACCATTCAGCACTGACTGCTTTGCGTGCAGTTCGCTGGCGCTGACTTCTTCCACAATCCGGCCATGCTCAACCACATAATGGCGATCAGCCAATGGCGCCGCAAAGTGGAAATTCTGCTCGACCAGAATAATGGTCAGGCCTTTCTTTTTGAGAGCCAAAAGAACCTCGCCAAGCTTCTCCACAATGACGGGAGCCAGGCCCTCGGTGATTTCATCCAGCAAAAGCATGTTGGCGCCGGTGCGAAGAATGCGCGCCAGAGCAAGCATTTGCTGCTCTCCCCCTGAGAGCTTGGTGCCCTGAAAAAAGCGGCGCTCATACAGATTGGGGAACATCGTGTAGATTTCTTCCAGGCTCATACCCCCGCTGCGCACCACAGGCGGCAACACGAGGTTTTCCTGAACGCTGAGTGACGAAAAAATGCCCCGATGCTCGGGGCAATATCCAACACCCAGCCTCGCAATGTTGTGCGGGGCGCAAGACATGGTCTCCTCCCCGTTGATCATGATGGAGCCGGTACGCCGCCCCACCATGTTCATAATTGCCTTGAGGGTGGTACTTCGCCCGGCGCCATTTCGGCCGAGCAGTGTGACCAGCTCACCCCGGTTAACGACCATTTCAATGCCGTGCAAGATATGGGACTCACCATAAAATGCATGCAGCCCGGAAATACGCAACTGCTCGTAATCCTTTGTGCCGTTTGCACTCATTGGGCAGCCTCCACTTCGGCGTCGGTTCCCCGCTCGCCGCTAGACCCAGCTCCCATATAGACCTCGCGCACGCGAGGATCGGCGGAAACGGTTTCATAGTCGCCTTCTGTGAGCACTGCTCCCTGGGCCAACACGGTTATGCGATCACACAGCTTGGAAACCACGCCAAGATTGTGCTCAACCATCAGAACGGTCCGGCCTTGAGCCGCTTTGCGCACCAGCTCCACAACGCGATCAACGTCTTCGGTGCCCATGCCCTGGGTTGGTTCGTCGAGCAACAGTATTTCCGGCTCCATAGCCAACGTGGTTGCCAACTCAAGCGCCCGTTTGCGGCCGTATGCCAACTCAACGGTTGTGGTGTTGGCAAACTCGGTCAGGCCCACAGACTCCAGAAGCTCCATGGAGCGCGCGTTCAGCCGGTTCAAAGACGCACCGGATTTCCAGAAGCTGAAAGAGTTGCCCTCGAAGCTTTGCAACGCCACACGAATGTTTTCCAGCGCGGTCATGTGCGGAAATACTGCGGAAATCTGAAACGAGCGAACCATGCCTTTGCGGGCGATGGCAGCCGATTTCAGGGGCGTTATGTCTTCGCCCTTCAAGAGAATCTGTCCGCGGGTTGGAATGAGGAATTTGGTGAGCAGATTGAACACGGTTGTCTTACCTGCACCATTTGGGCCGATCAGAGCGTGTATATGGCCTTTCTGAATCTTCAGATTCACGTCGTCGACCGCTACAAAGCCTTTGAACTCTTTGACAAGGTTCTGGGTCTCCAGCACGTACTGGTCACTCATGGGCCAATCTACCTTTTGTTTTTGTTGTGCATGTTACTTGCCTACAGATTAGATTGACGTTTACGTAGACGTCAATCTAATTCTCGTTTTTTCGGTGGTATCGAATACGTCATCGTGGAATGAGCAACGGGCTCCTCGTCACCTTCAGAATAGACAAACACCTCCCCCACTCCCATGGAGCGCCCCACTTTAATCATAGTCGCCCTCGCCCAGAGTGGCGTATGGGCTGCAGGCTTGCGCAGAAAGTTAATGTTCAGGTTCGTGGTTACCGCCAGCGGCACCAACCCAATTCGACTGAGCAATGCGGCGTAGAGCGCCAAGTCGGCCAGGCCCATCATAACGGGGCCGGACACAGTTCCACCTGGCCTGAGGTGACCGTTGTCAACATCCAGACTCATCTCCGCCCAGCCATCCCCAAGTTTTCTCAGGCTGCCATAGGCCGCCCCCTGGGGAAACTGCTCGTGGAGAAAGCTGTCGAGTTCCTCAAACGTCACCATCATGAAACAGGCTCGCCCTGGGCTCGATCACGCAGCACGAAGCGCTGAATTTTGCCGCTTGGGGTTTTCGGCAGTTCGTGCACAAATTCAATTTCACGGGGATACGCATGAGTCGACAGGCGCCGGCGAACCAGATCCTGCAGCTCATCTCGTAGTGACTGATCATCCGCAGGCTGCTGATCTCCTTTGATCACCACGTAGGCCTTTATGATAGAACCACGCTTCTCGTCGGGCTTCGCAACCACGCCCGACTCGGCAACCGCTGCATGCTCCAGCAACGTGCTCTCCACATCGGCAGGACCAACCCGGTAACCGGCCGTAGTAATGATGTCATCGTCACGACCGCTGAATGAGAAACTGCCGTCACCGTGACAGAGTGCCATGTCACCGGTGAGATAATAGCCATTTACAAACGGGTCTTTTTCGCCCCAGGTGTAGCCGTCAAAGTGAAACAACGGTGACGCCTTGACGTCCACAGAAATTTGCCCCACTTCGCCCTCGCCCACTTCTTCATTTTTTTCGTTCAGGGCAACCACTCTATGGCCCGGGGAAGAATAGCCCATTGAACCCGGGCGTTGCGGGTGCTCAAGCGCCAGAAAGTTACAACAGGTCATACCCGTCTCGGTCTGGCCATAGTGATCCGTAACCGGACAGTAGTGGCGATTCTTGATCCAGTTCACCACTTCCGGATTCAAGGGCTCGCCGGCACTGCTGGCAACTCGCAGCCCGAGGTTCTCACCTTCGGGAAGAACATGATCATTGGCTTTCAGCAAGCGATAGGCGGTAGGCGCGGCGGCGAGGTTCGTAATCTTGTACTTGCGGATCATGTCGTAGGTGGATTCGGGGGTAAACGCGCCCGGATTGAAGTGGGTAGCGTGCCCCATCAACAACGGCCCGACAACGGCGTAATAAAGGCCATAGGCCCAGCCCGGATCCGCAACGTTCCAGAACACATCATCATCCCGCAGATCAATGGCGTACTTCATGTATACATAGAAGGCCATCAACGCACGGGCCGGCACAGCCACGCCTTTGGATTTGCCCACGGTTCCGGATGTGAACATCTGCAAGAAGGGGTCGTTGCCCGTGATCATGACTGGCGCAAAATCAGGCTTCTGGTCCGCGAGAACGTGCTGAAAATCCGGAACATTCGCGCCGGCTTTCTCTGCGTTAATACGGCTGGCATCTATGCACAGCACCGGCGAACAGTTCTTCACCTCTGTAAGCTTGGGGTAGTTTGTCGGATCGGTAACCACCAGCTTTGTGCCCGCACGCTCAAGGCGGTATTCAATGGCGCCGGAACCAAATGCCGTGAACAGGGGTTGGTAAACCGCGCCCGCGCGCAATGTGCCCGCAATAACCACCAGCAACTCGGGGCCCCTTGGCAACATGGCCGCAACCCGATCACCTTTGCCGATTCCTTGAGAGGTCAGATAATTCGCAAAACGAGCGGACTTGTCTTTCAGTTCAGCAAAGGTGAGCACACCATCGCCACCGTCATCTCTTTCGTAATAAAGTGCGACTCGTTTTGGATCCGTCGCCCACTTATCACAAATTTCATGACAGACGTTCAGCCCACCATCCAGACTTCCATCCAGAATCTCCGCTTCCAGAGCGGCAGGATCGAAGTTGCTATAGACGTCGGCGTAATTCTGAAGACCCATTATCAACTCCTGCAATTTTTATCATTGAATGCATGGATGAAGATTTAGCACAGCCTTCACTTTACGTAAAGGTAAACTTTAGGCGAACGGCCAACCGAACGACTCCTCGAACACCGGCTCAAAATGCCGAGCACCACTACCCGGAAGGCAGGGCGCTATTGCTCAAAATATGGCGCAGTCCGTCGCAGTCCACCAACGAGTCCTCGCAATTCAAAACAATATCGGACCGAGCGATCACGTAAGCTTTTCCGGTTATGTTGTTTTTCACCACCTGATACTCGCCCTCTTGCTCTATGGCAGAAATTTCGCCAACGAAACTTGTCTTCCGAAGCGACACGGTTTCAAGCTTGTCGCCGGCGCCAACAAGACCTTCATATTGCATCAAAGCCAGCCGCGCCGATGTGCCTGTGCCCGTGGTGCTCCGGCAAATGACACCGGGATGAACATAGGTGGCCGAGCGGGAGCGATAATAACCCTCAGCCACAGGATCAACAGGGCCCATAAAGTGCAAAAACGGCAGAGGCCCTACGTCACCTAAAGCATAGTGGGAAAAGCTCTTTTCTGCCTGAATTGCCTCAACAATGGATTGCGCCGCGCTCGCAAGTTTGCGCTCCTCGTCGAGCGTCAGGCTGAAGCCCAGAGATTCCGCATCCACCAACGCATAGAACCCGCCACTGTAAGCCACGCTGTATGTGACCGTGCCGAGCGATGGCACTTCAATGCTGGCGCGATGAGTATGGATGTAGCTTGGCAGGCCTTCGCAGGTGATCGCCTCAACCACTCCGTTTTCAACCCGCGCTTCAATGCGTACCAGGCCTGCCGGAGATTCCAGAAGAAAGCTCTGTTTGCCCTCTTTCTTGGGCACTATTCCGGCTTCAAGCACCGCCGTCGCCGTACAGATCGTGTTAGAACCGGAGTATATCGGATAACCCATCACCTCCATGATGATGTACCCGGCCACCGCACGGGGATCGGATGGCGGCACCAGCAAATCCACGGACATCTCAGGAATACCGTAAGGTTCCTCAAGCAGCAGCGTTCTGAGACCGTCGGCGTCATCCCGCAAATACTCCATTTGGGCGCGCACGCTGCTCCCCGGTAAGGGGTTGATCCCCCCGGTCACTATGCGGCTGACGTCGCCTCCTGCGTGGGTGTCGACAAGCTGAATCGTCAGTTCCTGCTTCATGCCTTGCTCTCCCGTGACCATTGTTTGCCGTGCTCTTCCCAACGCGAATCCGGAACAATGACAATTTTGCCGAGATAATGGCTGTCACGATTCATAAAATAGTGCTCCGCCTGATGCAATTCGGAAAGCCGAAAAGCGCCATGAAGCACCGGCTTGAGCTGCCCATTACGAATCCACTCAACAAGCTGCTCTGCCTCCTCCCGGGTGCCATGGGAAACCCCGAAGATCTGCACCTGGTAAAGATAAATTCTTGTCCAGAGAATCTCACTGATGTTTCCACCACTGGCACCGGCAATACTCAAACGTGGACAGGTTTCACGGGCGTCCATGTCAAAAATCATGGCGTCGATGAAGCGATCTGTCATATCGCCGCCCACCAAATCCATAACCGCATCAAAGGGTTTGCCACCGGTTGCCGCCTTTACGCGGTCTACGAAGCTATCCATGTCGGATCGATCAATAACGGACTCCGCCCCCAACTCCTTGAGCGCGGCAGTTTTATCCGACGTACTCAAGGCATAAGGGATAGCGCCCAAAATCCGGCAGAGCTGGATAAGAGCCGTACCAACACCGCCGCTGGCACCCGTCACCAGAACCCGTTCTTCGGCTTTGACGTGCGCGGACGTGAGCATGTGCATGGCGGTCTGGTAAGAGCACATGCCCATTGCGGCAAGCTCGGCATCTGTCAGTGTCTCATTTGCTACCGCGTGGAACTGATCTGACGGAACGGCGACGTATTCCGCATAGCCGCCATCTGCGCCATGGCCGAAATAGTCCGGAGTCAGGTTGATATCGCGGCGGTTAGTCCCGTAGATGTTGAAATCCAGCGCCGGCAGGAGGTCGCGAACAAGGCCGCGAACCTCGACCAGGCATGGATCACCGAGCGCCTTATGCTGCTCGCGGACAGCTCCAAGATGCTGGCGCAGTACATGAAGGTGGACGCCAACGGCAAGTTG
>LAZR01001317.1_pt1 | contig 15849 bp, 10 predicted proteins | sample 329461 | NCBI WGS metagenome assembly LAZR01 (sample SAMN03002196, study PRJNA259156) | marine sediment metagenome | biome: sea floor; feature: Hydrothermal impacted sediments; material: marine sediment; isolation source: Loki non-amplified sample from Loki's castle hydrothermal vent sediment ...
GTTTATTAATGACCTGAGGATAAGCTTTATTTGTCTGGTTAAAGAGTATGTGATTTTTAGACAAATCCATCACATCAGCCAGTTGTGTTGTTGAGCTGAAGTCGCGTTTTACTTCGATATAAAATGAGAAGGTACTTCCTACATCTTTCGTACTTTGTACACTGCAATGACCATTCATTAACAGACAGAGACTTTTGACAATGGATAATCCCAAACCAGTGCCGCCATAGCGACGTGTCGTAGATACGTCTTCTTGGGAGAAGACTTGAAATAGTTGAGACAATTTTTCTTCAGCGATGCCTATGCCGGTATCAGAGATATCAACCGTTAATCCAATATTGTGTCCGTCAGCTAAAGGCTTTGTTTTTGCCGTGACTGTAATTATTCCTGTACTGGTAAACTTGATGGCATTGTTAATCAAGTTGAGTAAAATTTGTCTAAGACGAAGTGAATCGCCAATGGCAGACACCTCAGTAATATTCGAGATATCTAAGTTAAACTCGAGTCCTTTTTGATACGCTTTGGATGCGGTAGATTGAACAATATCACTAAAGGTTTCGATTAAATCAAATTGCACCTGTTCCAACTCGAGTTTATTTGCTTCGATTTTTGAGATATCAAGAATGTCATTGAGTAAGGAGTGAAGGGCTTTAGCACTATCTTCAGCGATACGAAGATAGTTCAATTGTTTACTATCAACTAATTCTTTTCTCAATAAAGTATGCATGCCGATAATGCCATTAAGCGGTGTGCGTATTTCATGGCTGACGTTAGCAACAAACGCAGACTTCATCTCACTGGCACTTACTGCTTCATTTTTCGCTACTTCTAATTCAGCTGTTCGCTCATTGACTACTTTTTCAAGCGACTCATTGAAACGTGTTAACTGCAGTTTTATCTCACTTTCTTCTGATATATCACGAATAATTGAGGAGATGCCAACCACTGTATCTTTGACCAGCATCGGAGATAGCGACATTGAAAATGTTTTCTTTCTGCAATGTTCTGTAGTTATTTCCGTTTCGATGGTCAAAAGCGAAGTAGGTTGCTTATTTTTACATCTATCGAGTGCTTTAAGAATAGCTTGGTGCTGCGGATCGACCCTTAATAGATCAGTGAGCGACATTCCGCTAGTAATATTTACATTATTACCAATAATTGTGTGTGTCGCTTTATTCCAGTTTTCAACAAAACCATCAATACTGAGTGAAAGAATGGCGTCACTACTGTATTCAACTAAGGCACGAAATTGTGATTGAACTTGATTTAATTGATATTGATTTTTGAGTGATTTCCGATAAAAAACGATGACGACCGCACCAATGATTAAGGTCAACAGTAATGTCGCTGTACTGGCTAGGCGACGACTGCTGATTTCAGCATTGATAGATGCTAGCGGTCTAGTCAGTGCAATGTTTATAGCTATATTCTTGCCAGCATTAACAATTTGTTGCTGTCGATATTCAGCCAGATATTGTGAGTCAGAATAGCTGTCTTTTATGACTAAAAGATCGCCTTTACGATCAATGACTGAGTAGTCATCATCCCACACGGTGAAATCAGCATATTCATAGGCAAAGGCTTTATTTTTGTCTGGGTGAACAAGGTACTGCCCATCTTCATTCGTGATGTAAATATTCATACCTTCAGGTAAAGAGTTCGATAAGTCACTAAACAGGTTTCTGGCATTGTAGTTAACAATGATAATACCGAAGAGCTCACCTTCATCGGAGTAAATCGGTGTTGATACCCGGTAAGTTGGCCATATTGGGATTTCAATCCTGCCAAACTCTCTATTTAAACTGATATCGGAAATCAGTATTTGCCCTTCATTCAGATTGACCGTATTTTTGAAATAATCACGATGGGCTTTGGCCTGAAGCTTTTTATCTGAGATGACCTCAGTAGCTCCTGTTCCATGGTTTCGTTGCACTCTGACTAGTTCTTTACCGCCATTATCAACGCCAATATAGCGAATCTGAGCGATGTTGTTCTGGGTAGAGAGATATGAAAAAAAGATCTTTGAGAGTCTGTTTTTCCACATTATTGTGGATGTAGACTCAATAGCATCATAACCATTGTTTTTGCTGGCTCTTACAATTCCCATAATGGGGGGCACTGAGGAAAGAAAACGTACATCTTCAGCACCTTTATTCATATGAAAAGTGATGAGTTCTGACTTGGTATCCAGTACTTCGTTAAACAGATCTTGGGTATGTTGCTGTACTGTTTGACGATGATCCTGCTCAAAATAGAACAGCAAACCAATGAGTACAGTGAATAGAATTGTGGTGGCGATGACAAGAAAGCGATTGTCTGTCCCATTGAAATGTTCAGCACTCATAAATTACTCATCGGTTACTTGTTGATTTTTTGAGAGGTAATTGAAAAACGTCTCAGCAGGGAGTGGTTTGGAATACAGATATCCTTGACCATAAAGGCAGCCGAGTTTTAAGAGAGCGTCTCGGTGCTCAATCGTCTCAATACCCTCGGCAACCAATTTCAGGTTCATAGACTGACTAAGAAGAATGATGGTTTTGACAAGCTCATAGTCTCGCTCATTGTCTAACATGCCTTGCACATAGGACATATCAAGTTTTAGTTTATCCACATCCAAGCGTCTCAAATAAGTTAAATTTGAGTAACCTTTACCAAAGTCATCAATGGAAATTTGAATACCCATTTGTTTTAAAGTGGCAAATTTATCTAAGGTTTGTTCAAAATTACGAATAAACGCTGTTTCCGTGACTTCAAGTTCTAATCGGGTTGGATCCATTCCGGTGGCATGGATAGCGTCAACAATATCATTAACAAAATTATCATTTAGGCACTGCACCACAGAGACGTTGACCGAGAGATTAATATCAAAACCACTGCTATACCATTTGCGCCATTCTTCACATGCTTTATAGAGTACTTGACGACCTAGAGGCAGTATCAATCCCGATTCTTCTGCGATGGGAATAAATTCTACTGGTGAGACAATGTTGCCATTGGTCTCACACAATCTAACGAGTGCCTCACAGCCCAAGATTGAGCCTGATTTTAAATCGACTTTAGATTGATAAAAGACTTGTATCATCGACGGCGTGGCAATAGCTTTACGCAGTAATTCTTCAGTTGAACGTTTTTGAAGAAGCGTATTCTGTAATTCGTCACTAAAGATCAGATAGCGATTACCGCCTTCAAATTTTGCACGATAAAGCGCTGCGTCGGCTTGTTGGAGTAACATGTCGGGGTCATTGCTTTGTCGGGTTATATTAGCTACACCAATACTTAGTGATAATGTAAATTCCTCGTCATCAATTTTAAGTGGACATCTCGCCAGATCGAGTAATTCAGAGACAAGTTTGTATAGGGTTTCATCATCAGAAACGTCACGAAAAATGACAATAAATTCATCAGCCGCTAAGCGGCCGACACTGTGAATGGGTTCAAAATTCTCAAATAAACGACGGGCAATGATTCTTAATGCTTTATCACCTTTGAGGTTGCCGTGGTTGTCGTTAAAGAATTTAAAGTGGTCAATATCTATGACAGCAACAGCCATATTAGCGCCATGTAATGTAACCGATTCACATGCTAGTTTAAGTTTTTCCTGTATGAACAGACGGTTAGGTATTTCGGTAACAGCATCAAAGGTGGTGATTTGATTACGTAATAACGACAAACTGACAGAGTGGCTAATGTCATGAATGACAGCCACGGCGCCAATCACTTCACCATTGAAGTTTCTCACTGGTGCCGCGGTTTCTTCGATATCAGAAATTCGACCATTTTTGGCTAATAGCTGGGTGTTGAGTGGCATTGTTGTGACACGATGCTGTCGTAGTGCAATGCGAATCGGGTTCTCTGCGTTAATTTTGGTATCCGGATCACGTAATTGCATGATGCTCTCAATGGATTTATTAAGTGCATCTTCAAGATACCATCCAGTGATCAGCTCAGCCTTTGGATTGATAAATGTCACCAGTCCATTCGAGTCAGTAGCTATTACACCTTCAGCAATTGAAGATAATAGGACACTGAGCTGTTCTTTTTGGTCAATCAGGGCAAATTCATTCTGCTTTTGCTGTGTCACATCAGCAATGGTTAAAATGAAACCATGCTTACCATCAGGGCATGTACTTTCAGACCAAGTCAGTGAGAAATAGCGTCGTTCACCCAAGGTGACGTCAAAACTGGTATCAATCCTATACAAGCCCTCATGGTCCGCTAGGGTAGAACCCATCTGACGCATGACATCCAATGGCAAGATAAGGGATAAGGGTTGATAGAGAAGCTCTCTGTTGTTGAAGCCAAACCACCTGCCTTCAAAATCATTACTAAATAAATTGTTCCACTCTGCATCCCAAAAAGAGATGAAATTAGGTACTTGTCTGACTATATCAACTAATTCATCTTTTGCAGCGCTGAGTGATTTCGCTTGTTTACTCATCAGTAAAAGATTTTTCACTCGATGCAGACAAATATCATGGATGATGGGCTTGGAAATGAAGTCAATTGCGCCTAGTTTTAGTGAGGTGACTTCATTTTGATTCGCATCGAACGAGGTAACAAAAATAATGGCGATGTGTGCTGTGGCAGGATCTTGTTGTATTTGTTTACAGACCTCGAAACCACTCATGCCTGGCATGTTGATATCTAAAATAATAAGGTCTGGTTGTTCAGCTTTTGCCGTATCAAGGGCTTTGTTGCCCGAAGGCAAAGTGATGATCGACGCAATAGGTGAAAGAATCGTTTCAAGCTCAACCACACTTACTGGGTCATCATCAATGATGAGTATTTTTGCAGGTAATTGATCGAGTGACTCTAAATGTAAATTCAGCATACTTCCCCTATCTTTCACCTTACCGCTAATTGCTAGTTTTCAGGCTATGAACCATTGCGTGAATTATCAGTCAATTTTTTCTTTACTCAGAAAAATTCTTATGTGAATATGAAAATTTCACACATAACCATGATAGCGGGATTAACGCTATATTCTTTAAGTTTTTTTAGTTATGCAGAATCGGCTTCTCCGAGTCTGGTAGAGGATTGTTTTAATGAGTGGTCATCACGCGGGTGGGTATTAGGTGAGGATAGAACGTTAGCTAGTAATATAGCCGTATTTAAATCTGGTATTAAGCGGGTGTGTGCACTTCGAGCTAAGCTGTTTATGTCTGGGGAGAATATTTCACCTTACATCCAAGCTTCCATGCCAGAAATTGCGCCTTATCTGTATTCAGCAGCAGATGAGCAGAGCCTCATAACATTTATAAAACGCATAGAAGACAGGGGCGATACCCCCTCATTTTCTGGCACCTTCATGCGAGACTAGCTAGCTTATTGGTGACTGCTTAGCTGTTTGAATTATCAAGCTTAGCATGGAAGATGAAGCACCAACATGCGGCGTTACTTGAATGGTCACGTTAGGGTATAGCGGTCTAACTTGATTTACTTCATGTGGAATGTCTTCTGTTACATGCCGACCAGAATTTAAAAAGTAGGGCGTGATGGTGATATGGGTTGCCCCAGCATTTACGCAGCGCTCAATACCCTCGGGAATTAGTACGTCTGCAAGTTCTAGAAAAGCACTTTCAACAATATCAAAGTCGTTGCTGTTTTGAGCTCGGATTAGTTGAGCCAGTGCATTTACTTCCTCGTTTGATTTTTTTCTTCTGCTGCCATGAGCAATAACCAGTAATGCGTTCATAAAAACCTTGCTTGTCTAAATTCACACCAATCTAACGCAACGATGTCATATTCTGTGTGAAGAAATTATTTGCAGTGATTATAGTCACATTGAGTGGCATGTCTAACACTGAGGTTGATAAATGAAAATAGTAGCTACAACAGTCGTTATCGGTGGCTTGTTCATGAGCAGTTTTGCCTTGGCTGAAACGCCCGCGATGAAACAATGTACTCAGATATCAAGCTTAACGGGTGATTACTTCGCACAACGACTTGAAGGTAAAACAAAAGGGGAGATGCAGCAGGCTACACCGCCAGAATTTATGCATACCGAATTTTTCAGAATGATTGATTTGGCAATTAACTTAGCATTTACCTTTCCAGAAACTGAAAAAGAAGAAAATGTGGAAGCGATGGTTTATGACAATTGCCTAGCCAATAGCAATCAATAATGCATTTCCTCACGATGGTGTTGCTCACATCGTGTGACTAAAAATCGACCGATTCGAAATTGTTTTGCAGCCTCACCACAGACACTACAGCAAGAAGCCGACTTTTCAACAGCATCATTAATGATGGCCTTTACTGAACGGTTTGCATTAATGAGATCGCAGCTTAACTTACCTTGATGTTCCTCTATGAAGACTATTCGGGGTAAGAAGATTCTATCTTTATTTGATTTTCTTAGCTGTTGTGCGATGTCTTCAATGCCAGCACACATTTCAAAGACTATCTCAAACCAGCCAGATGGAAATGAAATGTCGGGTTGGCGATTGAGGATAATCGGACAACGCAGTTTTAACCTTGCCTGCTGGGCAGCTTTCATTAGTTTCTATAGCCTATGTGCTGAAGTGGAATAGACAACTAAGACAGATGAACAAGTGGAAAAGATTCAGTTAGGCCTAAATCTTTTCTACTTGAGTCGTCATAGGTGCTGTTCATTATCCCTCCAAGAACAGCACCCATTTTATTTAACTTATACGACGATATTTAATTCGCTCAGGTTGATGATCTTTACCAAATCGTTTCGCATAATCTTCAGCATATTCGGCATAATTTCCTTCAAAAAATACCACTGAAGAATCACCTTCGTAAGCAATAATATGGGTGCAAATACGATCTAAGAACCAGCGATCATGCGATATCACCACAGCAGAACCAGGAAAGGCTAAGATAGCTTCTTCAAGGGCTCGCAATGTTTCGACATCGAGATCATTGGTTGGCTCATCTAGTAGCAACACATTACCACCTGCTTTGAGCAATTTAGCCATATGCAGGCGATTACGCTCACCACCGGACAAATCTTTAACATACTTCTGTTGATCTGAGCCTTTGAAGTTAAAACGGCCACAATAAGCACGAGAAGGCGTTTGGTAATTACCCACCGTTATCATGTCAGCGCCATCGGAGATTTCTTCAAATACGGTACGATTTCCTTCAAGCTCACGAGCCTGATTCACATACGCTAATTCAACCGTGCTACCAATATCGATTGAGCCGCTATCGGGTTGTTCCTCACCAGCAATCATCCTAAAAAGAGTCGATTTACCGGCGCCATTAGGTCCAACAATACCAACAATGGCACCCGCTGGAATCGATAAGCTGAGGTCTTCGAATAATAGTTTTTCGCCATAGGATTTAGTGACATTATTCAGTTCAATCACTTTGTCGCCGAGACGTGGACCAGGTGGAATATAGATCTCTTGGGTCTCGTTACGCTTTTGAAATTCTTTTGAGTTCATTTCCTCAAATGATTTCATTCGTGCTTTTGATTTAGTTTGACGGCCTTTAGCACCTTGGCGCACCCACTCAAGTTCGGCTTTAATGGCTTTTTGATGTGAGGCTTCTTCTTTCGCTTCTTGTGCTAAGCGTTGATCTTTTTGTTCTAACCAAGAAGAGTAGTTGCCTTCATAAGGTATACCGCGTCCTCTGTCTAATTCCAGAATCCAACCAGCAGCATTATCAAGGAAGTAACGATCATGGGTAATAGCAACGACAGTGCCCGGATATTCTTGTAGGAAGCGTTCAATCCATGCGATAGATTCAGCATCAAGGTGGTTTGTTGGCTCATCGAGTAACAACATATCTGGGTGATCAAGTAATAAACGACACAGTGCTACACGACGACGTTCACCACCAGATAAAACCGATACTGATGCATCCCAAGGGGGGAGGCGTAACGCATCAGCAGCACGTTCAAGCGCATTATCCAAGTTGTGACCATCTTTAGCTTGGATCAGATTTTCTAATTTTGCTTGTTGTTTAGCCAACTCATCAAAGTCAGCATCAGGTTCAGCATAGGCCGCATAAATCGCATCCAAATCATTCAAGGCTTGTTTAACATCAGCCACTGATTCCTCAACAACTTCACGAACTGTTTTATTGTCATCGAGTTCAGGTTCTTGAGGCAGATAACCCACATTAATGCCTGGCATCGGCCGTGCTTCGCCAATATAGTCTTTATCGATGCCTGCCATGATTCGTAGTAAACTTGATTTACCTGAACCATTGAGGCCTAACACGCCAATTTTGGCACCAGGGAAAAAGGACAGTGAAATATCTTTCAAAATCTCACGTTTAGGCGGGACAATCTTGCCCAGTCGATCCATGCTATATACATATTGCGCCATACTTATACCTAATAGTTTGAAGTAGTCAGAAGCCGAAAATTCTACCGACTTAGTAATGAAATTGCGAGGTCAACTGTGACTCAAAAGCGCTCATAGATACTCTCATACAGGGATTTCTCAAATTGCATTACTGGCCAGCGAGATTGTGCTTTATCCGTGGGGTGAAAATTAGTTAGGATTTGAACAAATAAAAGATCTTTATTATGTTTGGTGCGAATTTTACCAGCGAGATTATAGGTGCCATAAAGTGATCCTGTTTTCGCCTGTATTTGTCCCTTCAGAGGTGCTTGACTCACACTGGAGCGATAGGCGAGTGTGCCACTCATGCCAGACACAGGAAGATCATCAATCAACCCCAGTTTCGGATACTTGAAAATATAACTGATAACATTAATGAGTTGTTGTGCTGACAGGCGATTATTACGTGATAGTCCGGACCCATCAGCCAAAACAGCATTGTCTAAATTTATCTTGGCCTTATCTAACAAAATATGTTTTATGGCCGCCGCGCCATTTTCATAACTTCCCGCTTGCTGATAGTACTGCTGTCCAATGGTTTTTAAGAGATTATCAGCAATGAGGTTGTCAGAACGCTGCAACATGGTTTGAATAAGCTGATCGACCGGCTCTGATTCATGCTCAGCGATCACTGCCCCCGTTTTATAATCATCTCTTATGATTTTACCTTTTACTTCGATGCCTGCCGTTTTTAGGGCCTCTCTAATGGCAAATATGGCATAGGATGTTGTATTTTGAATGGCAAACTTTAATTTAATCGGCAGGGCTGATTGTTTGATACAGCCACCGATCTGATAGTGATTATCGTTATTCGCATTCAATTTCATTGCGCATAAATTGTCTTTTATATCCGTTGATTTAACGATGTTTAATGATTGTGTATTAATTGTTATCGGTTTTTTTTCGGATAGCAAAAGACGCACTGTATTTGTATCTGGCCGTTGATGTAAATTACCCACAACACAATTACGATCAAGTGAAATACTACTTGATGGCGCACTGTAGCAAACACCCAAATTATCCCATGGCAGGCCTATGGCACGCTCGTATTCATCAAAAATACCACCATTAATATATAGGTTACCCTTGATAACAGATTGCGAAGCACGTAGGTCTCTGAACAGTTTATCTAAGTCCTTAGACGTGAGCGTTGGATCACCCCCAAATCTGATAATCACATCATCCTGATGTCGTTGTAATTGAGTAACAAAATGAAAGCGTTTATTCAGGTAGAGTTTTGCTGCCAATGCTGTGACTAGTTTTTGTAAACTAGCTGGTTCTTGTAATTGATTGGACCGTTCAGCGAGCAGTGTTTTTCCGGTATTTAAATCAACGAGCTGAAAGGCAACATCTGTCGCAGTTGGCGCAGCATTTTTAGATAATGACTGTGTAGACAGTGGAGAAGCGGTTAGGGTGAAGCTAACGGCAAAGAATGATAGCGCAGCTAGTTTTGTTATTTGTTGAAACATTTTGTGTATTTCCACCATCATAAAGTTGCCATTGTGGAGGGCGAGATTGAGAGATTCAAGACTTGTTTAATTGATATAACAGCTGTTCTTTATAACGATAGCCAAGGTATTGAAACGTAATGATAAAGCATAGTTGTAATCGAGCATGCACGTCTTTTCTAGACGAGATGAGCAGGGTCAGAAGTGTAAAGAATGCGTATTTGTAAACGGTAGTAAATTAGAATTTAGCATATTCACCTGAATCAAGACGAGGCGAGTTACGCTGTAATTATGAGGATAATAAAGACTATTATCGCCCATTAAATTTTCCACAATATACATCGAACAAGCGATTGCTGGTTTGACTTGGAAACTTAATAATCAACTATTGTCTCTATGATCCTCTTTATACATGACAGAAAATAGCTGAGTATTAAAATAGACGATATAGAAATAGTGACAATTGTTTCATCAACTGATGGTATTCGTTAACAATAACGAATTAACAACAACATTTAATGTTCACAGCAGGAAGGTAATTTCATTATGCATTGGCGAGCCATTCTTCGATTGTTTGGTATTTTACTGCTGTTTTATAGCCTTAACTTTTTGCCTTCAATTGCTGTGTCATTCTATTACGCCGATGGCGAGTTGGGTGTTTTTGTGTCGTCAATGCTATCAGTCATCGCTCTCGGCTTTCTACTGTGGGGTTCAAACCGTCATCATCGACAAGAGTTGTCTGTCAGAGATGGATTTCTCGTTGTAACGTTATTCTGGATCATCCTCGGCATGGTTGGTGCGCTGCCTTTCATGTTTGGCTTACATCTAGATTTTACAGATGCGGTATTTGAATCCATTTCTGGCTTTACCACTACAGGGGCCACCGTCATAACAGGACTCGATCAGCTCCCTCAATCAATCCTCTATCACCGACAACAGATTCAGTGGTTAGGTGGTATGGGGGTCATCGTTTTGGCTGTGGCGATAATGCCATTACTCGGTGTGGGTGGGATGCAGCTGTATCGAGCCGAATCATCAGGTGTCGCTAAAGACGAGAAATTAACCCCTAGAATTGCTGAAACTGCACGATCTTTATGGATGATTTATGTACTGTTAACGGTTGCCTGCGGCATTGCTTATTACTTTGCTGGTATGTCACTGTTTGATGCTATCGGCCATGCCTTTACAACGGTTGCCACCGGTGGATTTTCGACGCACGATGCTAGCCTAGCTTATTTCAACAGCCCACTTATTGAAACAATTGCGATCGTGTTTATGTTAGCGGGTGGCGTTAACTTTGCAGTGCACTTCCTTGCTTTTAGAAGGAAAGTACTGAATCCCTATGCGACTGATCCTGAAGTCAGGACCTATGGAATAATTTTTATTCTGGCGAGTCTATTTATCGCATTAAGTCTTTATATGACATCTACTTATGAGGGCGTTATGACCTCATTACGCTATGGTGCATTTCAAGTTGCTTCTATATTGACGAGTACCGGCTTTGGTACTGCTACTTTTGCTGACTGGCCATTACATATTCCACTCATTTTAGTCATCCTCTCTTTCACCGGAAGTTGTGCGGGTTCAACTTCCGGTGGGATTAAAGTGATGCGGGTAATGTTACTGGCGAAACTAGGCATGAGGCAGCTATTTTTGTTGGCTCATCCACGTGCGGTCGTAGTCGTGAAGCAGGGGGAAAGACCTATCTCTGAGAGTGTGTTGTATTCGGTTTTAGGGTTTTATGTTTTATACATCGTTATTACCTTAGCGTTGACCGTAGCCATGATGGCGGCTGGCCTAAATTTTGAGAGCGCCTTCGGTGCTGTTGTTGCTACCATTAATTTGCTAGGCCCTGGGCTGGGTGAGGTGGCAGCTAATTTTGCTACGGTGGATGATGTGGTGAAATGGTTAGGCGTATTTGGCATGCTGGCAGGGCGTCTAGAAATATTCACCTTACTTATTCTGTTTATGCCGTCTTATTGGCGTTATTGAGACAATCACTATGAAAATTATTATATTGGGTGCCGGCCAAGTAGGCAGTTCAACTGCAGAAACCTTAGTGGCTGAAGGAAATGATGTCACTGTCGTTGATACCAATGGATTTTTATTAGAGCGCTTGCAAGACCGATTAGATATCCGAGGTGTAAAAGGGCATGCTTCTTCACCACGAACGCTTATTGCTGCAGGTATTGAAGACACGGATATGTTGATTGCTGTTACACAGAATGATGAGGTCAATATGATGGCCTGCCAAGTGGCCAATGCTTTATTTAAAACACCTAAAAAACTGGCACGTATCAGAGCAACAGATTATGTTGACTATCCGGCTCTGTTCTCTGCAGATGCTGTCCCCATTGATGTCATCATAAGCCCTGAAAAGCTTGTCACAGACTATCTGCAGCGTCTGATCATGCAACCCGAAGTATTACAGGTCTTGGAATTTTTTGATGGAAAAGTCCAGTTGGTAGCAGTAGAGATCAGTGAGCAGAGTCCGATGGCAGGACAGCCCATCAGTAAGTTGCTTGAAATATTACCCAACGTAAAAATGCGTGTTGCTGGTATTTTTAGACAGGATCAAGTCATTGAGGCCTCAGGTAAAGCTAACTTAGAAGCCGGAGATGAAATCTTTTTTATTGCGCTCACAGAAAATATCGCTCAATTAGTGAAAGTATTCAGACATGCTTATCAAACATATGAACGCATCATTATCGCCGGTGCTGGCAACATAGGTCGGCAATTAGCCAAACGCATTGAAGGTAATCACAAAGTAAAAATTATAGAAACCGATGCAAGACAAGCTCGATTTATTGCTGAGCAGTTAAAAGAGAGTGTTGTCCTTCATGGTGATGCGGGTGATGCAAGTTTATTAGCCGAGGAAAACATTGCTAAAACCGATGTTTTTTGTGCTGTGACCAATGACGATGAAGTCAATATTTTATCTGCCATGCTGGCTAAACGCATGGGAGCACGAAAAGTCATTTCTATTATAGGTAAGGCAAGCCATGTCGACCTGGTTAGCGGAACGAATATCGATTTGGCTATTTCACCTGCTCAGATCACCATCGGTAGCTTACTTGCACATATCCGGAAGGGGGACGTGGTTAAAGTTCATTCATTAAAACAAGGTGCAGCCGAAGCAATAGAGATTGTCGCTCATGGTGACTTTAAAACGTCTAAAGTAGTGGGGCGGCATATTGATAAAGTTAAATTGCCTGATAGTGCATCCATAGCGGCTATCTTAAGAAAGGGTGAGATTATCTTTTCTCATAAAACCTTGGTGATTGAATCTAATGATCACCTCATCATATTCATATCGAATCAAAAAGATATTCTTGCCGTTGAAAAATTATTTCAAGTAGATTTCAATTATCTATTGTAAAAATGTCCGTTTTTATAAAGTGATGTAGTTCACGCTATCCTATATAAAAGGAAAAATTCCTAGCTTTTCGAGGCGTTAACTTTCGTACTATACCGTTCTCAAAATAAACTGAAAATTATAAAGTCCTAGCGCTGTTGGGCGGTCACCGACAATTTTACACATATAGAATTCAACGAGTATTTTGATTAAATATTTCGCCCATAAATGGCTTGGAATTATAAAATTTCAAATACTTAGAATCGTTTTATGTAGTATCGCTCACAATTCGGTATGAACAGACTTAATTATTAAATTTTTTGATATTTGCAATTAAAAAATAAATCTGTTTTTAATGAGTGCGAATTAATCTGGAGTGACTTTTATAGTCATTCAACGTCAATAACGTTAACTAAATGAGAGAAGAATGCAGTTAAGCTCTGAGTCCGGTACTTATATTTCAGCAAGAATTAGTGAGTATAAAATGCCCCCCTTAGAAGATATGCTGGTGATGGGTAAAGATGCACCGATTGGCTCTATTGCTATGAAAAAGGCATTAGATCTTCTTGTAAAAACACCTTATGAGCAAATTGATGTGGATGATGATGTTATTGGAGACATTCTTATTCGTAAGTCATTACTAAGAAGAATAAGCCGCGAACAACTGATGTCATTTGTGCTCACACATATTAAATCCCTCTTAGGCCCTGAAGAAGTTCTTCATATGGAACTCAATATTGACGTACATCTATCCAGAATAAAATGAACACGTTATTTGTAAAGGATTGTGTGCAAACCGATCAAGTAAAGTATGTGCTTGATGAAGAACGGCCTAATAAAACGGATAAAAATACTGTTTTTGCCGTTTTTAGCGATTCACCTTCTGACGGAAAGTTTTGTGGCTTAGTCACTCACCATGATGTTTCCCTGCACCCTGACTGGATTTTCGCTGATCTATGTAATAAAAGTTCTGGTCAATTATTTGTAACACCAGAAACCCCTTTAGAACAAAGCCTGGTCATGCTTGATATGAATGGGCGAGAATTATTACCTGTTATTGAACAAGAACGTTTTTCAGGGATCATCACCAAGACAGGTATATTTGAACGTATTGTTAATAGAAAGCAACAATTGCTTGCTGAATCTCATTCCTCTGAGCTACAAATAAAAGAGGAATATCAGCACTTACTTTCTTGGTCAGATCAACTCGAACAATTACATCAACGTTACCGTGAACTACTAGCATGTTTGGTTAACATATCGGCTGATCATAATGCCAAGCAGCAGGGCATAAATGTGCTTGCCAAAATTGCTCAGTGCCACTCTGTATCAGTGCAACTACTGGATAGTGATAATTCGATCATTGATACAATCGATATTGGATTCAGCTCAGAACAATTAACGATGATTCATCAATGCTTCACCGCGCATCGACATGAATTACCCCATGAACCCATTATGTTGGATCAGTTCTGCAAACAGTATGGCGAAGGCAAGCTATCGATGAATCAGGTATTAATTATACCGATTCTTAGTGACGCTCACATTTTTGGCTACATAGTGTTGAGTGAAAAAATTTCCAGTAATCCATTTGATAAGAATGATGAATTATTCGCTCTCAGCTTCGCACACACATTGTCATTAGCTCTAGATAGTGAACGGAAATTGGCACTAGTTGAGCAAGCAAGGTACGACCTAAATTATTTAGCTCACTTTGATGCCTTAACAGAGTTACCAAACCGAGCATTACTCACAGAACGACTTCAGCAAGCTATTAAACGGGCAAAACAGGAAAAAGTATCACAAGCACTGTTATTTATTGACCTAGATGACTTCAAACGGATAAATGACTCACTAGGGCATATGGTCGGTGACGAAGTCTTATCACTCGTTGCTAAGCGCCTACCAAAAAATCTTAGCCAAAATGACACCTTATCCCGCTTTGCTGGTGATGAGTTTGTCGTACTGATGTCACATATTCATGAGCCTCTTGACGCAGCCAATGTTGCTGAAAACATTATTAGTAGCTTTGAACAGCCTTTTCTTGTTGATGAGCAAGAGGTGTATGTGTCCATCAGTATCGGCATCGCTTTTTTCAGTAATGGGCTGGAAAGTGTTGATCAGGCACTTGCTGATGCAGACAATGCCTTGAGACATGCCAAAGCATTAGGTAAAAATCAATATCACTTTTTCAGTGAGGAGATGAATAGTTCAGTTCAAAATCACTTTGAAATAGAAAACCGTTTAAGACGAGCTATTGCTGATAACGAGTTAGTGCTTTATTACCAGCCTAAAATTGATATTGTAACTGGAGATACCGTCGGTTTTGAGGCGCTGCTTAGATGGTGCTCTGCGGATTATGGTGATATATCACCTTCGGTATTTATTCCCATTGCAGAAAAAAGTGGCTTGATTGTTTCGATTGGGGAATGGGTTATCGATAAAGCTTGTGAGCAGGCCAAATTATGGTTAGATGACGGTTTTCCAGCCCACATATCAGTCAACCTTTCAGCGAGACAATTTCTACAAACGAGCAAACCTAATAAGTTATTCCAACTGATCGAAGATACCTTATTAAGATATGAGTTACCTGCTGAATACCTAGAGGTTGAGATTACTGAAAACTTAATGATGCATCACCTTAATGAGAGTTTTGCTATATTAGAAAAACTCAAAAACATTGGTGTGAAGATTTTTATTGATGACTTTGGTACTGGGTATTCAG
>LAZR01001318.1_pt1 | contig 15844 bp, 15 predicted proteins | sample 329461 | NCBI WGS metagenome assembly LAZR01 (sample SAMN03002196, study PRJNA259156) | marine sediment metagenome | biome: sea floor; feature: Hydrothermal impacted sediments; material: marine sediment; isolation source: Loki non-amplified sample from Loki's castle hydrothermal vent sediment ...
CATGTTATTTTGCATACCTCTCTGAGTGGTGTTTTTAACCAAGCGATGATTGAAAAAGTAGGGGCTGATGACTTTATCGCCAAATTTAACCCTGATGAGTTAGCAACTGCGGTTAAAAAATGGGTTCATAGTGACCAATAAAAATAGGTGTTATTGATTTGAATAATAAAGATTTGCAGCAAAGTGAATACGACCAGTTTCGTTCGTTTTTAGAGCAGCAATGCGGTATTGTTTTAGGTGAAAACAAGCAATACTTAGTTAAAAGTCGACTTGCTCCACTCATGGCTCGATTTAATGTGGAATCTTTATCACAATTAGTAAGTAAAACACTTGGCCTTCATGAGCGGCAATTAAGAGCCGCTGTAGTTGATGCAATGACCACAAACGAAACGTTATGGTTTAGAGATCAATACCCATTTGAATTACTTCAAAATAAATTATTCCCTGAGTTTAAAGAGTTAAGAAGACCATTAAAAATTTGGTCTGCTGCCAGCTCATCAGGGCAAGAACCCTACTCGATTGCTATGTCGGTTGCCGAGTTTCAAGCTAAGCAACCTGGCGTGCTACGTATGGGAGCGCAAATTATTGGTACAGATATATCTAATACCATGCTTGATATGTGTAAAAATGCAGAATACGACGCGCTTGCACTTGCCAGAGGCTTATCGGCAGAACGTCGTAAAAAGTTTTTTAAAGATAGCGGCAACGGTATGGCACAAGTAAACGATACAATAAAAAAACAAGTTAGTTTTAGGCATTTAAATTTGCTTGATTCGTACGCGTTAATGGGCAAGTTTGATATTATTTTTTGCCGTAATGTACTTATTTACTTTGCTCCTGAAATAAAAGCTAAAATTATTAATCAGTTTGCACAAGCGTTAAATCCAAAAGGGTACTTGTTTTTAGGTGCGTCAGAGTCTTTGACTGGCTTAAGTACTGAGTTTGATATGGTTAGATGCAACCCCGGTATTATTTATCAAAAGAAATAATTAAGCTAATTCCTTTCCCTAAAACGACGCACTCAGCGTCGTTTTTCTATTTAGATACATGGCCTTATAAAAACATAACTTTCCTTATTATAAGTGGCTTATTTTTTGCTTTATCCATGGGTAAGTCAATTTTTTGGAGAAGGTTATGGCTATCAGTTTTGATAAAGCATTAGGTGTGCATCCGCAAGCCATGTTGATCCGTTCACAGCGAGCAGAATTAATTGCAACTAATATAGCTAACGCTGATACGCCTGGCTATAAAGCAAAAGATATAGACTTTGCCTCGGCATTAAAAGCGGCAAGGTCAACCCAGCAAAACGGCAATACCATGGTAAGAACTAACGATAAACACATTGGTGGAGGTACTCATAGTATGGGCAACTCTGAATCATTTCGTTTGCCAAATCAATCAGATACGGGCGATGGTAACTCGGTTGATATACAAGTGGAACGAAACTTGTATACACAGAATGCTATGGAGTATCAGGCCAGCTTGCAATTTTTAAGCGGCAGATTCAAGGGTCTGAATAAAGCTCTCGGTAGTCAAGGATAAAAATTATGAGTTTATATAATGTTTTTGATATTGCAGGTTCGGGTATGAGCGCACAAAACGTTCGCTTAAATACTACAGCTAGTAATATTTCTAATGCTAATACCATTAGTTCATCTCAAGACAAAACGTACCGAGCGCGCCAACCTGTATTTGCGGCTGAGCTAACAAAAGCTTCAGCATCAGCAAGTAATCAGCAGGGCTCCGCAGTTGGTGTTAAAGTTTTGGGCATTGTTGAAAGCGATGCACCATTACAAATTGAATATAACCCAAACCATCCAAGTGCGGATGAAAATGGCTATATCTATAAACCCAACGTTAATGTTGTAGAGGAGATGGCAAATATGATTTCTGCCTCTCGTTCTTACCAAACAAACGTGCAAGTTGCTGATGCAGCAAAGCAAATGCTAAGTAAAACACTGTTGCTAGGGCAGCGGTAACCGAGGGTAGGTTATGAGTAACGATATTAGTACATCTTCATCCTATTTAGACTCTATACGCTGGCAAGAAAAGCAAGTAGCGACCAGCGATGGTGAAAGTGATGCGTTAACACAGGAAGATTTTTTCTCTTTGTTAACTCAGCAATTATCGTATCAAGATCCCAGTAACCCTGCGGATAATGACCAAATGATTGCGCAAATGACGAGCTTTACAATGGCACAAGGCATCAGCGATTTAAATTCAAATTTTGATACTTTAGCAACTTCGATGACATCTAACTCAGCGCTACAAGCATCAACACTTGTTGGCAAGCAAGCTTTACTTGAGTCAAATACTCTTGATTTAAATGAAACGGGTGATGCCAGAGGCTCGGCAGTGGCAGAAGAAGCCGTTGACAACTTAAAAATTAAAGTGACAGATGCATCAGGTCAGCTAGTAAGAACTATTGACATGGGCTCTCAATCCGCAGGCGCGGTCCGTTTTGCATGGGATGGAAAAAACGAAGCCGGTGAGCGTTTACCAGAAGGTGAATACTCAGTAACCGCCGAAGGAAGTACTGACGGCGAATTTTCAAGCTTGCCCATTGCTACATTTAAAAACATTGAAAGCGTTAATATTAATGGCTCAAGTGGCATTATCATTAACACTAAAGAAGGTGCGGTTAGGCTGACAGATGTAGCAGAAATCGCGTAATAAATTTTAGTATTTTTCGCCTGCTAGCAGGCCACAGACTAACAGGTTAGAGGTGAATTATGAGCTTCAATATTGCATTAACCGGCCTTGCTGCCGCGCAAAAAGATTTAGACGTAACGGCAAATAATATTGCCAACGTTAATACCACAGGTTTTAAAGAGTCACGCGCTGAGTTTGCTGATGTTTACGCTTCATCAGTATTTAGCTCTGGTAAGACTAAAAATGGTGATGGTGTACAAACAACCATGGTTGCGCAGCAGTTTCACCAAGGCTCACTGCAATTTACAAATAACTCACTTGATTTAGCAATCACTGGTGAAGGTTATTTTGCGATGACCGACGATTTATCTTCGCAAGATTTAACATATACACGTGCAGGTGCATTCAAGCTTAACCAAGATAACTTTATGGTAGATGCTAAAGGTAACTTTTTACAAGCATTCCCAGTTGATTCATCTACAGGTGATACAACGTCGGTAAGTTTGAGCACAACTGATCCAATTCAAATCCCTGATTCGTCTGGTTCTCCTCGCGCAACAGAAAATGTATTTTTGTCGTTTAATTTAGATGCAACGGCGGATCCATCAGGTCTAGATTTTGACCCTACGTCTAGTGGTACTTATAACTCATCTACGTCAACAACGGTATATGACTCACTAGGTGAGCCGCACATTTTACAGTACTTTTTTGCGAAGCAGGATCCTGCATCTCCAACTGGTGCTGAAAATAGCTGGGATGTATACGCAACACTCGATGGCAAGGTAGTTGGCAGTAACGGTGAAGAACAAACAACAGCAACTTATGCGCCACTTACAACTCTTGGTTTTAACTCAAGTGGTTTGCCATCAACAACAGGTGGTGTGGCAAATACAAATACAACTACTTTTGATGAAATACTACTACCAGCGAGTTCTGGTGCTGGTTTATCAACATTATTAGACAATGGTGCAACTTTCCCAAGTACTGGTATTGAACTTAACTGGCGCGATGAAAATAACACAGCAGGGCGTATTCCTACTCAGTATTCAAGTGGTTTTGAAGTAAAAGCACTTGATCAAGATGGCTCAACGGTTGGCCGTTTAGCCGGAATTGATATAGGCACAGACGGTAAAATTGTCAACATTTTTAGGCCAAGTGGCTATGGTACGTTTTCCAAACTCACAAGGGTTATCACAAGTGGGTGATACAAGTTGGAAGCAAAGTATTGATTCAGGTGAACCTGTAGCGGGTGAAGCTGGTTCGGGTACGTTTGGTGGAATCAACTCATCAGCACTTGAGCAATCAAATACTAACCTTACTAATGAGCTTGTAGACTTAATTACTGCACAGCGTAATTACCAAGCAAACTCACGTGCGCTTGAAGTTAACTCAACAATTCAGCAAAGTATTTTGCAGATTCGATAAGTTAAACCCCATTGAATATATTAGGCTGCATTTTTGCAGCCTTTTTTATAAGTCCTCTTTGTAAGCCCTTCTAAATACCTCTCAATGTTGCGTCAAATTTAATCTGGCACCTATTTTGCATTTATAAGTTCAGAGATTTTTTATGTGAGTCGATACTATGGACAAAATGGTCTACATTGCGGCCTCTGGCGCTAAGCAAAGCCTACAAGGGCTTGCGCTTAAAGCCAATAATTTGGCGAATGCAAATACAACAGGATTTAAAGCCGACTTTGCGCAGGCGCGTTCTATGCAAGCGTTTGGCGAAGGTTTACCTACCCGTGTATTTTCAATGCAAGAGCGTCCGGGTTCTAACATGGTATCGGGTGGCATTGTTCAAACCGGGCGCGACTTAGATATCGCGATGAGTGATAACGCTTGGCTTGCCGTGCAAGATGCCTCAGGCAACGAAGCTTATACCAAAGTAGGTACGCTCAATATTACAGCGCAAGGCATGTTAGTAACCAGCGGTGGTCGTCAAGTAATTGGCGAAGGGGGACCTGTTATTCTACCCGTCCCAGTCGAAAAAATAGGGTTTAGCCAAGATGGCGCTATTCAAGTACGACCACAAGGCGCTCCCGCTAACTTTTTAGAAGAAATAGATACGCTTAGAGTGGTAGAAGCAAATAGCTCACAGCTCGAAAAAGGTAACGATGGTTTATTTAGACCAAAAGCAAATGTAACAGTAGATACCTCTGCCAATGTAAAAGTTTTAAGTGGTTCGCTTGAAATGTCGAATGTGAACCCTGTTCATGAAATGGTCGATATGATAAGCCACCAGCGCCAATTTGAATTACAAGTGAAATTAATGAAAACAGCTGAAGAAATTGACGAGCGTCAAGATCAGTTATTACGCATAGTTTAACTTTAAAGTGAGGACACGATTATGAATCCAGCATTGTGGATCAGTAAAACTGGGCTAGACGCTCAACAAACCGATATATCGGTTATTTCAAATAACTTAGCGAATGCGAGTACCGTAGGTTACAAAAAAAGCCGCGCTATATTTGAAGATTTACTTTATCAAAATATTAATCAACCAGGCGGTCGTTCATCGCAAGATACCGAAATGCCGTCGGGCTTAATGTTAGGTGCGGGTGCTAAAGTTGTAGCTAACCAAAAAGAGTTTACGCAAGGCAACATGTTGACCACTGAAAACTCACTAGATTGGATGATTTCTGGTGAAGGCTTTTTTGAAGTACTGCAACCAGATGGCAATATTGCTTACTCGCGCAATGGTCAGTTTACTACTGATGGCGATGGACGAATTGTTACATCCGGCGCTGGTTACGTTATTCAGCCAGAAATGAATGTACCTGATGACGCGCAATCAATTACGGTTTCGCAAGACGGCGAAGTATCTGTACGTGTTGCAGGGCAAGCCGATAACGTGGTCATTGGTCAGCTTACTATTAGTGATTTTATTAATCCATCAGGCCTTGAGCCAATTGGTCAAAACCTTTATACCGAAACTGCTGTAAGTGGTGCGCCGGTACAAGGTAACCCGGGTGTTGAAGGGTTAGGGAGCATTATTCAAGGCTCACTCGAAACTTCAAACGTAAATGTAACTGAAGAGCTAGTAAATCTAATCGAAACTCAGCGTATTTACGAAATGAACTCAAAAGTAATTTCGGCCGTTGACGAAATGATGAGTTACATTAATCAACAGCTTTAATAGAGTAGGGGGAATTATGCGTAATATTATTTTATTTACAGCGGGCACATTATTTTTAAGTGGCTGTATGTCTACGCAAAATAGTGAAGTAGTGCAGGATGACCCTTACTACGCACCTATGTACCCCGAGCCTATTTTAGAGCCGCTGGTAGCCACAGGTTCATTGTTTAATACTCACACATCAAACGATTTATATTCCGATAAAAAAGCGCTACGTACTGGCGATATAATTACGGTTAAGTTGCAAGAGTCTACTCAAGCAACAAAAGCCGCCAAAACAGAAACAGACAAAGAAACCGAGGCAAGCTTAGACCCTGTTATTGGATTAGGTGGCCTACCTGTCAATATAGGTGGTGACAGCATTCAGTTTGGTATTGGCAGCGATTCGTCGTTTACAGGCGATTCAAAATCGAACCAGTCAAACAGCTTAGTGGGCGATATTTCGGTTAATGTAATGCGCGTTTTACCTAACGGTAATTTAGTTATACGCGGCGAAAAATGGCTAACGCTTAATACCGGCGAAGAGTTTATTCGTTTAGAAGGGCTCGTACGCCCTCAAGACGTAAGTGCCGATAATACGGTTGAATCAAACCGTATTGCTAACGCACGTATTCAATACTCAGGTAAAGGGCAAACGCAAGAAGCGCAAAGTCCTGGTTGGCTTACACGTTTCTTTAGCAGTTCGCTGTTTCCATTTTAGAGGGTAACAACATGAATAGCCTTAAAGCTTTATGTTTAGTTGTGTTATTAGGTTGGCAATTTACTGCCAGTGCTGAGCGCATAAAAGATGTGTCTATGGTTGAAGGCGTACGCTCTAACCAGCTAGTTGGTTATGGCTTAGTGGTTGGTTTACCGGGCACTGGCGAGCAGAATTCATATACACAACAAAGTTTTAGAGGCATGTTGAACAGCTTTGGTATTACGCTACCTTCAACTCAAAGTCCTAAAATTAAAAATGTTGCCGCTGTGGCGGTGCATGCAGAACTACCCGCATTTAGAAAACCCGGGCAAACAATAGATATTACGGTTTCTTCTATTGGTAGTGCAGGCAGCTTGCGTGGTGGTACTTTACTACAAACTTTTTTAAAAGGTGTAGACGGTAACGTGTACGCAATTGCACAAGGTAGTTTAATTGTCGGTGGCTTAGGCGCACAAGGTCTTGATGGCAGTAAGGTTGTAATTAACACGCCTACAGTTGGTCGTATACCAAATGGCGCAACAGTGGAGCGCACCGTAGAAAGCCCATTTATGCAAGGCGATTACATTACCTTCAACCTAAACCGCCCAGACTTTACAACGGCAAAACGCCTAGAAAAAACAATTAATGACTTAGTTGGCCCAAATAGTGCGCAAGCAATTGATTCTGTTTCTATTCGAGTTATAGCACCACGCGATGCATCCCAGCGTGTATCGTACTTATCGACACTCGAAAACTTGGAATTTAAGCCAGCTGATATGGCCGCTAAAATTATAGTTAACTCGCGCACAGGTACAATTGTCATTGGTAAAAACGTTAAGCTTCAGCCTGCCGCTATAACTCACGGTGGCTTAACAGTAACAATTGCAGAACAACAAAATGTGTCACAACCAAACCCGCTAGCAAACGGTGATACTGTTGTCACGCAGCAGAGTATTATTGATGTAAACCAAGACGACTCGCGAGCCTTTGTATTTAATCCAGGTGTAAGCCTTGACGATTTAGTTCGCGCAATTAACGAAGTAGGCGCAGCGCCTGGCGACTTAATGGCTATTTTAGAAGCACTAAAAGAAGCTGGCGCAATTAACGGACAGCTCGTTGTTATTTAAATAACCAAGCCAGTAAATCACGTATTACTTAAGCCCTATATTTTTGAAATTAGGGCTTTTTATTTACAGCAACTCAAGTTTATTATTTTTATCTTCCTCGTTTTATCTGTAGTGGCTCAATTTTTGCATTTTTAACTGCATTATTCATTTTGTGTCAAAAAGCCGATGGAAACTAATCACCTCGATAAACAAAACTTTTTTGATTTAGGCAACTTAGATTCACTTCGTAAAGAAGCCTTAACCAGTGGCGATGCATCAACTGATGCCTCTAAAGCTGCGCTCAAAAAAGCGGCCGCACAATTTGAAGCTATTTTTACGCAAATGCTGCTCAAAGGAATGCGCAAAGCCAACGAAGCATTTGAAGATAAAGACAGCCCATTTAACTCAAGTGGCGTAAAGTTTTTTGAAGAAATGCACGACCAGCAACTTTCAACAGAGCTTTCTTCAAATGGCTCGTTAGGACTTGCCGATTTAATTGTTCAGCAGTTATCGCCTGAGTCTAAAAACTTTATGCCAGGCTCGGTGCTTAGAACAACCAACGATATTTTTAGCGATACACAAGTGGGTTCTGCTCTTCCTCATGAGCAAAAAAATAAGCAATCCGATCTTATCGTTAATAACACTAAAGTCGATATTGCTGAGCCTAAAGTCGATACTGCAGAGTCTAAAGCTGATAGCCCAACATTTAAAAATGCAGAAGAGTTTGTAAGTTCAGTATGGGAACACGCTAAAACTGCAGCGCAAAAAATTGGTTTAAACCCAGCGGTAATGGTTGCACAAGCGGCACTTGAAACCGGTTGGGGTAAACACATTATTAATAAAAGTGACGGCGGCAGTTCAAATAACCTATTTAATATTAAGTCAGATAAAAGCTGGGAAGGCGATAAAGCGAGCAAAGTAACGCTTGAGTTTGAGCAAGGCACACCCGTTAAAAAACAAGCCAGCTTTAGAGCCTACGATTCAATTAAAGATAGCGTGAACGACTTCGTTGATTTTTTAACGCAAAACCCACGCTACAAAGAAGCATTACAAAATACAGCAAAACCAAATGACTTTTTAGATTCATTACAAAAAGCAGGTTATGCAACCGATCCAAATTATGCCAGCAAAATAAAAAAAGTGCTCAATAGTAGCCAGCTAAAAGACATTGCGGCAAACGTGATCCGCCAAGGAGTAGAGTAACATGTCGTTTAATTTATTAAACATTGCCAGTTCTGGGGTTAGAGCAAGTTCGGAGCTACTGCAAACGACAAGTAAAAATATCGCCAATGTTAATACCGAAGGCTATGTGCGCGAGCGTACAGAGTTTACCACTATGGTTGATAACCAAGTAGGGCGGGGCGAAACATACCGATTATTAAACGAGTTTGCTCAGTCACAGCTAAATCGTGACACCTCTAATAAATCGTTTTTCGATCAGTTTATTACTGAGGCTAATCGAGTTGATACTATTTTTTCTGAAGAGTCGAATAACCTTTCGACTGGTATTAACTCTTTATTTAATAATGTACAAGAAGCGCTAAATCAGCCGTCGTCTACCGTTGCTCGCTCATTAGTAATGACCGACGCGCAAAGCTTAATTGATCAAATGGATAGGCTTTCGGGCATTGTACTTGATCAAAAAAGTGTAGTGAACGAGCAGCTCGAAATATTTTCAGATGAAGCAAACTCACTCATTCAAAGCATTAGTACGCTAAATCAAAATATTGCAGCCGTTAATGGCACTAATAAGGCCGCAGATGCAAGCTCTACCTATAACGAACGCGATAAAGCAATACGCGACTTATCAGAGCTAATAGACATAGAAACGCTTGATGGTCCAAATGGCGAAAAACTCGTTTTTATGGGCACAGGCGAAGCAGTTGTTATGCAAAATGGCGCATTTAACTTATTTTCGATGACAGGGGATCCTGATCCTAATTTTAAAGAATTCACGCTTGACGTTAATGGTGGCAAAGCTGTGCCGCTTGAAGTCGATGTAAGTAAGCTTAAAGGCAAAATTGGCGGCTTACTCGCTTTTAGAGATGACATATTAGTCCCTGCGCAAAACCAAATTGGTCAAATGGGTTTAGCGATAGCTGATGCATTTAACGAACAAAACAAACTCGGTATGGATGCAACAGGCCAGCTAGGTGGTAATATTTTTAATATACCTAGCGTTGGCGCTTATGCGTATCAAGCGAATACTGGTGATGCTGGTATGACTGCAACTGTAGAGCCTGGTAAGGGCAGTGAGCTTCCGGCAAGTGACTTTATTATTACTTATACGAGTGCGACATCGGTTTCTATTCAACCAGTAGATAATAAAGGCGAACCGCTAGGTGACCCATCAGTTGCAGATATCCCAGCTGATGGGATCATAAATGCAGACGATATTCGAAATGCAGTCCCTTATCAAGCGGCAACAGCTACAACACCAGAAGTATTAGCAACGGTAAAAGACTCCTTCGGACTACAATTAAATATAGATACAACCAAAACAGGTAACGTGGGTGATCAGTTTCAAATTAAACTTAATTCTGACTCGGCTTCTAGCATTACGCTTGCAACAGGGCGCGCAGAAGATTTAGCATTAGCATCCCCTATTCGTACAGCTAACAGTATAGATAATACCGGTACCGCTACTATTTCAGCAGGAGAAGTTACTAGCGTGACATCGGGTGGTTTTACCACCGCTCCCGGTTTGACCAATGGCGGTATTACCCTAGTTAAAACAGGCACTGCAAACGAATATCAAATTTCTGATGAAAATAATACGGCAACAACAATTATTATTCCACCGCCAGGTAATAATGTTTTATCTCAAGCAGGAACGCCATACAGCGATTATGGTTTTGACTTTGATATAGAAGGTACACCAGCAACAGGTGACACCTTTACACTTGAGTTTAACGAAGGCGGCTTTGATGATAACCGTAATGGTTTAAAATTAGCTGAATTACAAAATGGCGAATTAGTACGCTTAAACGTAGAAACAACAGCAACGGCCGACAACCATAAAACGTTCAACCAAGCTTATTCAGGGTTAGTGAGTGATATAGGCGTTATAACTGGTCAAGCAATAACAAGCGGTAGTGCGTTTAATGCATTAGCAGAGCAGTCTGAGGCATGGTATGAATCACTATCGGGTGTAAACCTTGATGAAGAGGCCGCAAATTTACTGCGTTTTCAGCAATCATACTCAGCATCAGCACAAGTTTTAGCAGCAGCTCAAGAAATTTTTGACACCTTATTAAATGCGGCGAGGTAATTATGCGTTTATCAAATAATTTAATGTACCAAAACAACATAAATAAAATACTCGACAACCAACAAGGTGTTGCAAATGCTCAAGAGCGAGTAACAACAGGTGAAAAGTATTTAACCACCTCAGAAGCGCCAGCTGCTATTTCGCAAGCTATGTTGTATTCAAATAAAATACAAACTAATGAGCAATACACTAAAAATATTAACCAGCTAAATGGCCGCCTAGAAACCGAAGAAAGCGTATTACAAAGTATAAATAGTAATATTCAACAAGCGCAAGAGCTCACTATTCAAGCAGGTAATGGTGTTTATACTAAAGACGATTTAAAGACGTTTGCATCTGAGCTTAGTGGCATTCAACAAACGTTAGCTAACTTAATGAACACCCGCTCAGAAGACGGGAAATTCATATTTTCAGGATACCAAGACAGCACGCAGCCTTATCAGTTTGATTCTGCAGCGGGTGAGTACACCTATAATGGCGACCAAGGCCAGCACCAAATAACTATAGCTGAAGGGGTATCAATTAAAGCGAGTGATAACGGCTTTGATACATTTGAAAAAACAGATGCCAGACTAAATGTACTCGATAATAAAGCAGACATACCAACAACAACACCTACAAATAATATTACTAAAGGCACTGTTTATGTTGATGGCCAAGCCGAGTTCGATAAGTTCCATCAAGCTCAATACAATGCTGATCCAACGACTCCAGTTTCACCTACAGCAAATACTTTTAGTGTAGTTACAACCGCTGGTGCGACAACAAACGATCCAGATACATATGAAATTTTACAAGATGGCGTGTCGCTTACCCCGCCTCAAACTGGTGAAGTTACAGATGAGCCTATCGACTTTGCAGGTATGAAAATTGAATTTGAAGGCACAGCACCAGGCCAACTCGATTTTAGTCTTGAAAAACCACATAAAGAAAACGTACTTAATACATTGCAATCACTTATTACAGGTTTAAATGACGGCACACTTGAGGGTGATGACTTTCAGCAAGTACTTGCTGATGGCTTAGTGCAATTACAAAATGCCAGCGAGCAAGTTGTGTTTACGCAAGCAAGTTTAGGTGGGCGCATGAATGCACTTGAAAGAGTTAGCGACTCTAACCTTGCACAAAATATTCAAAACAAAAGTAACCTTTCTGATTTAGTAGAGGTAGACATGGCAGAAGCCATTAGTGAACTCACTCAACAAGAAACCGCACTGCAAGCGTCACAAGCTACGTTTGGCCGGTTAACAAACCTCTCTTTATTTGATTACTTATAAACAGATTATAAGCAGAAATACCTTGCCGCTTTAGTGAATACAAAGCGGCAAAAACCTCCCTCAAAATAGCGGCAATAAATTGTCGTCACTCCAGCTAACCAGATAACTTATTATTAACGTTTAATATTCCAATAGAAAATACATTAAAAACATGTGGTTATATTTATTTTAAAGTTGGCACAGTAAATGCTTTTCTAGTAATTAGAAATTATCGAATAGTGGTTCCTGTTAAAACGTGTTGAACCACACTCTGTTTAAACCTAGGAGATGGTAAAATGGCATTAACAGTAAATACTAATGTGTCGTCACTAAACGCACAACGTAACTTAACTAAATCAGGTCAGGGTTTAGCCACTTCAATGGAGCGTCTTGCCTCAGGCATGCGAATAAATAGCGCTAAAGATGATGCGGCTGGTATGCAAATTGGAACGCGTTTAACCTCACAAATTAGTGGTTTAGCTGTAGCGCAGCGAAATGCTAACGACGGTATTTCAATGGCACAAACTGCTGAGGGTGCATTACAATCATCTACCGATATTTTACAGCGTATGCGTGACTTAGCACTGCAATCATCAAACGGTTCTAACTCAAAATCTGACCGTGAAGCACTGCAAAAAGAGGTGTCAGCATTACAAGCCGAACTAACCCGTATAGCCGATACCACCACCTTTGGTGGGCAAAATTTATTAAACGGTGATTACGGCACTCAGCAATTCCAAGTAGGTTCAGACAGTAACCAAACCATTGGTGTGACCCTGAATTCATCAGCAGCTAAAGATATCGGTTTAACGGGTAAAAAAATTGAGATTGCTGCTATATCAGGTTTTTCAGGTGCAAGTAAAACCCCAAAAGCTTTTGATGCTAACGACACATTAACAATGAAAGTTGGTACTGAATCAAAAGATATTGTATTAACCACTGGCATGAGCGCAGCTGATTTAGCAGGTCAAGTTAATGGTACTAATGGTGTATTTGGTGTTAGTGGTACCACGCAGGTTGCAGTTGGAGGTTTTTCAACCGATACAACTGGTGGCGATGCTGTTACTTTAAATGTTGCAGGTGTTGAGATTACAGCAACAATGGCAACAGGTGATGATAACAATGCCCAGGTTGGTAAATTATTTAACGCAATAGATGCAGCAACAGTAACTGCACTAGCAGAGCAAGGAATTAAAGCGTCAGTTGATCCTGATAGCGATTTATTGGTATTTACCAATAAAGATGGTAAAAATATAGACGTAACAATGAAGATTACTGAAGGAGGTACTGATACAAATGCTGTCGGTACAGTTTCAGCTTATGATGGTGCAGGTGCCGTGACTGGTGGTATAACTACGACTGCAGCAACTGGCACTACAGTAAGTGAAACTTCTACAGTAACCGGCCGTTTGGATTATACAAATGCAACGATAGATATCAAAAATGCAAGTGCATCACTAACTGCAGGCGGTACACTTGCTGGTGCTGGTGCTGCAACGGTTGGCGCTAAAACTTTAACATCGATTGCGGATTTAGATATATCGACTTCGGGTGGTTCACAATCAGCAATAGATGTGATTGATGCCGCTTTACAGCAAATTGGTAATGAACGCGCCGAGTTAGGTGCCACGCAAAATCGCTTTAGCCAAACGATTAGTAACTTAGCGAATATTCAAGAAAATGCGTCGGCATCACGTAGTCGTATTATGGATACAGATTACGCTACTGAAACAGCGGCTATGACTAAAAACCAAATATTACAACAAGCAGGTACGTCAATCTTGTCGCAAGCTAACCAAATACCACAAGCCGCTATTAGTTTGTTAGGTGGCTAATTACTTGGCTTATCGATAACAGTTTATAAAAACGCACTTTATTAAGTGCGTTTTTTTTGGATAATAAAAAGTAACTAAAAATATTATTTTGAATTTCATCAAAAAAATAGATTTAAATAAATCATTAAAAACAATTGGTTATGTTTTATTGATAAGTGAGCTAATTTATTTTTTAAAATACTCCTAAAGATAATTAACCTTCTGCCGTTAACTTAATCAGTACGGAGCTGAGCATACATTTGTGACAGCTCTTGGTTAAATTAAACAAGCAATATTACGAAAGTAATCAGGAGTTTTATCATGGCTATATCAGTAAATACAAATGTATCTTCACTAAACGCTCAACGTAACCTATCTCAATCAGGTTCTGACTTAGCAACTTCTATGGAACGTTTATCATCGGGTATGCGTATTAACAGCGCAAAAGATGATGCGGCAGGTCTGCAAATTTCAAACCGTTTAACATCACAAGTAAATGGTTTAGCTGTAGCACAACGTAACGCTAACGATGGCATTTCGATGGCGCAAACTGCTGAAGGTGCGATGAGCGAGTCTACCAATATCTTGCAACGTATGCGTGAGTTAGCTCTTCAATCTGCGAATGGTTCAAACTCAGATACAGACCGTGATGCTCTTCAAAAAGAAGTGACAGCACTAAAAACTGAACTTACACGTATTTCAGAAACGACATCATTTGGTGGCCAACAACTTCTTGATGGCTCATTTGGCTCTAAGTCATTTCAAGTTGGTTCTAATGCAAATGAAACTATAAACGTATCACTTAAAAGCATTGGTGCAAGTGATATCGGCTCATTTAATAAAACCTTAGCTGGGGCTGTTGGAACTGCACTAGGCTTGGGTCGAGCCTCAGCAGCAGCAGCTGATGATGCTGCATCAGCTAATGGTGTAGCTGTAGATGCAACAGCCCCCTTGACTATTAACGGAGAAGTGCTAGGGGCAATTGCAGCTGGTGCTGGTGCAAATTCAATAGCAAGTTCTATTAATGAGCTATCTGGTAAAACAGGGGTGACGGCAGATGCAAGATCTCAAGCCGAAATATCATTATCAGCAGCAGGTTCAGTAACTTTTGATTTGAACGGTGAGCAAATTTCTGCCTCTATTTCAGACACCAGTGATTTAACCGATCTTGCTTCTGCTATAAATGAAGAAACCACCAATACAGGTGTTACAGCTGAGGTAACTGATGCAGGATTAGTCTTAACAGATGAAACTGGTGCAGATATTAGAATTTCAGACTTTGCTTCTACTGCAGATCTAAATGTAAAAGGTATTGCACAAGATGGAACAAAGCAAACAACAGCTATAGTTTTGACTGGTGCTACAGCAGGAACTGATAGTACTACAATCGGTGGTAGTATAAAGCTATCTTCAAACAACAATTTCAATGTTGTGACAGCTACAGATGATAACTTTGGTCTTGATGGAGTTTCTACTCTTGGAAAAGTATCGGATTTAGATATTACTACCCAAGATGGGTCGCAAAGTGCATTAGATGTTATAGATGGTGCATTAGCACAAATTGATTCGCAACGAGCTGATTTGGGTGCTGTTCAAAATCGTTTTGATTTTACGATTAGTAACTTATCTAATATTTCTGAAAACGTATCTGCGTCACGTAGCCGTATTCAAGATACTGACTTTGCTACAGAAACAGCGCAAATGACGAAAAACCAAATTTTGCAACAAGCAGGTACGTCAATCTTATCGCAAGCGAACCAGTTACCACAAACAGCACTTAGCTTATTAGGTTAATAAGTTAAAAGTAATAGCTTAATGGTTAGCTAACTAATACATAAAGTCAGTATTAGTATTTTAAAAAAGGAGGTGGCTTTAGCTACCTCCTTTTGTGGTTTAAGAATATAAACTAAGCTATTGTTGGTTTAATTAA
>LAZR01001319.1_pt1 | contig 15829 bp, 10 predicted proteins | sample 329461 | NCBI WGS metagenome assembly LAZR01 (sample SAMN03002196, study PRJNA259156) | marine sediment metagenome | biome: sea floor; feature: Hydrothermal impacted sediments; material: marine sediment; isolation source: Loki non-amplified sample from Loki's castle hydrothermal vent sediment ...
TCGCCTTTTCTAACATCGAGATTTACATCGTTCAGTATTAGACTTTCCTTTTGAAAGATGGCGGCATTTTTTAGTTCTAAATTGATTTCGGACATGCTATTTGCGTAGTTATCTATAATTCTTCCTTAAACTCTCTGTCAAAAGTAATATTCTTTTTTCCTTTGTATCACTAAAAGCGCCCTGCAAACATACTTAGAAACAATATTCGGCGTTATTAAAATTAATATACAGGATAGGCCAACTGTCAGCAAGAACACTATGTTAAAAAAAATCACCGCATTGCTCCCTATTTTCTTAGGGGTGTTTGTTTCTGGGGTATCCCAAGAGACCAAAATCTACACGCACGACCAAAAAGAATATCAAGATGCCCTTGCGCTTTATAACAACGAGCAATATCAAACGGCGCAATTCATCTTTTCCAAGGTCAAAGAAAATACCGATAATTTAGAGACCCAGGCTAACAGCGCCTATTACGAAGCCAATGCTGCAGTACGTTTGAACCAATTAGGGGCAGACCGGTTGATGGAAAGTTTTGTTTCCAACTATCCCACCTCTACCAAACGCAATTCCGCTTTCGTAGATGTGGCAGAATATTACTTTGAGACGGGTAAATATCCCTACGCCTTGAAATGGTACAATAAGGTTGATCAAAAGGCACTTTCACGCGGTGAAATGGACAAATTTAATTTTAATTACGGGTACTCCCTTTTTTCTTCCGGAAAGCAAAAGGAAGCCGAAAGTTATTTACAAAAGGTAGAAAGCTCAACCAAATATGGTTCTCAATCAAAATACTATCAAGGCTATATTGCCTATCAACAAGATGATTACGATACCGCCAACCAGCGCTTTGATGAAATCAAGGATCCCGAGATTTTAAAAGAGAAAATGGATTATTATCAGGCTGACATGAACTTTAAGCTTGGTAAATTCGAGGAAGCCATCGCCCTGGCCAAAAAACAGATGGCGAAAAACGACCGCAAAGAGAAATCTGAATTGAGCAAGATTATTGGCGAGAGCTATTTCAATTTAGAACAGTATGCGGATGCCATCCCATATTTAGAAGAGTACAGGGGAAAGAAAGGCAAGTTCAGCAATACGGATTATTATCTTCTGGGTTATTCCTTTTATAAACAAGGCGATTATGCCAATGCCATACAGCAGTTCAACAAGATAATTGACGGAAATAATAGCGTATCCCAAAATGCATACTACCATTTAGCGGAATGTTATTTGAAATTGGATAAAAAGCAGGAAGCCTTGAACGCTTTTCGCAATGCTTCCCAAATGAATTTCTCTCCTGAAATCAAAATGGATGCCGATTTGAACTATGCCCGCTTGAGCTATGAAATAGGTAACCCGTACGAGCCTGTTCCCACTGTAATTTCCGATTATTTGGAAAGATATCCCAATGGGAAAAATACACAGGAAATGCAGGAATTATTGGTTGATTCGTACATCACTTCCAAGAACTTCGAGGGCGCCATGGCGCTTTTGGAAAAGAATCCGAAGTACGCCAGTAAGTCCACCTATCAAAAAGTAGCGTATTATCGGGGCATCGAACTCTTTATGGATGGTGATTACGCCGCTTCGACCCAGAACTTTGAAAAATCGCTAGAGAATGCCGAGGATGGACTTTTTGAGGCGCGCGCCAATTATTGGAAAGCTGAATCGGAGTATCTCTTGAACCGTTTTGACGATGCCTTGGTCGATTATATTCAATTTCAACAGAATTCCAAGGCAAAATCTACTGAGGAATATAAGGATCTGGATTATAATTTGGCCTATACCTATTTCAAACTGAAGGACTATGATAACGCTATAGCCTACTTTACCAATGCTACCGGTAAAGCTAGTGGAGATACCCAAAAAATGTACGATGCCTATTTGCGATTGGGCGATAGCTATTTTGTGACAAGCAAATACTGGCCTGCCATTGAAACCTATAACAAAGCACTGGCGCTTACCGGAACTGATAAAGCATACGCCGCCTTTCAAAAAGCAATCAGTTATGGATTTGTAGACCGCCGCGACACTAAAATCGAGGAGTTACGCACGTTCGCATCTGCCTATCCGAATTCAAGTTTGCGCGACGATGCCCTTTTTGAACTGGGCAATACGTTAATTTCAGCCGGAAAAGAACAGCAAGGCCTTCAGACGTATGATAATTTAAGGCGGGAGTACGGTACAAGTACATTGGTGCCACAAGCCATGATGCGTCAAGGCCTGGTACACTACAATGCCAATCGAAGTGAACAGGCCTTGGCGGAATTTAAGGCCGTTGTGCGTGATTATCCCAATACGCAAGAGGCTATACAGGCCGTCTCTACCGCTAAACTTATATACGTTGATCTGGGCCGTGTCGACGAGTACGCCGCATGGGTCGAGAACCTTGATTTTGTAGAGGTCGCCGATGGGGAACTCGACACTGCGACTTTCGAATCTGCGGACAAGCAAAATATGGAAGGGAATAAGGATGCCGCCATCAAGGGATATGAGAATTATATTAAGCAATTTCCGAACGGAACTAACGCCGTGAAGTCACATTTCAATTTGGCACAACTCTATTTTGGCAAGGGACAGAAAGATAATGCGCTACCGCATTACAAATATGTTGCAGAGAAATCCGGTGGGGAATATGCCGAACAATCCCTGACCCGGGTATGCGAAATCTATATTGGCAAAGACGACTATGTGGCGGCCGTTCCCTATTTAGAGCGTTTGGAGAATCAAGCCGATATTCAGCAAAACCGTGTTTTCGCCCAGTCTAACCTTATGAAGGGCTATTATGAGGAGAACAACTATGCCAAGACCTTGGACTATGCCAACAAAGTACTTGCCGTACCGACTATAGACAACCGTATCAAAAGTGATGCGCATATTATGATCGCTCGTGCCGCAATTGCTACAGGCGATGAAATAAAGGCTGAAAGTGCCTATCAAGATGTATTAAAAATCGCCACAGGTGAAACTGCCGCAGAGGCTCTTTATTATGATGCCTATTTTAAAAACAAGGCACAGAATTTCGAGACCTCAAATGCCTCCGTTCAAAAATTGGCCAAAGATTATTCTAGCTACAAGGAGTGGGGCGGTAAAGGGCTGGTCATTATGGCCAAAAACTTTTATGCACTTGGTGATGCCTATCAAGCTACCTATATATTGGATAACGTGACGACCAATTTTAGCCAATATGCCGAACTGGTTTCGGAAGCTAAAGCAGAGTTGGCAAGTATTAAGTCTAAAGAGGCTCAGAGTAATTCTTCGATTCGTACCGATGGTAATTAAGAAGGCGACGATGTATAGAAAAATGATAAAAAAGAACACTAATACAATGCACGGAAATATAAAACTGATCTTACTGCTACTGCTGGGATTTTCTCAGATTATCTTCGCCCAAGACGACGAAAACAGTGAAGAGACTGATGATATAGGTACGGAATCCATAACGGTAACCAAGGCATACACGCCAACAATTTCCGATGCGTTCAAGATTAAGACCGTTCCTACGTTCAACGATTCTATCGTTTTACAAAAAAAGAAAATCGAATACACTATATATTCAGTGCCCGTCGCATCAACTTTTACGCCTGCCAAAGCAACAGCGACCGCGGTGAAAAAGTTACCGCCGCCAGTACTTTTCAATTCCTATGCTACAGCAGGAGGTGGAAATCCCGCAAATCTCATGGCGAAATTTTATACGAGCCGTGAAATTGACCGAGAATCAGGGTATACGATTGGGCTTGATCACAATTCCTCAGCAGGTGACATCGACGGTGTCGCGCTGAAAAACGTATATGCCGATACAAAATTGGATGGCTCGTATGTAAAAAGAGATCGTGATTTAAATTGGGGCTTTGATATAGGCGCGCAACATCAGCTATACAACTGGTACGGAATTCCCGATGGTGTTTTTACAGAAGAGGTAGTCGACGCGATTGAAGAGCGCCAAAACTATTTTATGGCGGAAGCAGATGCGCATATCAATGTACAGGAGGCTTATTTTGAAAATGCCGAACTAAAGTACCGACGTTTTTGGGATGCCGTACAATCTGGTGAAAACAGGGCAGTGTTCAAAACAAGCTTTGCATTTCCCGTAGCCGATGAATCTTTTGGAATACAATTTAAGGCAGATTATGTCAATGGAAACTTTGATAATGCCAGCTTAAACAATACCACCAATGCTCCAGCTATTCGATATAGCAACCTACAGGTCGGCATTAACCCAAGCCTTCGGCTATTACGCGATGATTTTTCCCTGAACTTGGGTGTGAATTTAGTATATGGACTCGATACGGAAAATAGTGACGGCAATTTTTATATCTATCCTGCGGTAACCGCTTCCTATCGGCTGCTCGATCAGTTGGCTGTTGTGTATGGTGGGGTAGAAGGAGAGCTAAAACAAAATTCCTATTACGGATTTGTAGAAGATAATCCTTATATCTCCCCAACCATAAATATCGTACCAACAGATACGAAATATGATGGATATATCGGATTGAAAGGGCAATTGTTGCCGACATTAAGTTATAATATCAAAGCATCGTACACAGCTGAAGACCGTAGTCCCCTTTTCAAATTGAACCCACAAAACACCTTTCGTAATGATGAAAAAGGATATTATTATGGTAATTCGTTCGAGGTCTTCTATGATGATATAAAGACTGTCGGCGTATTCGGTGAGCTCAACGTTGATGTTAACCGAAATTTCACCTTGGGAGTAAATGCAGAATATTATGATTATTCCACAGAGACCGAAAACCCGGCTTGGAACCGTCCCAATTTGAAAGGCTCCTTATTTTTAGATTATCAAATCGGCGAAAAATGGTATGCCGGCACAAATTTATTCTACGTAGGCGAACGCGAAGATGTGGCTACCATTGCTGACCAAACCGGAATTCCATCCAATTTTTCGGCAGAGATTATTACGTTAGACAGTTTTTTCGATGCCAATGCCCACATTGGTTACCGGTACAATAAGCAGCTTTCCATTTTCCTAAAAGCTGCCAACATCGCCAACAATAACTATCTGCGCTGGGCGAACTACCCCGTTCAGGGGCTGCAAGTTATGGGAGGTTTGACCTATAAGTTCGATCTTTAGTATTTTACTGAAGGTAAGATTTAGCTGCATTTATACGGCAAGGTGTCGTACTATACAATTAAGATTTTGTATTAAATCCGTAACGGTTTTGTTTTAGGAAGTAGATTGGGTTAATACTGTTTACTTTGATAGCTCCGATTTTCTATATCCAGAAGTCGGATACAATACGATTATAAATATTGTTTGAAGGTCGTTTGATGTACTCATCACGAAGTACTATAAATACCCTGTTGTCCTAATAACGAGTATCCCCGTATGTTATCAGCATTCCATATTTGGTATTATCGGTAATTCTTATTTTTGCAAAGTCCTTTAAAAGTAGTCGCTATGCTATATTTTATCCAATACGCGAAGAAAAGGCTTTCGTATGGCTTTCAAAGTCTTGTTTCTTTTTCTACGATGCGCTTAATCGGTTTGTTCATTTTGGCGTTTTCGTTGGCTTTCACGGGTTGTAAATCCGATAGTACAGACACGGAACCTATTGTAGATATAGATACTGATGGCGATGGTATTTTAGATGCCGATGAGGTATTGAACGGTAGCAATAAAAATAATCCATGTGATCCCAAACCTGCTTCCGGATACTTAGGATACGATACTGATAATACGATATGGCTGGGTGCCGATTGTGATACCGATGGTATTACCAACGCCCAAGAACTGACAGATGGCTCTAACCCCTTTGTAAATGAACTAAAGGATACCGATGGTGACGGTATTGCCGATTTTCAGGAGATTGTAGACGGTACGGACAAAGACAGTGCCTGCGACCCCGTACAGAACGAAAATTATACAGGCTATAACGCTTCCAGTACAATATGGGGGAACGCTGATTGTGATGCCGATGGCGTCAGTAATGGCGATGAGGTGGCTGCCAACACAAATCCATATCTCGATGATGTAGTCTATGCCAAAGTAGAATTTCTTCCCACATTATCCGAATTACAAATTTTTAAAGGCAATCCCTCTGAATTAGAAGTCAACAGTACCACCATTGAATATAGCTTAATTACGCCTCTATACTCCGACTATTCGCATAAATTCAGAACCATATCCTTGCCAGAGGGCACGCAGATAAGGTATAATGGGGATGGTTTATTGGAATTCCCGGATAATACTGTGATTAGCAAGACCTTTTATTATTTCAACGATGAACGCAATCCAGCATTAGGCACTAAACTTATCGAGACCCGTTTGCTAATTAAAAAAAATGGGGTTTGGACTATGGGAAATTACCTTTGGAACGATGAACAGGATGAGGCGTTTTTTGGAACCGCCGCGCCGACCGTAGCGGTGGACTGGATTGATATCAATGGTGAAAATAGATCAGCGGACTATAAAGTCCCCTTCTCGGTGAACTGTACCCAATGTCATAATGTGAATGATGTAAGTAGGCCTATCGGACCCAAGGCTAGAAATTTGAACTTTACCTTTAACGGAAAGAATCAGTTACAGCATTTTATTGATAGGGGATTACTTGCGGATGCCCCCGCTATTGCAGAAATAGAAAGCGTTCCCGATTGGGCGGATACCTCGGTAAACCTTGAAGCCCGAACACGCGCTTATATGGATATCAACTGCGCGCATTGCCATCAACCTGGCGGAATGCAGGACGCTAACATCGGTGTTCGTCCAGATTTTAGATATGAGACATCGTTTGAAGAAAGTAATATTTTTGAATTCAGGGCCGATATTAGAAACCGCGTAGAAACCGCCCCGGGCTTTGGGCCTTCAATGCCATTGATAGGAAGAAACCAATTGCATCGCGAGGGTGTGGCGCTTATTCAGGAGTATATCGATTCACTCGATTAAGCTACTCCCTAATAATCCATTTTAAAGAAACAAGTGCCATTCAGTTGCTTTTCCTATTTTTGAGGAAGCTAAAAAATGCTCATGCATTCCATTCGCATACCTAGTAATAGCGTCTTACTTCTTCATTTGCTATTCACGTGTTTTGCATTTCCCCAAAATCTTATAAAAAATCCCAGTTTCGAAGAGTTTGAACAATGCCCTAAAAAACTGGGGAACTTTGAATCGGATGTCGTAGGATGGTCTACGCCCACGGAAGGTTCAACAGATTATTTCAACGCTTGTAGCACAGCTATGGGAACCCCAGAAAATTTCAATGGGAGACAACCTGCGGAGTTCGGGCTAGGTTACGCGGGCCTATACCTATACGCTGCCGAAGACTACCGTGAATATTTGCAAGCTGAATTGATCCAGCCCCTAAAGCGCGGTAGGGTATATGAGGTCTCTTTCTTTATAAGTTTAGCCGAACGTTCCGATTTTGCAGTTAGGGAATTCGGTGTGCTTTTCGCTAAGAATGCAATGAAAATTGCCATTAGAAAAGTACTTTCAAGAGCACATTGGTATCGGCAAAAAGAAAACCTGTATACCTATGAAGAGATGGATACAGGCAATTTCATCACCAATCAAGAAGTTTGGACGACCGTTAGCACACAATTTGTTGCGAAGGGTGGTGAAAAATATATGATTTTGGGAAATTTAAAGAACAACGCCCGTACTCGAAAAATCGAAATCGGGCCTTTGGCCAAGCAAGGAGCCTATTACTATATAGACCAAGTCGAGGTAAAGGTTGCCAATCCGATCAATACCTTGCCGGAGACGACCAATTCTTACCGCACAGTTGTTGGGAAAGATAGTATTCCGCTAGATAAAACCCAGGTTTTTGAAAGTGTTCTTTTTGAATTCGACCATTTCGAGATTTTAAAAACGGCAGAAGCAGAAGTGCGGCGGATATTCAATTATCTAAAGGCCAACCCTGGTTCAAATATTACGATAACCGGCCACACCGATTCCATCGGCCAAAATGATTACAATAAGCGGCTTTCCAATCAAAGGGCGAAAGCGATAGCTGACTATTTAATAGCACTGGGCATTCACGAAAACAGGATAAATTCGCGGGGCCATGGAGGTCAGAAACCGATAGCGACGAATAAAACCGATGTGGGAAGGCGACGGAATCGAAGGGTGGAATTTATAATTAGTAATCCGAATACTCCGTAGGGTAAAGTAGCAGCTTATCGGCCGTGCTCACATTGTTCTGGTACTTAGGCTCTGATTTCAGCTTTACCCATTTTTCAGCTGTGCCAAAGGCTTCCCAATGAGCATCCCTCTCTTCCATGTTTTTGAACGTGGTCATATACATGAGGTTTGGCATGCGATCCCCTGAAAGTACTTCCGCATAGAAAACGGCATTAAAGCCTAAAGATTCAAAAAGCTCGACCTCGCCCCCGGCATTGAACATGTCCACCTTGTTCTCATATATAGCTTCTGTGGAAGATTCGTAACTTCTTAGCTCGTAGACGCGGTCTTTTCGCGAGCCTTCAACAGTCGAAGGTTCCATCTGTGGCATCTCTGTAAAGGCTTTCATCAAGGTCGATGTGATTCTTTCGTAAGGCGGTTCGTCGTATTTGGCGTCAATATAACTAGCTCCGGCAGAAATATAGGTCTTGTCTTGTGCTAAAGTACTCTCTAAGGTTTCAAACTGTTCTAGGGATGAAAAGGGAATAAGTACGAATATTTTGTTGGCCGTCAAAAAGTTGTCCGGTCGATATTTGAATACGCCTACGTTCTCGATACCCGTTCGCTTTAAAGCAGGCAGATAGGCATTTTCTAAATAGGCATCCATAAGGCTATCTTGCTGTTGGTTTTGTAGGGTGTAGGTTTTCAACTGGTAGTACTGCCTATTTTGCTCTTGGGCATTTCCGGTTAGGCTTATTAACATCGCTCCGATAAGGGTCGCGAAAAACGTAAAACAGTTATTTTTCATAATAGTATCAAAAGGTTCGTATCAAACTTAGCGAAGTTCTAGCATATAGCTACACTTCTAAACGGATTTTTATATATTGACGAAGGTAACAAAACAAATTCCCCGTACTTTGCAACTGATACTAAGCGACTAATCCGCTAATAGCCAATGCTAAAACTTTGAAATACTAAATTTTATACATATGAACCCTTATCTATTTTCAACACAATGGATGTAAATCTAGCAGTACTTATAGATGGTGACAATATTCCCTCGGCCTACGTCAAAGAAATGATGGAGGAAATTGCCAAATACGGCAATCCGACCATCAAGCGCATTTATGGCGATTGGACAAATCCGCGTCTAGGCAAATGGAAAAATATCCTTTTAGAAAACGCTATTACTCCCATTCAGCAATACGGCTACACTCAGGGCAAGAATGCTACGGATTCTGCCATGATTATAGATGCGATGGATATTCTATATTCGGGAAAAGTCAATGGCTTTTGTATTGTAAGTAGCGATAGCGATTTTACACGTTTGGCAACCCGGCTCAGGGAAGCTGGCATGCAGGTATACGGTATAGGCGAAAAGAAAACCCCGAATCCGTTTATCGTAGCTTGTGATAAGTTTATTTATCTCGAGATACTTAAAAAGCCGGATAGTGCAACTTCCAACGATTCGAAAGAACCGACTGCAATAAAGAGTGATGTCGATAAAATTACGCCCAAAGATCTCCGCTTCATGGCGACAACCATTGATGACGTATCCGATGATGACGGCTGGGCCTTTCTTGGGGATGTAGGCAGTTTAATGCAAAAAAAGCAGCCGAATTTCGATTCCCGAAACTACGGATTTCCAAAGCTGACCCCTTTGCTTTCTTCCATTCCCCATTTTGAAATCGAAAGGCGTGAAGATTCGAAAGGCAGGAAGAAACTCGTTTATGTGAAAATTAAGGAAAGGACTAACGCTGGTCGTTCGAAAAAGTAGCCGCTGTCGTCAAATTAAGCAGCTAAATTACATCGAAGACATCATCCTATAATAGTTCTTTGGGAATCCAGTATATTTACATTACAAATTACTACGGAAACTTTAATAGTAACAGAATATGAAAAAAATAAAAATTAGAATACAGCTAGGTCTGTTGGCCCTCGTTTTTGGTCTTCCTGCGGCGTCACCCGTCATGGCGAAATCTCAAGATTCGAAAGAAAATATAACACTTGCATTGGCGGACAAGTTTGTCGGTGGTTGGAGCTACACGGTGGAAGGGGCACCCGAAGGCTATAAAGACGGACTTCTGGTCATCGTCAAAGAAGGTGACGGCTACAAAGTTCAAGTGCAAATTGGGGGCGGTACACTATTGGGCGAGAATGTTCAGGTAAAGGGGAGTACCATAACTTTTGATGTTATGGTCGAGGGCGGCAAGGTAGCCGTGGCCCTAACGGCTAAAGGTGATACGATAACCGGTAAAAGCACCTCTTCGGAGGGTTCCCTAACCATCAATGGAAAAAAAACCATTTCGATGGACTAACAGCTAGAAATGAAAAAAATCTTAGCCTTAGTATTACTTTTCCTTTGTGGTTGCGAATATGTGAAAGAAAGTGTTGATCTGGTCATAGTAAACGCTAATGTTTACACGGTTGATGAGGGCTTTTCAAAAGCCCAGGCATTCGCGGTCCATAAGGGTAAATTTATTGCGGTAGGTACCAACGAAGAAATTCGTGACGAATATACTTCCGATCATTTGGTCGATGCCGATGGGCGAACAATTACGCCAGGGCTAATTGATGCCCATTGCCATTTCTATCGTTTGGGACTAAACCAACAACTTGTAAATCTGACCGGAACAAAAAGTTTTGATGAGGTTTTACAGCGTGTAGAACAGTTTCAAAGAGAGAATCCCAAGGAATTTATTTTAGGGGATGGATGGGACCAGAACGATTGGGAAGAGAAGGAATATCCGACACGTGAGCGACTTGATTCGCTTTTTCCGAATACACCGGTCGCGCTAAGTCGTATAGATGGCCATGCCTTACTCGTCAATAAGGCAGCTCTTGATGCCGCTGGAATTGACTTTACAACTACTGTTGAAGGGGGTGAAATCGTCAAAGGCCCGATGGGAGTCACTGGTGTACTTATCGATAATCCGATGCAACTTATTGACTCCATAGTTCCCGCGCCGGACCTTGAAACAAGGGTCGAGGCATTAAAGGATGCCGAACGCCTTTGCCTGAACCACGGTCTGACCACGGTCAATGATGCTGGATTGGATCGCTCTACTATTGAGCTCATAGACAGTCTACAGCAGGCCGGCGAATTATCCATTCGGGTATATGCCATGGTTAGTAACACGCCAGAAGATGTCGACCATTATATTTATCAAGGTCCAATAAAAACCGACCATTTGAATGTCCGATCCGTCAAGGTATACGCTGATGGTGCCTTGGGTTCAAGGGGTGCATACCTCAAAAAACCCTATTCCGATACCTGGGGTCATTATGGTGCGATGGTCACCCCAATCGACGAGGTAGAAGATTTGGCCCGAAGATTGGCAATATCCGAATATCAAATGAATACCCATGCCATTGGAGATTCAGCCAATGCGGTAGTACTCAGGGCCTATACTACTGTTTTAGACGATAATGAGGACCGTCGGTGGAAAGTCGAGCATGCGCAAGTGATCGATTCCGTCGATTTTAAATATTTCGGTAAAAATATCATTCCCTCGGTGCAGCCGACCCATGCGACTAGCGACATGTATTGGGCCGAGGAACGTTTGGGGGAAGAACGAATGAAAGGCGCCTATGCTTTTAAGAAACTTTTAGACCAATCGGGTATAGTTGCATTGGGAACGGATTTTCCGGTTGAGGATGTGAGTCCGTTTTTGACCTTCTACGCCGCTGTGACTAGGCAAGATGTGGAGGGTTTTCCCGAAGGAGGATTTCAAATGCAAGATGCCCTAACTCGCGAGGAAGCTTTGAAAGGTATGACCATTTGGGCAGCCTACTCCAATTTTGAGGAAGATGAAAAAGGAAGTATCGAAGTCGGTAAATTTGCAGACTTTGTGATTTATAATAAGGATATAATGGAGATTCCCGCACAAGAGATACCAACCGTCATGGCAGAGCAAACCTTTGTAAATGGACTTACACGTTGAAGCGAATTAAAACCTTTCGCTTATATTTCAATACCGCTAACACATAAAAAAACCGAAGCCATTGACTTCGGTTTTTCGATTATAAAGCTTTCAGGAAATTACATTTTCATCATAATCGGCACTGCAACACGGGTCTTGTCCCATCCCATTACCATATGGGCTCCACCATCTACATCCTTAAAAGCAATGGAAAATTCTTCCAAAGACTTCCCGTCAGTACTACTGGGAACCGTAACGCGAGCTACATCGGCACTTTCATCATAACTATAAGCACCCCACTGATTGAGATTTTTGTTAAGGGCAACCGTCCATTCCTCTTTTCCGGGTATGGTAAACAATGAATACGTACCCGCTTTAATATCTTTACCTCCAAAACTTACATCCTTATAAAATGTAATTTCAGTGGCCTCGTTGGCTCCTGTACGCCATACTTTACCTTCTGGAGCAAGCTCGGCCATAGTTCGCCCTTTAAGTTGAGGTCGGCTATATACGATACGAATCGTTTTGTCCGCTTCTTTGTAACTGGTTGGATAGGCGGCCATATCCATTGGACTTTTATCCAGTCCGCCAAATTCTTGTGCAACTGCCTCCTTTGAAAAGACCATTGCTAATGCCATAAAGGCCATTGTACATACTTTTTTCATAATGGTGTTTGATTTTATCCTGACCCGTTTATAATCGGAAAGTATCAGGAACTAGTGATTAAAAATTTTACAGCTAAATCTAGTCGGATTTCGCCATTTTCTCTATTAAAAAGTCGTTAAAATTCGTCCATCTTACAAATCAACCTAAAATAGATTTATAAAAGATAGGTATAGTTACAAATTGTTATCGATATTCTCATTATAACTATAATTAACAACCAAATAAAACCTCTTGATTTGATATATGAAACATTAAGACCATCTTTGCTTCAGAATTAAAATACTAAATAAATAGATTAAGTCATGTGTGGAATTGTATGTGCATTCGATATAAAGGAAAGTAGTGAAGTCTTGCGGCCGCAACTCTTGGAAATGTCAAAGAAAGTTAGACACCGTGGTCCGGATTGGAGCGGAATCTATGCCGGAGATAAAGCGATTATGGCCCATGAGCGATTAGCGATTGTTGACCCGGCTTCAGGGAAACAGCCCTTGTTCAGTCCTGATAAAAAATTAGTGCTTGCCGCGAACGGTGAGATTTATAATCATCAAGAATTGCGGAAGCAGTTTGAAGGAAACTATGATTTTCAAACGGAATCGGACTGTGAGGTCATTCTTGCCCTATATCAAAAAAAGGGGGCTGATTTCTTGGACGAAATGAACGGCATCTTTGGTTTTGCCATTTACGATACGGAAAAGGACGAATATTTCATTGCCCGTGATCACATGGGTATCATTCCATTGTATATAGGATGGGATAAACAAGGAACTTTCTACGTAGCTTCAGAATTAAAGGCTTTGGAAGGAACCTGTACCAAAATACAGCTGTTTCCTCCGGGTCACTATATGCACAGCAGCGACGGGGAATTTAAAAAATGGTATTCAAGGGATTGGATGGAGTATGATGCGGTAAAGAATAACGAGACCGATATTGCGGCAATTAAGAAAGCTTTAGAAGCTGCAGTACACCGTCAGTTGATGTCAGATGTTCCGTATGGCGTATTGCTTTCCGGTGGATTGGATTCTTCGGTGACCTCGGCCATAGCCAAAAAATATGCACAGAAACGAATCGAATCTGGTGATACTACCGATGCTTGGTGGCCCCAATTGCATTCCTTTTCCGTGGGCTTGGACGGATCTCCCGACCTTGCCGCCGCTCAAAAAGTGGCCGACCATATTGGCACGGTGCACCACGAAATCAAGTTCACTATTCAGGAAGGATTGGATGCGATAAAGGATGTCGTCTACAATTTGGAAACTTACGATATCACCACGATAAGGGCCTCTACACCGATGTATCTAATGGCACGGGTCATCAAATCAATGGGCATTAAAATGGTGCTTTCAGGCGAAGGTGCCGATGAACTATTTGGTGGTTATCTATATTTCCATAAAGCACCCAACGATAAGGAATTTCATGAAGAGACGGTACGTAAACTAAGCAAATTGCATATGTACGATTGTCTACGGGCCAACAAATCATTGGCTGCGTGGGGCATCGAAGGCCGTGTACCGTTTTTAGATAAGGAATTTATGGATGTCGCTATGCGCATCAACCCAAAAGACAAGATGATCAACGGCGAGCGTATGGAAAAATGGGTAGTGCGGAAAGCCTTTGAAGATATGCTACCCAAAAGTGTGGCTTGGCGCCAAAAAGAACAGTTTTCCGATGGCGTTGGCTATAGTTGGATAGACACCTTAAAAGAAGTAGTAAAAGAGGAGGTTTCGGACGAACAATTGGCAAGTGCCAAGTTTCGCTATCCCTTACAGACCCCGACCTCTAAAGAAGAGTACTACTACCGTTCGATTTTTGAATCGCATTTTCCATCAGATGCCGCCGCCTTGTGTGTACCACAGGAAGCTTCGGTAGCCTGTAGTACCCAAATTGCCCTTGACTGGGACGAAGCCTTCAAAAATATGAACGACCCATCGGGAAGGGCAGTGGCTTTTGTTCATGATGATGCCTATACGAAGTAGTAAGCTTTTCCACATTTTTTGTTGATAACTTCAAGGTTATCCGATATCCCAAAACCCTATATTTTATAGGGTTTTGCGTATATTTGCAGGATTGCAAAATTCTGTTTTAAAACAACCTTAGAATCTTATGAGCGAACAACCGAACAACGAGGAAGAACCGAACAAAAAAGAGGAGATCAAGAAGCCAATGGTGCATCTTACTGGCGAGAACAAGAGGGAGTATTCGGCAGATAGCATCCAAGCCCTTGAGGGTATGGAGCACGTGCGGATGCGACCATCCATGTACATCGGGGATGTTGGCGTACGCGGCTTGCACCACTTGGTCTACGAAGTTGTCGATAACTCCATCGATGAGGCAATGGGTGGGCATTGTGATACCATTAGTGTCATTATAAACGAAGATAATTCCATTACCACTCGTGATAATGGACGTGGCATACCGGTAGATATGCACAAAAAGGAAGGTATCTCGGCCCTTGAGGTCGTTATGACCAAAATTGGTGCTGGAGGTAAGTTCGATAAAGATTCCTATAAAGTATCCGGTGGGTTGCATGGCGTCGGTGTTTCTGTAGTTAATGCGCTTTCAGATAAGCTTAAAGCTACCGTCTATCGCGATGGTACGATCTGGGAGCAGGAGTACGAAAGAGGCAAGGCAATGTACCCGGTAAAAAGTGTGGGCGAAACCGACGATAGGGGTACTGAAGTTACGTTTCATCCCGATAATGAGATTTTCACACAAACCATAGAATACAGTTACGAGACGCTTTCCAATCGTATGCGTGAACTTTCCTTTTTGAACAAAGGGGTTACCATATCGATAACCGACAGGCGTCAAAAAGACGACGATGGTGAATTTGTATCCGAAGTTTTCTACTCCGATGAAGGGCTGAAAGAATTTATCCGATTTTTGGATGCTACCCGAAATCCGCTGATAAAGGAAGTTATTTCCATGGAAGGGGAAAAGAATGACATTCCCGTTGAGGTCGCTATGATCTACAATGATAGTTACACCGAAAATTTACATTCCTATGTAAACAATATCAATACACATGAGGGTGGTACTCACCTTTCCGGTTTTAGAAGGGGACTGACCACCACACTTAAAAAATACGCAGATGCCTCGGGCATGCTCGACAAATTAAAATTCGAGGTGCAGGGGGATGATTTTCGTGAAGGTCTTACGGCCA
>LAZR01001320.1_pt1 | contig 15822 bp, 18 predicted proteins | sample 329461 | NCBI WGS metagenome assembly LAZR01 (sample SAMN03002196, study PRJNA259156) | marine sediment metagenome | biome: sea floor; feature: Hydrothermal impacted sediments; material: marine sediment; isolation source: Loki non-amplified sample from Loki's castle hydrothermal vent sediment ...
CATTCTGCGCTGACCGCAGCACACTTATAAATGAGTGCTGAAACCATTTGGGCCGCGCGCAGCACCCGCTGTACTCATTCTGCCCTGGGCGCAGCACACTTATAAATGAGTGCTCAAACCGTCGACACTGAACGCAGCACACTTATAAATGAAGCCAGTTATCCAATTGATTTTGGACCTGCCTAAAATGGGATTCTAAATTGGTGGTAGATAATTTTTCGTTTACTTTTTCAGAGAGGGATTTATAACCAACTTCTTCAGAAGTCTCTTTGGAAACAGGTTTAACGTCTTTTTTGTTAATACCCTGTTTATCGTTAATATCTTTAATCTCGGCCTCCATTGCTTCTAAATCTATTCCATGCACATACTTATCATATAATTTAATACGGATAAAATAAACTATAGGAATAACTACCATACATACTGGCAATAACCATAACACATTTCTAGTGTCGATAAATTTATCCTCGGAATATAGGGTTTCGAAAATTTGAAATGCATACATCATCATGGGTATCAGTATAATATGATACCACCAATGTTTACAGGTCAAAAACCAAATGGTTAATAAAAGAAGGGGTACGAGTTTACCCAACATAAACCAACCGTATGTCTTAAGATCTAAAAAACCATTTCTATCAAAAATCATCCCAAACCATTGAATAGTGGCTTTGGGGTTTTCTGGTAAATACTCATGCAACTTGAACATAAAAGGAGAAAGTGCAATAAGAATAATGGCAATGGACTCGACAATAAAACGGTTTCTAATCCTAAATTTTTGTTTCGAACTCTTTTTCATTGAATGACTTAATGCTTAGACTAGTCTTAAACGAAAAAATGGGCAATTTATTGATTGCCCATTAGAAAATGTTTAAAATCCTTAAAAATTAGGATGGTTTTCTGTTTGAAGTCCTAATCTTTGTTCGGTCAACGGACTGTCTGTTACTAGTCCTGATTTTGGTTCGGTCGACAGATTGTCTATTGCTTGTTCTAATCTTGGTTCGGTCGACGGACTGTCTGTTACTAGTCCTGATTTTGGTTCGGTCGACAGATTGTTTGTTACTGGTCCTGATTTTGGTTCGGTCTACGGACTGTTTGTTACTTGTTCTAATCTTGGTACGATCAACACCTTGTTCGTAGAGCTGGTCATCGTTTGCTAGTTCATCAGATTCACAGGATACTACTAAAAGACTTGCACATGCCATCAGGCCTAAAAAAACTTTTCTCATAATGGGGTTTTTGGTTAATTGTTATACTGTAAAAGTAGGAAAATTTCCCCAAATAAATTGGTATTTAGTCGTTAAAAACCCGCATTTCATCCTGAAAATTAGCGATTTCATCGAATTTAACTAAACTAGTGCAATATTAAAACAGAGAGGCGATTGATTTCGATTTTTTAGAAGAAACAGATGGCATAACGATAAGGCTAATACCTAATTAGAAAAACTTATTTTAATTAGATTAAAAATCCAATAACCGGGTTTTGTGATCTACAATCCTTATGTTGATGTCCACAGCATCCAACGGGAGAAAATCCCCAACTTTTTCGGGCCATTCAATAAATACCCATTTATCTTGATTCAAATAATCTTCAAACCCCAAGTCTAGTGCTTCTGTCTCATGGTTCAAACGGTAAAAGTCGAAGTGAAAGGCTAGTAAGGTTCCTTTTTTGTCATGGTATTCGTTGACGATCCCAAAGGTGGGACTCGAGCCAGAATCGTTCGCCCCTATTTCTTTCAATATTGCTTTTATAAGTGTTGTCTTACCGGCCCCCATGGGAGCATAGAACGCAAGTGTTTTAGAAGTGGCATTATCAATAAGCTGTTTGGCAACCTCTTGAATTTGGGATTCGGTATATTTGATTTTCTTCATTATGAAATCTTTTACAAGCACTGCATCAACTTAGTTTTAACCAAAAATATGAAATTGTAGGTTATACTTGCCCATACTAATAGTGGGCAAAGGCTTGCGAATGTTTCGGTAGTTCATACTGTGGAAAAGCGGAACAGGAAGGTATAGGCGGCTATTTTCTTTTTATCTTTCCATTAAAATTCAATTGCTATGATACACTTCAGAAAAATGCTACAGCACTTATTTTTAATGATACTTGTTGTTCCGTTCTACCAATGCGTAGGCCAAGAGAAAACAATCGAGACCTCCGATACCGATTATGTTTTTAAAAAAGGCGACCCCGACGGTATCGGTAAATGGTATATGGATAGGCAAATTGCACACGTTATGGGTTTTCAGGGGATGGACTGGTTGGAACGTTCGAATCGTGAGGAAGAAGAAAATACTTCCAAATTGCTTCGTGACATGGCTATTGAACCTAGTGATACCATCGCCGACATCGGTGCGGGAAGTGGTTACCATGTTTTCAAAATGGCACCCATGGCCAATGAGGGTCTGGTGTATGCTGTGGATATTCAGGATGAAATGTTGGCCGCCCTTAACAGTAAGAAGGAATCCGGAGCAAATAAAAACGTTGCCATTGTTAAGGGAAGCGAAAAAAGTATCAACCTTCCCGAAAACTCTGTAGATAAGGTGTTGATGGTAGATGTATACCATGAATTTGAGTATCCTATAGCTATGATTGCATCCGTAAAAAAGGCGTTACGGGCGAATGGTAAACTCTATCTTATCGAATATCGCAGCGAGGATCCCAATGTTCCCATCAAGGAATTGCACAAAATGACAGAGGTTCAGGCCGTTAAGGAAATGAAGGCTTCTGGAATGCGGTTGGAGCAAAATATCGGTAATCTCCCTTGGCAACATTGTATGGTATTCGTAAAGGAATAGACCCAATTGTATCTTTTAAAAGGAGTATTGTTCTCTAACGTATTATTGCTTGTTACATTTTTGATATGTTCAATGTTCAATGTTCAGTTTTCTGAAAGATACCGATTTCAAGCTCTTTTCTAGGTCTAAAGTGTTTTCAAGAAACTTCGTATCAGATTAGGAATTTTAACGCTACGAAACCCATGTCAGATTAGGGAATAGAAAATTAATGTCCCGTAAGCCTGCAATTTGATAGATACTAATTTTCTTTATAAAAGCTCTAGCGAATATTGAAGAGGAAATTTTCCATGTATAACGCTAAAGAAGTTATTTTCACATTTATAAAAGGGTTTATAAATAAATATTCTACAGTGCCATTGTTTTTTAAGTTTGGCGGATTCAAACCTTATCTTAAATCAGCGGGCTTTGATTAATAATTCCGAGTCCCCGTGAAAGGGATTCAGGGGACTGCGAGTAGATACAATAGCAATCAAATGAAAAGATACGATTTGGAAGCGGTTTTATTGTTGGGCTGATGGGTAACTTAATGAGGATGCCTATATACATAACCTTCGTAAATATCATTATACCTGAAATTGATTAAGTTTCGAATATATATTTAGTAAAATGTAGGAACGACCGACGATATGAGAATGGTGCTTTTTAAGCTATTGTCAGTAAAATGGTGACTAGGTTGGTCTGGAAAAAGGATACTATTGTCGAAGCTGATGCTTAAAAATAAGTAATTTCACCACGCTTATCTACCCATAATTACCAATGATATTTAACATAATTTTAGTAATGAAAAACACCACACGGCAGATTTATCGCACTACTTTGGAAGTAAATAATCCAAAAAACTCTATTATGAAATTTAGAAACTCCAGAAAATTAGTTTTGACCTTATGTGCCGTTTTGGCCATGGTGTCATGTAAAGACCAAGAAAAGCTTGACGCTGATCAAAAGGCTGCAGAAGATAAAATTGCGATGGAAGAAGCGCAGGCTGAAAAAGCAAAGGAAGAGGCAAAGGAAGAGGCAAAAGCAAAAGAAATGAAAGCGACCAGCATTGCTTCGGTTGCGGGAAAGAATGCTGAACTTTCAACACTGGTTTCGGCCTTAAAAGCAGCGGGACTTGATGGAATGCTTTCCGAACCGGGAGATTATACCGTTTTTGCACCGACTAACAATGCTTTTGAAAAATTGCCTAAAAATCTTTCCGTTGCGGAATTGGCCAAACCAGAAAATAAAGAGAAGTTGGCCAACATATTGAAAAACCATGTTGTAGCTGGAACCATTACTTCCGACAAATTGGTCGCTGCCATCAATGATGCCAAAGGAAAATACAAATTTCAAACCGTAGGTGGTAAGGAGTTAGAGGCAAGTCTGAAGAAAGACCAAATTATGATTGAAGATGAAAAGGGAAATAAAACCCAGGTTATGCTAGGAAACGTAAAAGCTTCCAATGGGGTCGTTCATGTCATAAATGATGTTTTGATTTCAAAAAATTAGCAGTGGTTAGCAGCTAGTTAATTCAAAAACCCGATAGTCAACTATCGGGTTTTTTATCGATAATCCATTGGCATCCCTTCAAAAGATGACGTTATTATCATTACAGATCTTGATATCCGTTTGAAGGGATTCTTTCATCATGTTGGCATCGGGCCTCGTAGATTCCTTTGATTGTATCACGTTATATAGATTCGATGATTCACCTTCTTGAAACGGCGCGTCCATCGACAGGTGCTTTCCTGTATTTTTCATTGCCAGTTTTACCTTTGCAACGGTCATCTCGAGTTCATTGGCAATCTCAATGGCACTTGGAGGTCGTTGATAGGTCTGCTCTAAAGAGGAATACACCTTCTTTATTTTACTGATTTCACCAATTTTATTAAGCGGTAACCGTATCATACGCGACTGTTCAGACATCGCCTGAAGTATTGATTGGCGTATCCACCAAACGGCATAGGATATAAATTTAAAACCTCTAGTTTCATCAAAACGTTTGGCCGCTTTCACTAATCCTATATTACCTTCGTTGATAAGGTCTGAAAGGCGAAGACCGCTTCCCTGATATTGCTTCGCAGCTGAAACCACAAAACGTAAATTGGCATTTACTAATTTATTTAGGGCTAATTGATCACCTTCGCGTATTTTTCTAGCTAACTCAACTTCTTCATCCGCAGTAATCAAATCTATTTTTGATATTTCCTGAAAATATTTTTCTAAGGATTGAGTGTCTCTGTTTGTTATTTGTTTTGTGATCTTTAGTTGCCTCATATGTGGGTTTTAGTTAATACTGACTTCTTATAACTTACTGTTTTTTGGCAGAAATCCTAATTAATTGGCAATTTTCTTTATTTTATTGCGAAATGACTAGCGAAATAGCGTATTAATCGTAGTATTCCTTCGAAAATGCAAGTATGTGAAGTTAATTTCGGGGTATGGCCTATGTCCCTTAGGTAAGTGAAATGCAATATATGTTCTTATAGTATGCAATGTGTACGCCTATCCAATAAATATATTTATGTTGTATACATGTTATAGATAATTAGGATACCTATACTTTCCATCACGTTCTACCTCACTTTAGAATGGACAATCAAAAAATTATGGCTGAGTAGGCCAAAGTTTCGGCAAATCTAAAGGGTGGATACACTACAAATTAAGGCTTAAAATCATGCTTTTTAAAAATAAACATAGTAATGCGTTGAATAACAGAAAAATGGGGTCATCTTTGCAAAATATATATTATAAATTTAATTACATTATCATGAGTAAAGGAACAGTAAAATTTTTCAACAACACTAAAGGCTTTGGATTCATTAATGAAGAAGGCGTTGAAAAAGACCACTTTGTACACATTTCTGGATTGATCGATGAAATTCGCGAAGGCGATGATGTTGAGTTCGATCTAGAAGAAGGCAATAAAGGATTAAATGCCGTTAACGTAAAGGTTATCTAAAACATTTCTTTTAAAGGTATCACGACCCCGTCAGCCATTCGGCAGATGGGGTTTTTTATGTCCGGTACAACTGCTTTGAGAACCCCGAAATTATATAAACCGATTTTGGATTTCAACTGAAATAAAGCGGTAATTTTGCAGCCTCTTAAAAATAAATATATGAAGCGTATCAATCAGTATAAAAAGTTGTTCAGTGTAGAGAAAGACATTGAACTTAAAACACTCAAGACTACCTATCGTAATTTGATCAAGGAATGGCATCCGGACAAGTTTCAAGACAGTGACGCCAAACGGGAAGAAGCAGAATTGCAAAGCCGTACCATTATAGATGGATACCATTTCTTGGTTAGCATAGCTCCTGAAACGCTTGCCGCAAATATGGAAGCCTATACGGAAACCATCACCAATTCCGGAATAGCGGACTTCGATCACAAAGGCCTAGTTTTGGAAATCACATTTTTGGACGGTACTACCTACGAGTATTTTGGAGTTACAAAGCCAATTTTTAGAAAAATGGTCAATTCCAATAAGTTGAACCGTTTTGCCAAGCGTACTATTTATCCGAATTATATCTATAGAAAGTCAAAAAAAGCGCTTCAAGAGGTCTAATCGTATACTGAAATCCATACCTTTTATCAAAACCTCGATTATGTCAAATAGCTTTTCCGATTTGGGAATTCGAAATGAGTTTCTGCAAAGTTTAATCGATCTCAATATTTCGATTCCTACGGATATTCAAAAGAAAACGATTCCACTCCTTCTAAACCAAAAGGAAGACGTGGTGGCCTTGGGCAAAACGGGATCGGGTAAAACTTTAGCTTTTGGGTTACCGCTACTGCAATTGATAGATGCTGAAAATACACAGGTCCAGGCAGTCATTTTAACCCCTACACGTGAATTGGGACAACAAATCTATACCAATCTAGTTGCACTTGCTGCGCATAGCCCGCAAACTTCCATAGCGTCCGTTTGTGGCGGAATACCCATTAAACCTCAAATGGAACGTTTAAAGCAGACCACCCATATTATTGTGGCTACGCCGGGGCGACTAATCGATTTAGTTCAGCGAAAGGCGGTTGACATTAAGAAGTTGAGTTATTTGATTTTGGATGAGGCCGATGAGATGGTAAGTGCGCTGCAAAAGGATTTGGACATTCTTATAAAGGAAATTCCCAAATCAAGGCGAACCTTGACCTTTACGGCTACAATGCCTGGAGCCGTTAAGCAATTGGTGCAAAACTATATGTCAAAACATGTGGTGCACCTCGAGGCAGATATGCAGCAGATGGGACATAAGGGTATCGAACACCGATACACCGTGGTCGAGCCTATCGAAAAATTAGAAATATTACTGCACTTTCTACATTCAAAAGAAGGGCAACGTGGCATAATTTTCTGTAAAACCAAGGCAGCCGTCAATAAATTGGCCAAGAAATTGGCGATACACAAAATTTCATCAGGAGCAATCCATGGTAGTTTGACCCAAGGCATTCGTGATAGAATCATGGGGCAGTTCAGGGAAGGTTTTATAGATATTCTGGTCGCTACCGATTTGGCCGCCCGTGGTATCGACGTCAAAGAAACATCCTATGTGGTAAATTATCATCTGCCGGATACGTATGAAACCTACGTACATCGTAGCGGGAGAACTGCTAGGGCAGGGGCTAAGGGACTTTCCCTAAGTATTATACAACAAGAAGAAATCGAAAGGATTCCCGAGTTTGAGACCGAACTGGGTCTTTCATTTTCAGAGTTCAAGAAGCAGAGTGCAGAAAACCGGGAGGAGATGAATCTGATATTGTGGGCAAAAAAAATATTCAAGACCAAGCCAAACCGAAGCATTTCCGACACTACCAAAGAGAAAATTAAAACCGTACTACATCATTTGACCAAGGAAGAACTGGTTGAAAAGCTATTAGCGGATCACATTTCGGCGCATGCCGGAAAAAATGCCACTAGCATACCTTCCCTAAAGAAATAATACAATGGCCAATATAATCCGGAGTCAACACGATATTTTAGGAAAACTACGGATTGCAGCGTTGAATGCGATGCAGGAAGAGGCTATCGCCACTATCGGTAAATCGGCCAATACGGTGCTACTATCCCCAACGGGTACCGGAAAGACCTTGGCATTTCTATTACCGCTTATTGAAATGTTAGATGTAACATCTATCGATGTTCAAGCATTGATCTTAGTGCCCTCACGGGAATTGGCCATACAAATTGAACAGGTATTGCGAGATATGGGTTCTGGCTACAAGGTGAATGCCGTGTATGGGGGTAGGCCGATTTCGAAGGATAAAATCGAACTGAAACACAGTCCCGCCATTTTGATCGGAACTCCTGGGCGTATTTTAGACCATTTCACCAGCGGACGTTTTTCTACGGAAAGTATCAACACTATAGTTCTTGACGAGTTTGATAAGTCGTTGGAAACAGGCTTTGAAAATGAGATGAACGAAATCATTCATTTATTGCCAAATTTGAACAAACGTATACTGACCTCAGCAACCCAAGGTGTTGAAATTCCAAGATTTGTCGGATTGGATCGTCCGGAAATTATCGATTATACGAAGCAGAAATTAGAATCTCGACTGACCATCAAAACACTAATTTCCCAGGATAAGGATAAGATGAAAACCCTATTGAAACTGTTAGTACACCTTGGTAACGAACCGGGCATCATCTTTTGTAATTTTAAGGACAGTATTGATAGGGTGAGCGCTTTTCTGGATGATAAACATATCAATTATACCAGTTTTTCCGGTGGCATGGAACAACGCGATCGAGAACGTTCGTTAATTAAATTTAGAAACGGTACTTGTCGAATACTTGTCGCTACCGATTTGGCAGCTCGGGGTATCGATATACCGGAATTGGGATTTATCGTTCATTATGAACTGCCCTTGACCTTTGAAGACTTTACCCACAGAAATGGGAGAACGGCCCGAGTAGCGGCAAATGGAACGGCGTACGTACTACAATGGGAGAAAGAGCGATTACCGGAATTTATAGCAAAGGGTGATTCAATATCCATCCTAAACGATGACACTGCCAAATCATCAAACGCTAACCACTGGGAAACCCTTTTCATTTCTGGAGGGCGCAAAGATAAAATCTCAAAAGGTGATATTGCCGGCTTGTTTTTAAAGCAAGGTGGAATGCAAAAAGTTCAACTCGGAGTTATCGAATTGAAACAAGACTGCGCCTTCGTAGCCGTTCCGCAAGAACTTGCCCAGAATTTGGTTAAAAAACTAAATAACTCCCGTCTGAAAAAGAAAAAAGTTCGGGTCAGCATTTTGTAAGTCCCGATTATCTGCTCTTTACAGGAATCGGTTTCAACTGAATGCATCCAACAGCATCCAAGACTCTTATAATCAAATAGGTTATATCGATTTCATACCATTTCACCCCAAAATTAGCGCGGTTTGCGTGTTTGTGATGATTATTATGATAGCCTTCACCCATCATCAAAAAGTCGAAGCGAAAGAGATTTTTGCTAGTATTTTTCATTGTAAAATATACATAGCCATAAATATGTCCGAACCAGTTGATGATAACGCCATGAATAGGTGCCATTAAAAAGGTTATCGGCAAAAGCAACCATTGCCACCAAGCAGTTACAAAGTATACGAAGAATAGGATATAGAGTGAAATCCACAATACCCTTGAAATCCGTGAACTCGCAAATCTATCAAAAGCGCTCCACTGAGGTACATTTTTGGTGAAACGTGGTTCCACTTCAATGCGCTGTCTATTGATATCTTGGTATATATTTTTGGTTTTCCACATCATTGCAAAAAGGTTTGGATCATGGGAAGGGGAGTGGGGGTCGTTTTCGGTATCGGTATACGCATGGTGCATACGATGCATTATGCCATACCCATAAGCGCTTAAATAGCTTGAACCTTGAAAGATCCAAGTGAGTATAAAGGTTATGCGTTCCACCGTTTTTGACATGGTGAATACTTGATGTGCCGCATACCGGTGTAAAAAGAAAGATTGGAAAAATAGGCCACCGTACCAGAGTACCAAAACAAAAATTAATATGATCATCGCTTTTTTTTTGTAAAGATAATTTGCAGTCTTTAGGGAAACAATGAACCCAAATCAATAAATCGGTTTACCTGTACCGTTCCATTAATCTGGTATTTGGATTGGAACGTAAAAGAGAACATTGATTGTTTTTTGGAAATAATTCTACAAGCGTTTTCGTATTCTGCTCAAGGCCTGCGCGGTAACACCAATGTACGAGCTGATATATTTCAAGGGAATTTCCTTTATAAGTTCAGGCCGCTCTTTAAATAATGATTTATAGCGTTCCTCTGCCGTAAGATTCAAAAGGTCTTGTTCCCTTTTTGATTTGGATAGAAATAATCGCTCCGCGGTTAGCCTACCGATAAGGTTACCGATTTGGGTATTTTTATAGACCGCCTGCAAATCCGCATAGGTGATGCTCAGCAAATGAGTTTCCGTTAGGGCCTGCAACTGATAGGCAGATGGTTTTTGGGTAAGAAACGAATCGTAGGCGCTAATAAAATGGTCTTCGAAACTAAAACCGAACGTGATTTCCTTATCCGGATCATCTTTGGGAATAAATATGCGCACTACTCCCGATTCGATAAAGGATATATGGTCCTCGACCGCGTTCAATTTTAAAAACACCGCTTTCTTCTTTATAATACGGCGCTGTAGTTTTGAAGTGAAGAATTCCCAATCTGCCGATGAGATTACAGCAATTTGATCTAAGTATGCTTTTATCTGTTGCAAGAACTGTCTTTGTTAAATCTTTCTTGGGTATAAAGATAAGTATTCATCGAGGTATTGAGGAATATATGGTGGTTAAACAAATTTAACAATAAAAGTAATATCGTTAAAATTTCGAGGTATTGAGTTAATTTTCTCGGAGTAAGAGTTTAATGTAGGATTATAATTACATTATATTCATAGCATAATTAGAAATGGACTGTTGTGGTATTCACAATAGTTTTAACCCTCAAAATTTTGTAATTATGATCAACACTTTTAAAATGAAAGAAAGGTTACGGCTTTCTAAGCTAGTATCCTCTCAAACACTTGGGAATCAAGTACGCCGGCTTGTAAGCTTTAGCGTTATCTTAGGTGTATTATTTTTCGTTTCCTGTTCTGAGGAAGCGGTTATTACCAATGATGTGGATGAGACTACGGTTTCCGAGACACAAGATATAGCTATTGCTTTAAAGCCTAATCCTGTTGAACCAGTTATGATAGATAACTCGAATAACGTAGGCTCAAGTAAAACCGATAAGTCCAGCGCTGATCGTGGTCGCTATAATATTACCTTAAATTTTTTATTACCTCCGACCGATAGACAGGTTGAGGTCTTTGAAGCTGCAGCAGCGCGATGGGAACGTATAATAATTAAAGATGTTCCATCAGAAGAAGGTCCGATACCTTCTGCTTTTGAAGGTTTTCCTGATATAGAAGGTACTATCGATGATATTGTAATCGAGGTAGCCTTGGCACCAATAGATGGACCTGGACAAATACTAGGGCAAGCCGGACCACGGTTCGTGCGTACCGAAGATTTTTTAACCTTGTCCGGTGTTATGTTTTTTGATGTGGATGATTTGGATTTTCTTGAAGAAATAGGTTTGTTCGAAGAGGTAATTGTGCATGAAATGGGACACGTTTTAGGTGTGGGAACACTTTGGAACACCGTTCCTTTCGGTTTTGATAGAACATTAAGGGCAGGTCCGGATAGCAATCCATACTTTTTAGGACAAAAAGCAAATGTCTTTTGGAACGCTGAAGGTGGAACGGATGAATTACCTGTAGAAAATATGGGTGGTCCAGGTACAAGATTAAGTCACTGGAGAGAAGCTACTTTGAACAATGAACTAATGACTGGCTTCTTAAATTTGGGCGAAAACCCATTGAGTCGCATTACTGCCGGATCTATGAGAGATTTGGGTTACGGTTCGGCCTCTGTAGGGGAATCCTATGATTTACCTAAGGGAACACCTGGTGTAGATATTAGCGAACTTGGTGCAGAAGGAACTGCAGACAATCCAGGTCTTAATATTGCCCAGATGGAGGTATTGCTTAAGCCTATAGGTTTTGTAGGTGGTAGTAAAAAATAAACTTAATTTAGTTTAATCTGTTTTCGTTTACCAAGACAGAATAGTAAGCTAAGTATCAGCCACTTTGTCTGATACTTAGCTTTTTTTTATTCTGAGCGGTAATACGCTATACGCGCACATACATATTCTTTATGTCCATATAGCTTCTAGATAAACGTTTAGACGCCAAGAAGCCCCGCTGCCTCGAAATAATAATTGTGTATATTTTGTGGTTCCAGGTATTAGTGCACCTGCGACCGGTGGATCGATAACGCGGTTAGGCCTAGCCAATTCTAGTCCGTAATTACGATAAACTCTTGCCGATACCCCAATTTTATCATCATCATCCTTGAAAATATCGTCATTCAATCCTGGGGCATTACCTCCTAGCCAAATGGCATCTACAGTGGGAAGACCACCGCCATCAACGACCAATTGAGCTGTTTGGCGAATGCTTTCAATATAGCGTTCGAGGTCTGCCTGCCTTTGTGATGAATTATCAAGTTCAATGGCACGTATAACGTATCCAAAATAGGGGTTGCTGCGATTTATAGTAGCAATTTTAACGGGATTTTGGAAAGTACCTCGATGATTAGGCCAAGATCTGAAGTAATTAAATGGTCGTTGCTGCATCAAGTCGATATTCTGCACATGGGTCATAACCGTTCCGTCCTCAATTGTCAAGCCCACGATTTGAAGTTGACCTTCATCGTTTTTTTCTTGTTTCCTTTCTATATTTCTCTCGAAATGTAATTGTAACTCAAACATATGTCATCTTTTATTAGGTGAAACACTCAATTTATATTTTCATGTTTCGAATGGTAAAAGGTTAACACGGGAGCTGCTAACCAGTGGCAGCTTATTACTGTCTTCTATGATGGCATGGCCGTGCCCTGGTTTGGTAATGGATATGAATTGGGCAGCGAACCACATGCGGGACAAGTTTCTGACCCTACGCTGGAATATATTGGATGGTCGGGCTGGAGCAGTGAATACTTTGAAATAAATATCGATGACGTGCAGATGTTCAATAAGGCACTTAATGAGCATCAACGTGATGCTATGTTCCAAGACGGAATCCCACACACTATTTCGGCTAACTTGGCGTCAAGGGCAGAGCTATCCTTTTAAACTAATTTTCAATCGGCTACCCAAGATGTTGTCTTGCAGTAGGTATATCCGAATCTATCAAAAAGCAAGTTTTCGATCTTATCAAAACAAGTGAGGAATTTAATCTGTTACCACCCTTGACCGTATTTATGAACCACGGTCCAGCAACAACATTTTTAATCAGCGTGCTGCTTACCCTATTGGCTGGTTGCCCGGTATTATCCACGCTTTATTGTCAACTCGTAAAAGGTGCTGTTCAAATTATCGGGACGTAATAATTCCGGATTCATCCCGATACATTAGAAATTATTTTATATATAATAAGTATCTATGTCCAGTAAAGAACCATGTATTGTTTTTACCGGACATTTATATAGGTTAAGAGTTTTGCTAAATTCGGGTATAGATTTATCCTTACCTAATAATTAATGTTTCGAATGTTATTCATGTAAAGGTTTTCAATAATTTTACGCTTAACATTTAGAGGTATTCCTTGTAATAGAAAATATACATATGGACATGATTTGTAAGAGACCACAAGCAATTAAACTCATACGTACGAAGATTCAATCTATTGTGTTTGTTCTGATATTATCCTTGGTAACATCGTGTGGAACACAGAAAAATATGGTTCAAAACGACCAATTGTATAATGCCACTTGGCAATTGGAGTATATCTCAGGGCCGCGAATTGCTTTCGAAGGACTCTTTCCCGACAAGAAGCCAGAATTTAAGTTCGACAAAGGTAGCAATGAAGTTATCGGAAACAGCGGCTGCAATGGCTATTCTGCACCCTATACCTTAAATGCGAAGTCGATTTCCTTTGGCGAACCCGGCCCTAGTACAATGATGTATTGCGGACAAGGCGAACAGCAATTCCGTACTATGATGAAAAAAATCAATGCGTACAGTTTTGATGCGGATGGCAAGTTGAACTTGATGATGAACGAGGTGTCAATGATGCGCTTCAAGAAAGTAGCTAATTAAAAGAACCAATATTAAATTCAAATCGATGCGGTTTTACCTTAACATTGCCTTGATACTTCTTTTATGCATGAGCTGTAAATCGAATCGTTCTAATCAGGAACAAAGTAAGGAAGATGGTCAAAAACATGTAGTGGATTTGGCTTCCCAAGTGACCGATTCCCAAATCTATTTTGAAGCTACCGGAACCGAACCCTTTTGGAGCGTAAGCATTTCTGATAATCTGATTCTCTTTAAAACGCCATCAGATTCAATTGTCTTTCCACCTACCCATCCCATTTTAGCACAGGATGGCAATGTAAAAAGGTATGACGTAAAAACGGCTTCCACCAAAATGAGCCTTGAAATACGGCAAGCGGAATGTACCAATGCCATGTCCGGAAAAGTTTCTCCGTATACAGTTTCGGTTGACCTAAAACAAGGTACCGCATCCGAAGTTCAAAATTTTGAAGGCTGTGGCGCATATAAAACGGATTACCGGTTGCATGATATTTGGGTACTCGAATCTTTACATGGAAAAACGGTTACCAAAGCAGATTTCAGCAAAGAATTTCCTAGGATGGATATTAAAGCGGCCGAAAATACATTTTCAGGTTTTGCTGGCTGTAATCAAATGCATGGTACATTGTTCTTCGAAAAAGGATGGCTTCGGTTTACCGATGTTACGACCACGAGAATGCTATGTGAACCGAACAACAAAGAAGCTGAATTTTTAAATGCATTACAGAGCAGCACTACCTATGCCATAGAAAATAATCGATTGACCTTATCAAACCCATCGGGTATTTTAACCATTTTCAAAAAAATAGACTAATCAAAACCTTAACACTGAAAATTATGAAACATTCAAATACTAAAAACGCACAATGTAACGCTGCAAGTAAAAAAATAATCTTGGTCACATTGGTTGCCTTCTCATTTTTCAACTGTAAAAACAAGAAAGAAAGTACCGATGAAACCATGAAGCAAGAGCCTGTGGAAGAGGAAATGACCATGGCACCAACCCTCGAAAAAGGCTGTTAAAGGTATGATGGGAATGGTAGTACGGTCAACTTGGAAATTACAAATTCCGACAATCCAGTGGAAGCTAATTTGACCTATGCATTGGCGGAAAAAGATAAAAACACTGGAACATATAAAGGAGAATTTAACGATGGTAAACTCATTGGTACCTATACCTTTCAATCGGAAGGTGTCGAAAGTAAAAGGCAGGTTGCTTTTATGCTCAGCGACGATCAATTGATAGAGGGGTATGGCGAATTAAATGAAGATGGAAGCCTATTCAAAGATGTGAATACGGTCAATTATTCCTCTACAATGCCCCTGTCCAAAACGGACTGTGCGCAATGAAGAGCAGCATGTTTGTTTCAAAACGGTAGCTCCTATTCCGAATTGAAACAAACCTGTTTGGAACTGACTACCCTAAACATCAAACTCAACCCATTGAAAGATGGTGCAATGACAGAAGGTAAACCCGCATATATTTTGTTTAATAACGCAAACACCAAAGCCGAACTCTTTTTGCCTAATGAAGATCAGGGAATGGTCTTGAACAAAACAAACGAGGGCAATTGGACAAATTCATCCTATACCCTGATAAGTTGGAAAGGCTATGTTTTGCAGAAGGATGGATTAGCAATATTTGGTGGACAATAGCAATGAGATTTGTAATGAAAAGAAAAAACCTTTTATGGATGCTATTATTTCTATCCGTTATAATAGCGAAAGCGCAACAGCTTACAAAAGACCAAAGTGAACTTAGATCACTATCCACCACTTGGGATTTGGATAAGGAAAATAGACAGGGTAACTTTAAGTTTACCCCCTATAAACCCGTATATGTGACTGCCGGAAGATGGTCTAATAATCCGAATACATTACCGC
>LAZR01001321.1_pt1 | contig 15819 bp, 30 predicted proteins | sample 329461 | NCBI WGS metagenome assembly LAZR01 (sample SAMN03002196, study PRJNA259156) | marine sediment metagenome | biome: sea floor; feature: Hydrothermal impacted sediments; material: marine sediment; isolation source: Loki non-amplified sample from Loki's castle hydrothermal vent sediment ...
GCAGTCCTGATAGTCCCCCTGGGGTAGAAGGTCGGGAGTGCTGGTGAACGTGAACTGCTCCAGCGCGAGGTCGATGTTGCCGTCGTTGCCGTCGCAGACCGTACAGGTGCTCGTACAGAAGCAAAAGTCCTCGTCGCAAGCCTCACCACAGCCCCTACAGGGACCATAAGGCTCGTTCTCGTCATCCTCGGCGTGGCAGTCAGCGCAGCTACAGTAGACCTCGTGCGAAGAGATGTCTGGTGCCCACAAGGAACCAGAGTCCGCTAGGGTCTCTAGTGCCCACACTACCGCGTCCTTCGGGTAACGCCCGGCAGCAAGTTGTGCGCGGAACCCCGCTGCACTACGCCCGCACCGATGCGCGGCAGACGGCCGAGCTTTGGGGCTGGTCCACCGCCACCCACACGCGGAGCACTCGTATCGAATTACAGTTTGCATGCGTCCTCTCGCGCCCTTCGAGTGGTCTTCACCACAGCAGTCACTGCCGGGGCTGGGGCATCTGGCGCTACAGGGGGCCTGCTGCCGCACACGGGGATGCGCGGAAACTTGGACGCTGCACAGAAAGGCAGCGGTCGCCCTCGGTCCCCGGGGGGATTTGGCGGCGAAGTAATAGGATTGGGCCTCTGCGACACCTCGCGCACGCTCCCTACGACCATTATTTTGTACTTCCTTCACGTTCATGTTCTCTCCGACGTTCTGCTCGTACTCTAGTCGAGAGGATAGCATCGCGACGCCTCGGCCGCTCGTCCTCTACACGCAATTTTCTAATTTCGGCACACAATATCCGGTGCTCCTCTAGCTCCTGCTCGACGTTGGGCAACTTTGCGCTGCGGGGCTAATTGGGCAGCTCACGAACGGCGGGTTCCCAATCGTCAATGAAGCTCCGTAGGAACTTTCGTATTTCAACGGCTTTACTCGCCAGCGCTTCTTGTGTTTCGATCCCTTCCAGACTTTTGTCAATGGCTTCCAGGGCTTCCGTCAAAAGTGTTTCGGTTTTCGTTAGCGGCAGCTTTACGGCGTCATTTTTCATAATTAGACCTTTCGGGCATCTAGGGTCTCCTTGCCGGACACGAGCAACAGCTCGTACTGGACGAACTGCCGTACAAGGTCGCTCTGGGGCTCCGTGTGCCGGGCGGTTACTACGTCCTTTGGTCTGAGTATGTCGGCTCCCCACCGCCTAAGCTTGAGGAAAATCTTCTTCCCCCAGTTCGATAGTGCCCCCACGAAGGTAAATGGTGCCAGACACAGCGTAATTGTGTCGAGCAGTACGTCGAATCCATTGTCGTAGCTAGAGTAGTCCAAGGCTACTTGCGCGCTCCTGTCGCTGCGGGGGCTCCGGTTCGGAACTTCTTGATGGCGAAGGCTGCCCGCTGCCCTGACCTGTAGGTCAACAGAAGGTCTCTGGTTCGGGGTGCCAACCGGATGTCTAACTGACTGTCGTACCAGGGCGGCATCATCTTACAAGAGTCCTCCGTAATTCTCATAGATTCCAGGTTTATGGAAAACTCTGTTCCACACATTCCGCACGATCCTATCTCGTCGCTGCCGTCCTTCTGGAAGATGTAGTGGAATACGTCCTTGTCGTGGGTATCTTGGCAACTATGTGCGTAGATGTATCCCTCATCGTAGTGCGCCTTAAAAGCAACATCGTCTATGCCACCACCTTCCCAGCTCTCACAGACGATGTGTTTGCTGTACTCTCCGCAGATTTTTCTTCTTTTCCTCATTGCTTCCCTGCCGCCCTTACCCAATCAGACTCCATCGCGCTTTTGCTAGCTGGGTCTAGCCTGATGTCGAGCTTATCGCCGCTCTCTAACATCATGTTCTCACCACAGTAGCGGCACACATTGAGGACACCCACGTTCTCTTTGTGGGTGTACCAGTAGTAGTTCCAGTCGCCGGGGAGGAAGCTCACGCTGTTTTCACTGTCGGAACACTGGTGTACGAAGCGCCAGTCGTCGTAGCTGCTGTGGAGTAGTGGTACGCCTTTCTGTTTCTCGGCGTAGAAGACGCAGAACGTGTCCATTCCGTGCCTGCTAACCATGTTGCTCACCTGCGGTGGGGAACCCCAACGAGAACTTCGAGGAGCAGATACCACATGCGCCCTTCTTGCCGCCTTCCTGCTGGAATACATACCAGTAGACGGAAGGCTCGGGCCAGCAGAGGTGGACCAACCGGTAGCTGTACTTTCTTAGGGCGTCGCGGAAGTATCCTCCCATAGGTTTGTAGAGGCTCGCGCCCCACGTAAAGTCGTCCTGCTCGCCCTCGACTAGGTTGGTGGGCTTATCGGTACGGTACTCCACGAACCAGTTGAAGATTCGACGCTCAAGCAGTTCGAGGTACGGAACGCAGGCGGGGTTGTTCTCGTGGCAAGAGTGCATCTTTGAGAACATCTCTTTCGAGACGACGCCCTTCTCCTTACATGGAGGGCAAGGGCCACCCTTCCCGCCGTCGGAGAACTCGATAGCGCAGCACAGCGGTACTCCAGAGTGAAGTCCGAAGGCTAGGTGGTATTCAGCATCCGTCACCATCATCATTAGTAAACTTTTCCGGGGTTGACAAACCCTGCTTTTTGCGCCGTTTTTGTGTCTCGGGACACTCGATGTATCCACAATAGTATGGCGGGAAATTACCAAAGCGAAGCGAGGCCGCTAGAGCTGTTGGCAGACTACCGCCGCACGAATCACAGAGCATCTTATTAGGGAAGTTCGCGACCGCATTGTTACCCTTTCCTGGGCGAGCACCCCGTCCGTGTTCCTCTTCGTATTCGAGGAGAGTGAAGACCTTATCGCGCCACACAGGAGACTCATAGTTCTCCTGATAGCGCAAGAAGTGCATCGCACAGTCGTATGCGTTCTCGAACCGGAGCTGGAAGATCCCGGGGTAGAGGGTTTCTAGACGCCACTGCATTACGGTCGGCGACCTACGTCGTCAGCCGCTCGGAGAAGCGTGCCGTTGTGGACGGTTCCCTTAGGGACCCACATCGAGGTGGCGATGGCTATGGTGGTCGGGGGGCCTGTGCCTGTGTCTACGATGTCACCAGCCACCACGTCAATGAAGAAGCCGTCCTTTTTGAAAGCTTCTCCTACGTTAGTTGAGTTGTCCGCCATGTCGAGTGCTCCTTCTAGATGCTATGTGTGTTAATCGAGCAAGACCGCGCATGTTGCACCTGTAGTTGCGTATAAGTTGCTGAGAAAAATCGCGAAAAATGCGTTTCGAAGAGACACTTATCGGGAAGAAGGATCTTGGGGACCAAGCATATTCTCCGCTTCAAGTTTCGCCACTAACGCTACTTTAGTCTAGCCCCTACCCATTGAGGTGGCCTCCGAACACGTTCTGGTTACGCTCGCACATCTCCCTGTTGGCCCCACAGGAGCACACGTTGGGGTCTACCTCTTCCACCTCAACCTCTTCTACCGCAGCCTCTACAGGCTCATTGTCGGCGTACAGAGCAGCGAAATCTTCCTCGGTGGTAATGTCACCCGGCTTTAGGACGTAGCAAAAAGCGTATTTGATGTGGCGAAGCTCAAAGGTCTCTGAGTTTATACCTGTCATCTCGTGACAGACGATGACCTTGGCTTCCCTCTTTTCCGCTTCCTCGCCTTCTTCAGAATCCGTCTGGGTAATGTCTATGATGTCCCCACGCTTGGTGGCAGGGTCACACACCACTTGGATGATCTCTTTACCCGAGGCATGCGCTGCGTCTAGTTCTCTTCGCGCCAGGTCAGCGTCCGCGAAGGCTTCTTCCAACATACGCTCGATTCTGTCTTCCATGTTGTTGTCCATAGTCAGCCCAATCGTAGCATGTACAATCGCATGTACAGAAGCATAGAATACACCCCCGAGTTTGCACGTCACATGCAGCTTACTTGCCTACTCCTCCTGTTTGTCTTTCTCTATCTTTACAAGCCTCAATTTCGTCGGAGGCGGCATGTCTAGGGGCAGTTCTTCTTCATCTAGCACCTTGATCCATTCGGGACATTCGTATCCAAGTTCGTCCAGTTCCCGTCGAAGTTGCGTAATCTGGACAGCAAAGAACAGGTTCGCTACATCAGAGGCATGGTCGGCAGTTTTGCTGATGACCACGACCAACATACACAACGAGATAGCTACTATACTCGAACCTATGATGATAGCTAGTGCTGTCATGGGGTCCTTTCTAAAAATCGTTTATTCCGCGTTGGAAGGCACCGCAGGTGACTTCTGTTTCTGGTATTTCTCCCACTCGATGTAACCACGCAGTGATAGTAAGATATAAAGGATGTTGTTGAAAAGTCCTGTGGGACTCTCGATCCGCCAAGCGAACAGCAGCCATCCAAAAGACCCCAGGAAGCTCCACACCCAACCGATCTTCTTGTGGCTTCCAAGCTTCCATTTCCCGATAGCACCGCAGCCGATAGCGAAGCACCCGATGGCTTCTCTTATCCAATCAACTGTCGATAGCCAGTTTAGGATCTCCGTAAAGTCCATGCCATTCACTTTCGTTCATGTTTTGGGGTACGTAGTGCGCATACACCAGCATCCATGTGCCGTCACCGCACTCGGCAGAATCTAACCCGCATATCTCGTAGGTAGCTTCATCAAGCACCACTTCAGCGCCTACGAACATACGCTCTTCATCAAAGCTATCTTTCTTGATGCAAGCGTAGATATGGTATGCGGGAGCGCCGCATACCCATCCTTCGTGCTCGGTAACCCATGTATCCAGTTCTGCCACTAGCGGTCCATCGGCGGCGGCAAGATGGCCGCGAGAGCCTCAACTAGCATGTTGGCTTCGTTGAACTCAACGATCTCTGCGATGGCCCACTCCACGGACTCTGTGTATATACGACCGGCGAACTCTCCGAACTCTTCTAGAGAACCTTCTACAATCTCGCCAGAATCTTTGTCTATCTCACCGCCCCGGTGGAAGTCTTCGGAAGCGATGTTGATGAAGTCCGTAGCTACCAGAGTCGGGTCCTTGTCGGTCAGGAGCATAGTGTGAATAGTGAAGGCATCTACCACGATGAACTCAAGGATGTAGCCTTTGGCCAAAGGGTTCTCACTCGCTGCATCCAAAGCAATTCGTCTAACGGGAATCTCGACTGACATTATTTCTCCTCTGTGCCGCAATAGCGGCTCTCCTGTTGTTCTTCCATGTTACCGGCTGTCGCGGGCCAGGACTTCCGCCAGTCGCTCGCGATCGGCATCACCCAGCTTGGCTATGATGCGCGCGTACTCGCTCACGTCACCGTTCTTCTCGATGGCCTGCTCCTCGTAAGGAGCAGCGATTCGGTGGTAGAACTCGTCGGCAACATTCTTGAGGACCCCTGTCACACGGGCGATCGTGTGATACCGGGACTCCTCTTCGAATGCCGCCCCAACCAGACGAGAGACCGTGTAGTTCAGGTCTCCTTCGTTCCACCCCAGTTCTCGCAAGGTCGAAATGACCTCGCTTACGTGGGGATCGAGCTTTGCTCTCCGGTCTTCTGCAATATACGGCATTGTATCTCCTAGGAATACTGGCCTTGGGGCTTCAGTGTGTCAGTGGATTTTGGCACAGAGTCGAGCATCTGCCCGAGTCTCTTCAGCGCGAACTCCAGTTCAACCTCGAACACTTCGACCGAAACGATGAGTTCCTTGAGGTGAGCGATAGAGTAACGGTCAGTACCATTGACCCACTTATCAAGTTCCTCAGCGTTGGCGGCTTCTTGGAATCGCGGATTCTTGGCTTTGAGGTATACTCGGCGAGCAGACTCGTTCGGCATGTCGATCAGGCGCACGAGGTCGAACCTACTGGGCCGGTTCACGATACGCTTGTCTAGACGCTCCGGGTAGTTGGTGGTCGCAATGAACACCACGTTGTCGATCTGAAGTTCGCCGTCGAGGAGGGCCAGAATGTCGGCTTCGCCGTACTGCTGAACCAGAGCGTCGAGGTCTTCCATCATCACTACGATGGGTCGATCGGGCTCGATGCGCCGCATGATGCTGAGACCCGCAGCAGTGATGCCAGGGTGTCCGCCGTAGACAGCGATACCACCAGCTTCGATGATGTTGTTGGATACCTGCTGGAGGCAACAGGTCTTGCCGGAACCAGGCGGTCCCCAAAGGAGGATACCACGCTTCCAGAGGAAACCGAAGTTGCGGAAGTGCTTCTCCTTCTGCCAGAACTTCTGGATCTCCGCAATCACAGCTTCGGAGGCGCTGTCGGGAAGTTCGATCAACTCATCGAACTTGCCGTTGGCCATTTTGAAGTAAATGCCCGAACTCTGGGAAGAGAGAATCTCGTACTGTCCGGGAGCTAGTTTCTCGACGGCTTCATCACAAGGGAAGTAGCTTACGCCCTGCTTGGCCCACATAGAGGCGTCTTTGGCCGTCTTCTCGTCTTCTTCAGGCTCTTCGCCGATAGCTTCGCCTCTCGATCGAGCACCACCACCCACGTTGCCTGTACCGACGCGGGAGTTGAAATCATCAAGTTCCGTGAAATCGCCTTCGGGTTCGGACATTCTCTCTTCCTTTGTTTTTGGTCGCGAGGACGGCTGCCCTGCGATTGTTGCGAGGATCATACCCCTGGTAACGGCTTACCGCAAGAAGTTTTTCTTCGATTACACTTCTAGGAGCCTTTTCTGCGCACGAGTTGCATTCGTAGGAAGGCATAGACCCAGCCTTGAATTCGTCACGATTAACTAACCCGCAATGCACGGGCTTCTTGCCACTCTTTAGGCAAGCTGTGTGGAAGAGGTGGATGGTTACCTTGGGCCTGTCATTCGGCGCGTCCCGAGGGACCGAGAACACAGGCCGCAATAACCAACCCGGAATGATCTCTTCGTAATCTAGTTCCGAGACGATCTCGTGCATACAGAATCTTTAGTCAAACCTCTTCTTCAGGTTCCAGCATCATATCCGAGAAATCGAAGTTCGCCATCCACGGTGATACATCATCCGCCATGAAGGCCCGATACTCGGGACTGTCGTCCGGGGTCATGTCCCCAATGAGGAAATCGTTGAAGTCTTTGCGTTCGTAGGGCTCGTTGTTGTCAGTCATGATATGCTCTTCGGCCCCGGGGTGCGAAACTTTAGAGAATTCCAGACTTCTTAGAACTTTGATAAAAGTATAGAAAAATCAGGACTTTAGCATCTATAACTGCACCCCTGAGGGTTCGGCCTTTACATCGTCCCCGTGTCCTTTCTGGTAATTGAACTCTTTTCAGTGCGTTATCTCTCCCTTATAGGGCAATTGTTGCCTCAATGGCGAGGTGTGCATCGTGGATCTCATCCACCAACTCTCATGGAAGGTTACGGCAAAGGAGCCCACCAAATGGGGCCGTCGTACCACCAAAGAAGAGCAGGAGGAGATGGAGAAGGAGAAGCATACTCCGGGCAAGAAGAAAAAGCGAGGGCGGTCTCAACATCTCGACAAGTATTCCAAGGATCTCGCTGAGAGCCTTGAGCGAGGAAAGCGCTGCGGCAAGTCCTTCATCGCCAAAGAGGATGACTGTCATCAGGGCGAGACCGAGCTTGACGAGGGATCAGGAGGCGAGCTAGAGACAGCCCCTAAGAAGCCCCGGGTAAAGAAGGGAGTTCCCCACGGGAGAACCCCCAAGACAATTAAGCAGGAGGGTACGCCCGGAGAGCGCTTCCAACAGGCCGGGGTTCCCGGGCAGGTAGAGACGCCTGAAGACGGTATGGGCATGCTAGTCGGAGACGGCTATCTGTCCGACGGAACAGACGGGATTTACGACGTGGAAGGCAACAGCAAGCCCCACAGGATCTACTTCCCTGCGATCATAGATCAGGCAGCATCACAGTATTTGTGCAGCGGTATTGCAGACCTCATGAAATTGGCTTCACATGTAGACTATTTCTTTAGAAACAGCACCACAGAACAAGTAGGAGCGGGTCACGAGATGCTTCCCTTCGTGGAACTAGACGAATTACAGCTAGGCAAACTAGCCCAAACTAACCCCGAAATTGCGGGTTGGCTTGTGCATTCTGTCCTCGTGCGCAACGAGACCCCTACCGGCGCTAACTTCGACAACATGATACTTCTCAAGAATGGCAGACCTACCATTCGACATTTCGGTGGATGCCTCTTGTGGACGGAGATGGGCAAGCGTCGTCCCGACGGAATGTCACCCGAGGCTCTCCCCGAGCTTCAGGGTCTACGCTCTTCCGAGCTTAGCTGGAACTCAGCAGCCGTCTTCGGACAGCTCACGGATGAGCAAGTATTGGCAGGTATCCGGCAGTACCTAACACAAGTAAATGAAAAAGACATTCTGGATTTGGTAGACGCTTCGAAGTTTGCCCCGGACGATCGTATAGAGATCGGCAAGGGTCTGATTATGAGAAAGCGTATGCTGGAGTCTATGGCAGGAGAAGACCATGAAGAAGCTTAGTTGGGCAGTTACAGCAGGCGACCAAGACCCAGATAGTGAAGACGATCAGCCATGTGGCGATCACTTCATTGACAAGGATCTAGAATGCCATGACGGTGATGCTCATCGCCCCACTCCTGGTAAGAATCCTTACTGGCAGGGTGAACGCAAGGGTCCAGAAGATAAATCCAAGACTCCCGAGCGGAAGGGTGGCGAGAAGAATCAGCCCGGGCACGCGCGCGATCGTTCCGAGCACACAATACAGAACCGAGAGCGCTTGGAGCTTCTCCTAGATGAGGGCCACACGCCAGAGTCTCTTGGCCGTGATAACGTCAATCACTTTGCCGATATGTGGGAAGACGCCAACGGTCGCCCGATTGACGATCAAGGCATCCACGATCTATCTGAAATGGTTAACCAGAAGATGGGCGAGAGCTTCTCCCAGGACCCGTCTCAGAAAGGCATTCATGATCCTAGTGCGCCCAAGGGCTTCAAGGGACCCAAGGGTCGCCAACTGTGGAAGCAAGAGAAGGCTCCTTTCTCCCGGGAAACCGAGATGCCGCGAGAAGGCGGAGGTATGGAGCACACACCGGACAGTAGCGGTGGCGGAGAATTCGGTGGTGGTTTGTACGACCACTACAAGAACGTTCTGAAAGACCGTTCTAGTGGTGGCGGAGACGCCCCCAAGAAGAGCAACGTACCCGAAGGCGGGGACGGGGGTCCGTGGATTGACAACGGTGCAGCTAAGACCAAGAAGGAAGAAGAGCCGTCACAAGATGAGCAGAAAGCCGAGAGTGCTCTGGCTTACCAGCTTACCTGGGGCAAAATCGTGCAGGATCGCGTCGATGACGACCTAGAGCGCAAAAGGCATTCTCGCTGTAGCGATGACGTTGCTGAAGGTCGCCCGTGTGGCGACGGTGAAGACCCGAAGAAGGGCAAGTGTAACCCGGACATACAGGCACCTACCGCCCCCGCCGCACCGGCCGCTCCTCCGGGAGGTGGTGGAAAGCCGCCCGGGAGGTCGGAAGGGCCTGCTGGAAAGGCCGACAAGGGCTATAGAATGTCTGATAAACTCAAGGGTCCCGCCCAGGAAGGCATCGGACTCCAGCCTGGGCAGGATGCTGGCCGCGAGGCTCGCATGGCACAGCACGTCGATTTCCTTTCCCAGGACAACGGCATGGATACTAAGCAAACAACCAACTTGATGCACAATATGCTGGGTGGCGACATCACGTCCAATCCAGATGGCACGAATTCGGTTGGTTCTCGGGCCGCGACTCCCCAAGAAGCCAAGCAGCAGAATGACGACTTCAAGGACACTCTTACGAAGACAGGATGGGAACCACATAGTGAGATGGGTAGCAAGAGCGTATGGAAGAAGGGCAACACAGCCGTAATCTTGGAGAAGAAGAATAACGGTAATCAGATGAAGATCAAGAACCTAAGGCCAGCGGCACCGCCGAAGCAAAGAGGACGCAGATAATGTCTATCGCAAACGAGTTACACTGGACGATAGCGGCTAAGCCGAAGTTTGGAAAGGCCACGGAACACTCCGGTGCCAAGAAGGGCAAGGGTGCTTGGGACAAGAAGAAGGTCGCCAAGAAGACCTCGAACAAGGGTCGCCGTGCTGCCGATAAGCAGGCAGCGCAAGACACGACTGTTGGTGACGAGTCCGACGGTCCCTTCCCCGGCGCAGCCCCCCTCTTCAAGAAGGCAGCCGCTATGCACTGGACCACGGCAGAGCCCCGTCCCTGCTATCCGAGAGAAGAGCCTGTAGAGGACCACTGCAACGAAGGTATTGCGCCTCCGGCTCCCGGTGGTGGTGATGACATGGGTGAGACGGGCCGGGACCAAGATCCCGAGCAGGATTACAACTCCGATGACGACGGGGATAATTTCCTTGAGCTAGGTGAAGATCCTATGGAGAACGCTGGACCACCTAGCCCGGACGGCATGGGTCCGCAAGGTCGCACGCCTTCACCCGATGGCATGGGTCCGCAAGGTCGGGATAGTCAGCAGATGACCGGACCGCACGATGCGCGTGATCCGGGCCTCGCTCCCGACGCACCGCACCAGTTCTGGGCACAGGAAGCGCCGCATGTGCAGGATGCCCTGAACAGGTATCTGATGCCGAAACTAAACAGTCCCAACCCCGAGGTTGCCCAGAAGGCTCGAAGGATCTTGATGGAAGGACCGCACGCCGAATAAGAGGGAGTGCTATTATGGCGGAACAAGTACAGAAGCAGAAGCCCACGGAAGAGAAAGCAGCCGACCCCAAGGGCGCGGATGCCAAAGATCTTTCCAAGAAGGGTGATGAAATCAAAGCAGACATGGACGATCTCATGGACGAGATTGATGCTGTTCTGGAAGAGAACGCTGAAGAGTTTGTCAAAGCCTACGTACAAAGGGGCGGCGAGTGACCCGTATTCACAGCCCAAACAGACCTTGCGCCAAATGTGGTAAAGCACCGAGAGACATTAGTAGCTATTGCTACCCGTGCCATAATGAAAACGGACGCAACAGTGTAACTAGGAGAGGTGGTGCTCGAAATTACCATTTGATGCGTCGATATGGCATAACCGCCAAACAAATGGATGACATGCTTCGTGAACAGGGCGGCATTTGTGCTATCTGTCTGCAAACATCAGGTAAATGGCATTTAGACCACAATCACAAGACGGGAAAAATCAGGGGTATCCTGTGTCACCACTGTAATACAGGGCTAGGGAACCTCAAGGATGATGTTGCGGTTCTAAAAAGAGCTATCGCGTATCTGGAGAAAAGTAATGAAAGCTGAAGCAATTGTTGATGACCATGATTATCTTACCTGTAACAACGGGGCTTGCGAACAGTGCTCGGCTGCACAGAAGCAGCAGTGCGTAACCGCAGCATGTGACGGCCTGACCGCAAGTGTTAGGGATCGTCGGGATAACGGCGGCACTCATCAAACTGTTCGCGCTCGCGCGCTAGATCTCATCCGAGTTGTGGTGGCCGACCTAGAAATAGAATGACACGAAAGAATCTGGGGCCTGAAGAGGCTGCTAAGCTCGATGCGATCGAAGCCCTCGTCACCTCTCTAAGAGAGGAGGCGGGCAAGGCTCCTGATCCCCTGCCTGCTGTCGCTGCCGATCGCGTGGCGCGAATTGTCGGAAGCTGGAAGTTCATCCTTGGAATGGGCAGTTTCATCCTAGTCTATATCTCCTACAATGCCCTTTCTAGTACACCTTTCGACACCTTCCCCTTCATACTGTTGAACTTGTTTATCTCGTTCCAGGCAGCGCTTTTCTTGCCAATCATCCTAATGAGCCAGAATCGCGCCGACACCAAGGATCGCAAGCACGCTACGCGCGCCTATAGGACCATTGGCCATATCGAAGAGCTTGTGAAGCTGTTGGCGGAGATAGAAGGCGTAGAGCCTCAGTCCGAAGATTCCGTCGAGAACGGGTCGTCGTAGCCCAGTAAAGCCCCCACCAACCTCAAGAAACTGTGACTACCTTCCTCGGCTTCCTGGCACCAGAGCGCCCACGTCCTAATATCCTTCACCTTGTGGGTATTCCACTTCGCTCCCTCCATAGCAATGTGCGCCTTTAAGAGGTGCCTTTCGGCATCCTTCAAGGCTGCTACTGCCGAGACTAGCTCGTTCCAGACTTCTTCTTGATTTTTCTGGTAGCGTCGTTGTCCTAAATCGGCAACTTTAGTGCAAGATTCTGTTGTCACTGTATCCTCCGGGGGAAGTCACGTCCGCCATGGCATAGTCCGTGTCATGGTATAGCCGACCTATCGGTTGGAGTCCACCCGGAATCTCTAGACAGAGGATTTCGACTTCTTCGTCTGTCACCTTGTCCCTGCACTTCACTGTGGTAAGCTTTCCTTCTGAAGCTGCTTTCTCGATGGTTTTAATCATGCCTTACTCTTCGGCAGGGGGGCTAGGAACTTTAGATGAAAAAGCCCTCAAGATATGGTTGGGCTGGCCGAAGAGTAGTACATGACTGAGAAGACAACAGTGACAGGGACCCTAGCTACGGTGAGCGTGAACCGGGCGGGCCAGTATCTATTCGATCTGGCGCAGTGTGACGTGACGGGACGGAACCCGACCCACGGCCCGAGCAACCACAATTTCCTTATGTCCGACAAAGCGCTCGCCATTGCGAATGACGACGGTGCCTTCCCCCTCGGGGTTCGTGTGAAGGTAACCGGCAGGTTCAAGCCTAACTCGTCGGCAGACGACACGAACACCGTGGTTAGTCGAAAGCTGACTCACGTTAAGATCATCTCTGTGGATGGTGTTGAGGTCACTGCGTGGTCCCAGAGAGTAGGTTCTACCACTGATGTGGACGGGGTTGATGTACTCGTCAGGGAGGCTGAGAAGGCCGAGGAGGCCATGGTGAACAAGGCTCCCCCTGAGCAGCCGGGAACCATCACTGACCCCACAGTGGCATACGAGAACGCGATGAGGATCGTGCGCAGGCAACGTAGGCTAAAGAACCCTAAGCTATCTCAACAAGAAATCTGGCAGGTTCGAGACGCACTCAATCTCCTCGCGGAGAAACTAGGCATCGCATGATGGATGAGAGGATTCTAGTAAACCGATTTTCCCTTGACGATCCCGACTGGGATCTGCTATTGTGCGATTTGCCAGAAGATGAACCTGCGGACGATAGGAGTGAGAGATGGCCGGAAACGCCGAAAGTTGGCACTTTGAAGTGAGAGGAAGGGGTAAGAAGCCCTACACCGTCACGATCAACTACGGCACCGGACACTGGTGTACGTGCCGGGGCATGCTTTCTAAGAAGCTGACCTACGGAGAAGATTCAGGCAGGACTCAAGGTACCTGCTGCAAGCATATCAAGAACATCATCGAAACGAAGTTCGACGGTGATTGGGGAAAGTCCACGGGCAAAGGAAAGCCCCGGACACGCATCCAGCCCGTTGCCAGCACGCCTACGACACCTGCACAACCCACTGGTCGTAGAGCAGCCATCATGGCACAGCGTGCAAAGCGAGAGGAGGAGAGGTTTGGTCGCCGGGCTGCGCACAAAGCGCAGAAGGCAGCCAAGGTAGACTCCGGTCTTTCACTTCTTGACAGGATTGACGCCCTTGCGGCGGCAAGAGAGGGTGTAACTAGCTAGGAAAGAAATGGCATTCATCAAAGTGAAGGATGGGGAACGCATTGATAGCGCCCTACGTCGCTTCCGAAAAGCGGTAGACAAGTCTGGGGTCATGGCTGACCTCAGGAAGCACGAGTATTACGAAAAGCCCAGCATGAAGAGGAAGCGCAAGCAGGCAGCGTCGTGCAAGAGGGCAGCTCGCGCTGCGCGTGCGGAACGGTGTGAACGCTAAATGGGCTGGCTTCTCGGTCCATGGCCTCTCTTTCTGTCGTCCACACTGTGGCTATTCCAGGCGGCAGCTTATGCGCATCGCAAGGATTGGGGACATGTCATCATGTCCGTCTCCTACTGTGTAGCTACGTGGGGCCTCATCTATTCGTGGTTTAGGCCCGCAGTTTAGGCTAATCTCTCCGAAGTATCCGCCACCCCCGGGCCGTCAGGGCGTAACTACCCTAAAGGTGTTCCATGCGATTCATTCTCCTAGATGATGAGAACCGTGAAGTAGACTCTTCTTTCGGGAACGAGTTTGACTTGGAGGGTGCCTTCATGGCGTGGCAGTGTTTCCGTCGAATAGGCATCATGCTCGGTGAAGATCCCAAAAAGTTGGCGAGAGATTTAGTTGATGGGATTACACTGGGACGGTACCTTCGTACCGATAACCGATATCAGGAAGGTGCCACAGGTCGCAAATGAACCCTGCTCGCGCTCATGAAATAGTCGGCAACTTCTCTAAACCGGTCCTCGTAATTGGTGACGTTATGCTGGACAGATTTGTTTGGGGGTTCGTGAACAGGTTCTCCCCCGAGGCTTCTTCCTGTCCCGTTCTTGCCGGTACCAATGAGGAGACTATGTTGGGTGGTGCCGGTAACGCTGCCGCTAACCTAGGAGCCCTTGGGGCTAAGCGTGTGAGGCTGGTAGCCTTAATAGGGCATGATGAACAGGGCCGAAGCATCGAGCTAATGCTGCGGGACGCTCTAAGGAAGCACCAGAGCCCTGTAGACAACCAGCTTGTAAAATCTCCGTCACGGATCACTACAGCAAAGACACGATTCGTTTCTCAGGCAGATGATGTGCATCTTCTGCGAGTCGATCGAGAAGAGACCACCCCTGCCTCGAAGAGGGAGTTCGACGCCCTATCACACCTCATCAGGCAATGGTCCTCAGTAGTGTCAGGTATCGTGATTGAAGACTACGGTAAGGGCGTGGTGACGCCAGACCTGCTTCGATTGGTCGCTATGTTAGGAGAGGAGCGGAACATTCCCGTATTCATTGACCCCAAGAAGGACCACTGGGAGCATTTTCGGGGCGCTGAGATTGTGAAACCAAATGAAATAGAAGCTTACGCAGCTCTTGGCTTAAAGCCGGGTTCGTGTCCCATTGAGGATGTGGGCGACAGATTACTAAAGTACACCAGAGCTAAGGCCATAATTATCACTCGGGGGCAGGAGGGCATGAGTCTCTTCACCCAAGACGGAGAGTGTATTACATCGACACCCACGCCCCTAGAGGTGGTAGATGTTTCAGGGGCGGGCGACACCGCCATGTCAGCACTGAGTCTATCCCGGATAGCAGGAGCTACCTGGGAAGAGGCGCTGGAGCTGGCAAACATAGCATCAGGAATTGCTGTGACAAAACCAGGCACATCTACTGTGTCCAAAGATGAATTGCTAAGCAGATACGGAGAAGAAAATGCGTAATGTATTCATTGTGTTGATTGTTGTTTTTGCCGCTTCGGTGGCGTTGGCTGGCGGATCTACCGTGGTCTTTAAGTACGTGGATTCCTCTGGTACTTTGTCCTTCACAGACGACGAGAATAGGGTCCCGGAGATGTACAAGGCGAAGGCGGAGAAGGCGACGCTAGGAGAGCTTGAGGACTACGATCGCTTCACGCCTGTCGGTCTGTCTACCGAGACCCCCCGCCTTGTTACTTTGCGGGCTGCCAACACACCGGTCACCGTTACCGAGCAGGACTGCGGAACTGTAATCACCCGGTCCGAGAGGCGTGACCACGATGGGCTCAACAGCCTGTTTTGGGTTGTCGAGGACGACTGCGGAGAGTTGTACAACGCTACTGGCTATCCCCGACCCTACTTTGAACTTCGGCGGTAAGAATGTCTAAAGAGAAACGCAAGTCACAAACAGTGTGGCTGCGTCCTAGACACATAGAGATGCTGGAGCAGATGCCCGGCGTCAATATAGGACACCTCGCCCGGAAAGCTATCGAGGAACTGTTCGAAGGTCGGAACGATAGAGCCTTCGCGGAGTTCTGCGTAGAGGAAGATCTAGGAGACATGATTTCTGAATGGGAACGGATACTCGGCATGACATCCTCCTCCACAGTAACATCTACGGAAGATGGA
>LAZR01001322.1_pt1 | contig 15810 bp, 11 predicted proteins | sample 329461 | NCBI WGS metagenome assembly LAZR01 (sample SAMN03002196, study PRJNA259156) | marine sediment metagenome | biome: sea floor; feature: Hydrothermal impacted sediments; material: marine sediment; isolation source: Loki non-amplified sample from Loki's castle hydrothermal vent sediment ...
AGTTTATTGTAGTTCCGATACTATTGTTGATTTGCAGGTATTGGCTGATGCTCGTGATGACTTCCATCGTGGCAAAGACGTACTGGGTAACATTCGTATCGATGATGGTGCCACAGTGTATCTGAATCGTTTGCCGGTTGTCTATATTACTCAGCTTGATGGTGTTCTTAATTTGGATAGTAATTACGATCTTACTACCGTAATGGACCCGATTTATTGTGTGGACTTCGAGAAGTTCATCCCCTATGTACAGGATGGCTACTGGATGGAAGAGACTGAGCCGATGACTGATAGAACTCAGCATACGACTTTCACTATCTTCCTGGATGGTTCTCATAATAACCTGTGCGTCAATCGTAGACAAGCAGGATTCGTAATCCACAAACCGATTGTGGCATAATCAATGCTAATCACATTGAAAAATTAATATTAACCTGGTCGAAGTGCGATAGCTTCGATTGAAAACAGGAGAATAAAATGAGTAAAATACAATTAATGGGTAGTGGGGCATTTGACGTGTATTGCCCTACAAAAAGAGTTTATTGGCGGCCAGTTACTGCAACTAAAGTATTGAAAGTTGGACAACCAGTATGTTACAACAGTGATTCTGTGCAGGATCACAAAGAACGTACTGCTGATCCGGCACATCTTGGTCTTACCCAAGATACTTATGCTGAGGGTGAGCAAGAGTTTACAGGTCGTCTATTCATTGTCGAAGAGCCTTTGACTGCTAATCTTCATGCGTTTGCTGGTATTGTTAAAAGTCTTGGTCCTGAAGCTGGTGGTGACGGCGACATGATTGAGATTTGGATACCGACAGAAAATGCAGTGATTACAGTTCTTAGTGATCAGAATAACATACTTAATAGAACTATCATAGGTATTAGAAATGGCGAAGCCGCTACTTCTTATCCCGGTCGTCCGATTGGTGTCGCTGAAGAGACTAAAGATCGTTCTTCCACTGATGGTTTGGTATGGATGAAGTTTAGGAATTTTGATTACGGTGCCATAAAAGGTGGTGGTGATTCGGCTTCTAATTCGTTGATTATTGATGACGAAGTTACATCCAACAATGTAGCCCTTAATTATAGGAATTACAGATTTGATGGTACTGGTAGGGCGAGAGGTTTGTATTATGTTGGTGAGATCGCAGGACTTGGCAATGCAATGTGGGGTATGTGGAAATTTAGAACATATGTTAATGCCGCTTTAGTAAGTAGCGTTGTACATGTTGTTACTGCTAACTTGCACTTCAAAGATGCCGCGACAATCGCTGTTACTTCGGGCCATTGGAACTCTGCTTTTTATGGTACGGTAGAAACGGAAGTTTCTTCTACTGCTCCTACATTAAGTGGTGGTAGTGTTGCTGGTATTTCACTTGAATACTATGTTGATGAATCAGTTGCTGCTCCGGCTAATGCGTACGCCATTTACGTTCATGCTGGTACATATAATTGGGATGGTTTGCTGGCTATCAGGAATGCTGGTGATTGTGGTGATGTTGCTACGGTTGAAGCCGGTGATGCCGGTGGTGGTTCTATTCCGATTTATATCGCGGGTACTACTTATTATCTGCATTATTGGAATGCCGCGTCCTAACAGTGTTTAATGTCCGGTGCCGCTCCTTAAACGTGGGGCGGCACCTGGACTCTTATTATTAATCCACGTTTTAGGAGAAACAGAATGAAAAAGTATCGTTTAGATCTAAGTGAGTATGATGTGACAACGCTAATGCCTGTCATTAAGACAGTAGATGGTAAAGAGGTCCGAGAATTAGAGGACAAAACCGAACCGTATCCACTGCGTGAAAACATCAGCATATGGCTTCGCAGCGTAGGTATTTTCAAATCAGCCGAGGACATCGCGGAAGCCGTTAGTGTAGCCAAACAGATTCGTGACGCAACAGGTGACAGTATCGAATTGGATGAGTGCGAGACGGCTGTACTGAAACAAGCTTTGAATCGCCTGATTGAACTTACCGCAGAAGGCAAGGCTAATCTTGGTGGTGAGATTCACGAAGAGGCCATTATACGGGTTGTGAAGATAGAAGAGGTAAAGTAATATGGCAGCCGAGCCATCAAATGCAAGAACAATGTCAGACTTGATGCTAAGGGTAGCTGAGAAGCTCGGCATAGCAGAGTACCGTTCTACCGGGCAACTCCACATACCAATAGATCAGTACAATTTCAACTTGTGCAAGCGGTATATCAACAACGGTATCAGTATGTTCATGGCTGACTCACCGCCTAAAGGTTGGAGATGGATGCGTAGGCTTATGAGCGTAACATTCGCTACACGGGTGACTGGTACTGTTGATGCGGCTGATGCTACATCGATGACTGATCTTATACTTGCATCTACTTATAGCACCAATGATGCTCTCAATGATTGGTACGTCTATGTTCTTACAGGCACAGGTGTGGGTAGTTACGCACGGATCACTGATTATGTTGGGGCAACTGGTAAGTGTACTGTTGCTGAATGGTTGAACTCTGATGGTAATGCGACTGGGACAACTCCGGCAGCAGACGACACATATGCTATCACGTCTGTAGCGACTGATGCCGGTGACAACGCTAAATATATTCTACCAGCGAATTTCAGTGGATCTGCTGATGGTGTGATCCAGTATGCTGCTGGTTCAAATCGCTCTACACCGATAGACTGGTGTGATGAAGCGGAGATCAGGACACGCAGGACTCCAAGTATTATTGGTGGTCCACCCAGGAAAGCTGCTATCGTGCCATATCAACCTGTTGATGAAACCCTGAGCCAAACAAGATTGTGGGTATTGTTAGTTGACCCCCGACCAATTAGCACTGACACAGTACAGTTTCCATATACTCTGTATTTTGACAGTATGGATATGGAAAGTGGAATTGCTATTGCTGGTGCTGATACTACATTGACTGATAGTGCCAGAAGTGAAGCAGATGATTATTTTAATGACTGGACACTGGAAGTGATTAATGGTACGGGTGTAGGCGAATCTGCTACTGTCACTGATTACGCATCTGGGGTGTTTACTGTCAATTTAACTACTACCCCCGATACTACAACTGAGTACATTGTGTATCCAGCTAATAATTTACACCCGGCAGGCCACCAATTTGACGATTCGATTGAAGCGGCGTGTTTAGCAAGAACAGAAATGGAATCCCAGGATGAGCATTTCGATACATTCTGGACAGAATATTATCACAAGAAAGCGATACCAAATGCTTTCAAAACTGATATGCGGTCGGCACCCAGGAAGCTCGGCCCTATGTTAAGTAGTTCAGAAATTAGAAGCCGCAGATACCACGGGAGAAGTTGGAATGACATCAGTTACAATGAAAGTTAATTAACAATTTAATGAAGGAGAAATATAATGGCAGATAGAAGAGCCTTTATGGCCTATGATATTGAGAATCAGATCGCGGATACTGAAGGTAAAACCGCAGGTAAAATTTATGAGAAGATCATAGATATTACTTCTGCTGAGATTAAACTTTTGGTCACTGCACCCAAACTGCTTGTAGATGCACCTGGGACTAAAAAAGTTCTTGAGTTTGTATCGGCTGTGTTGTATATTGATTATAACAGTACAACCTATGATACTAATACAAGTTTAACTGTCCAGACAGTAACAGGAAATACAGCTTTGAGTGGTGCTGTTACTGGTACTAATTTCCTGCATAAAACGGCAGATGCCTATACAGTTATGGCACCATTGGGTACAGCCGCAGGGGTAGTGACAGATGTTAATGATGGATTAGAGTTAGTCGCTATTGGTATCCCGGCAACTGGTAACAGTCCGATGAAGATCAAGATTGCTTATCGTATTCACGATTTCAATTAATACGACTGCCACTGTCATCAGGATGAACGGTATGCAGAATATCATAACGGGGTGAGGTAGCCAATTATGCCCCACCCCATATTTTTGGAATTATAATATGGACATTTTCTTTTCGATTAAAGGTCTGCATAAGGGTTTTGTCACTGAAAAACAACCACCGTTGACATCATTTGATATATCCAATGTACGCCCATATGATGCGTTATCAAATAGATTACGCGGTGGACAAAGGCCAGGATTAGATAAATGGGGTGCTGGTACACAAATCGGTGCGGCAGAACAGCCTGTAGTTGCAATGTGCACTGTTAGTTCGGTGGTGTAATATGGGTATTAAAATTGATTCATTTGAAAGTGGTGATAATCTTGGTATAAGAGTTTTTAGTGCAACTTGGAAGGCAATGACTTTTACAGCATCTCAGTCATATAATATAACTGCTGTTAAATTGTGGAGTAAAAGAAAAAATTCTTGCGGCGATGCTACTGTTAGTATCAGGGCTGTTGATGGTGATGGAAAACCTACAGGGGCAGATTTAGCCGATAAAACTGTTTTAGAAGCAAATTTACCAATTATAAGCACCTGGATTGAATTTTTATTTGGTACACCATACGCTTTAGTAAGTGGCACAAAATACGCTATTGTAGTTCGTACTTCTTCTGGTGATTTAAGTAACTACCTTCTATGGTACGGTACAAGTACTAATTTATCTCCTGATGTTCAACATATACATAGTACGGATTCCGGTTCTTCTTGGACAGTAAGCGATACGCGTGATTATGACTTTCAAACTTTTGATGACACCGACCTTCCTGGCAAACCCACTGTCCCGTCACCCGCTAATGCAGCATCAAGCATAACCCTTGATGAAACTCCGTTAAGTTGGGACGCTTCTGATCCTGCTGCTGATACTTATGAAGTTTATTTTCGTGAATTAGGAGATACCTGGTCGTTAGTTGGTGTAGCTCAGGCAGGTGTTGAGTGGACTATTGACTTCGGGACATTAGATTATGGAATTACTTATGAATGGAGAATAGATGCCACAAATGCCGCTGGCACAACAACAGGAGATACCTGGTCATTTGATACACTTAATTTTGATCAAATACGTATAAGCTATAGACTTATTAGTGGTGGAAATGGTAATGGACCATATGATAGCCCACCAGGAGTTCAAGGAACTGATTGGGAATATACTGGTGAGAGTAATACAATAACAGTTAAAAGATTAATAGCTGCGGCGAATAGTACAATTTGGTATGAAAGTATATAATGGCAGTTAGCATTTCTGATATAGTAACTTATAAAAGACTTGTAGCTGCTGGTAATAATGAACTTTGGCACGAGGATCTAAATATGGCAGCGGGTACGATGGTTGAACTTTCAGCAGCTAATGGTGACATAGATACTTCTGATCAACTTAATATGTTCGAGGCTTATCAGAAAGTATTTATAGTTAATGGTGCTAATCTAAAAGTAGCAGATTTTGTTAATACTAAAATAACTGTATCGGCAATGACTTCACCACCAGCACATGGTGACATCCTTACACAAGATCAGGGTGGTGGCGATATTGCATATATGGTTGTTGATTTTGTCAATACTGCAAAAACTTTAATATATGGTTACGCATATTATGCTGGTAGTGCTACTGCGTTTGTAACTGGTACTGATATTTCAAGTAATAACGCTACCGCCACCATGAACCCAAGTCCAATTCCTAATGCTAATATCTCTGCTGTCACAGCAGGACCACATTGGTATGATTGGACCGTATATCCAGATGTAGTGCTTGCTTTAGATAGTTCGACTAAATCTTATGGCACTATGCCCAATAAAGCATATCTTGGTGTTTTATATCGCGGTAGACCAATTACATCTGGTGATCCAGAACATCCCGAACAATGGTCTATGGCACGCCAGAATATGCCTTGGGATTTTGCTTATGTAGCAGGTGATGCAGGAACACCAGTGAAGGGCGGTAATGCTGATGCTGGTGAACTTGGTGATATTGTACGCTGTCTTATATCGTATAAAGATGATTATCTCATTTTTGGTTGTGCTACTTCTATATGGTATATGTCAGGCGACCCAGCTTACGGTGGTGAACTTGGTGGACTTGATCTAACTACTGGAATATTTGGAGCTAATAGTTGGTGCTGGGATGGTGCGGGAAATTTATATTTTTGGGGCACTAATGGGTTTTACAAAACTACTATTCCAGGTGTTCCAATTTGTTTATCAGCAATAGCATTGCCGGATTTAATCAAAGATGAAGCTGCTGATCCATCGACATATCGTATTACTATGGCATATGATAGAAGAGATTATGGTATAAATATATGTATTACTAAATTATCTGATGGTTCTAATTCTAATTATTGGTATGATCTAAAAACTGAAGCATTTTTTCCTGAAGTATATCCAGATGAGTGTGGACCATATTCTTTGTTTTATTATCCAGCTAATGATCCCAGTCTTAGAGATCTACTTGTTGGTTGCAAAGACGGTTATATTAGAAAATTTGATAAAACTGCTGAAGATGATGATATAGGTGGATCTGATCAAGCAATAGACAGTTACGCAGTTCTTGGACCTATACAATTATCTGATGGCACTAATGATGGCATATTAAGTAATATAAATATCATATCTGCTGGTGGTGAATCAGGCGGCAGTGAAAGTGATTCGGATGATATTGATTTCTCAGTTTATACTGCAAGAACATCTGAGAACGTAATTGAAGTTGTTTCTGCCGGGACATCTAAATTTTCAAGTGTATTTAGCAGTCCTGGTTATCAAAAAGGCAATAAAGACCGTAAAAAAATACGAGGCAGATTTGGTGCAATTAAGATTGGCAATGATACAGCAACAGAAACCTGGGGTTTTGAAAAATTAATCCTGGATGTTAAACAAATAGGAAGGGTGTTATAATGGCGGTAAGTTCATACCAAATGGCGGTAGCACAGGGGAGACGAAGTGGGCAAGCAGGGCGAGTTGTACCTTCTGGTCCTGCCGGAAATATAACATATAGGTTTGTTCCTTCTGGTGGCGGTGGTGGTGGGCGTACTGTTGCTGCTGGTGGTGGTGTAGGTTCAACAGCACTCGCGGCTTTGGGGAGAGCGAAAGCACAATATCAACCTGGTGGTGGTTTTGGTAAAGGTGTCGAAGCAGGATTGGAACGTGGTAGAGTCAAAGCTGTATCGGCAGGAATGCAGAATCTTGTAAGTGCCGGACTTGCTGGTACTACTATGGCTGGTGGACTTGGTTTGAGATATGAAGAGGAAGTCGCGGCACCAACGCGAGCAAGTTTAGAGGGGGAGAGAGCACGAGCGATTTCTGGTATTGAGATGCAAGAAGCAGGTATGGGATTTCAAGCAGGTCAAGCAGGATTACAAAGAGGTTTTCAGGCAGGTGAATCGGCAGCGAGCAGAAGTTTACAAACATATATAGCTCAATTACAAGCCAGTCTCCAAAGAGAATCAATGGCATTTCGACCTCGACCAACAGCACAACCAGTCCAGCAGGCACAACAATTTCCATCATTATATGGTGAAATAGAAGGATCAGCACCAAGTTTGATGGGTGATACTAATGGCGTAGATAGATATGCTGGTATGACAGGAAATTTAATTTCCGATGTAGAGTGGACAGATATACAATCTCAGGCGAATCGGCTAAGATAAAATGGGCCAATCATTAGCTATACCGAGAGTTATACCTAACGACTGGAAGCGACTTGATCTTATTATTAACAAGATCAAGTTTAGATTAGGTCGTGATTCCAGTCCTATATTTACAGGTCTAACTATAACTGGCCTTACGGCAACAAGGGTTTTATTCGCCGGAACAGGTGGAGTTATTTCGGATGACGCTGGTTTAACATATGTTTCTGCAACGGATATATTAACTGCCGGTACTTTTAATGCAACTGATGTTGATTGTATTTTAGAGGCATCTGGTACTAATGTTTTTAGAATAGGAGCTTCTGTAAATAATAATATATTTGTTGGCGAGGGAGTATTTAGCAATGATGATGGAGAAAAAAATGTAGGTTTCGGTTTTGAGGCAGGGGCTAATAATACTGTCGCTGGTGCAGGTACAGGACAAAGAAACTTATATATGGGCTTTCAAGCAGGGAAAGGAATTGTTGGCTCAAATGCTAATAATTGCGTAGCTTTAGGATATACAGCCCTTTTGCTTAATGACAGTGGAGATGATTGTGTTGCTATAGGTGCTGTGAGCCTTCAAAGAAATACTGGCGATAGTAATACTGCTATAGGGAGATCAACATTAGCTTTTAATACCACAGGAAAACAAAACACCGCAATCGGAGATGTTGCAGGACTTTTGAATGTAATAGGAGATTTTAACACTTTTATAGGTAAAGGTGCAGGACAAAATAGCATTGCTTCAAATAATTTATTTATAGGACGTTTCTGTGGATTAAGAATAACTTCTGGTGCCTCTGATCTTTTTCTTGGGACAGGTGCGGGACAGAGACAAACCACAAACTCAAATATATTAATAATAGACAATCAAGACAGAAGTACTGCCGCTGCCGAACTAACAAATAGTCTTATTTATGGAGTTTTTAGTGCTACGCCAGCAAGTCAGTCTCTACGAGTAAATGCAGGAACGTTCATTCTTGGTAATCCCGTTCACAGTGATGCAGACGATGGTGGGGCTGTGCTATTACAAGGTATCAGAGAAGATGGAGCGGGAACCCCAACTGTAGCAGGGCAGATTGAGATAAGTCACGATGGTTCTGGTGCTAATGACCAACTTGGGAAGATAGTTGTCTCTGTGAATACAGGATCGGGACTTGTTCAAGCGTTAGAAATCGGTAGTGATTTATTGGCTACATTCGCAGGCAAACTAATTGCTGGTGCATTTGCTTCCCCGTTAGATGTTACAAACACAAGGGAGTATGGAGTTGAATTACATTATTCAGGTAACAATTATGATGTCACTGGTATACGCTCAAGAGCACAGTTAGTTACTACTGATACCTCTGCTTCTGCACAAGGAGCTTTACTACAAGCCGCCAACAATGATGGTATTAACGCTGGTGTTCTCAACGGTGCACTAATAGAAGCTATAGGCAAATCAACTGCTAATGCTGCAACAATTACCACAATGCGTGGTGCTTTAGTGGGTGCAGAATGGGGAGCATTTGATACTGTCACCAACCTAAAAACATTACACGTTAGAACTCACAGTTTGAATAGTTCCAGTGCGGGTTCGTTTGATACTGGGTATGGGATTTACATTGAGAATGAAGCTGTTGGTGGTAATGGCCAGGCATTGGACGCTGGTATATATTTCAAAGGCACATCTTTGTCAGCAGGGAATAAGGCGTTCACCTACGGAGTAGATTTCAGTGGTGCGACTTACGGTTCTGCTGATATTAAATTATCAGACGACAGTGTAATAAATGATGCTAATAATCGTTGGGGTATTGGGACATCAAATCCTGCAACTAAGGTAGAAATTAGCCATGCAGGTTTTGTAAAATTGCGGGTAACTAATACTGATAATTCAGTTAGTGGTGAATTAGTAGCTGGCTTTGGTGCATCCGCAGGATTTTGGTTACAATCACAATCAAATCATCCTTTATATTTTTCTACTAATTCTGGTAATGCCAAAATGACACTTGCTATAGACGGTAATTTTGGCATTGGGACGATAATACCCACAGCAGCACTTCAAATGGGAAATGATAAACTCATCGCTGTTGATGTTAACGCAGGACTAACTGCCTCTACTACGCAGGAACAAGGTCAAGGTGCTCTGACTGCTCAAGTCAATGAAATATCCACAGTCGCAAATGATGGTGATACTATAACACTTCCTGCTGCTGTAACAGGCATAGAGATAGAAATTATCAATAATGGAGCTAATACCCTTAAGATATTTCCAGCATCAGGGGATGATTTAGGCCTGGGAACAGGTGCCACAACTTCATTTGAGGAATTAGAAGCCAATGAACGTGTTAAATTTGTAGCTTATGATACAACTAACTGGGCAAAGGAATCTACGACTGAAATTATCCACGCAGAAATACATGACGAAGATAACACTAATGCCTTCGTTATAAATGACGCAGGTGGAGATTTTCATTCTTTTCATACAAATGGTCTTGTAGCGGGTGATTTAGCCGACTGGACATTTGATGCAGGTGGGGCAGGGACAAGCCACGCAATAACAGGAATAGTTCAAGCTGGAAGTGATATAACTGTTACTACGGGAGATGCACACGGATTAGCAGTTGGTGATATTATCAGCCAAACTAATCTTGCTGATGCTGCTTATGTTGGTGTGTTTGAGGTATTGACCGTTCCGTTAACAACGACATATACTGTCACTGCGTCATATACTGCAACAGGCACGGGCACTATGGACCAAGCTGCAACATTGGAAGCTAATGCGGTTGCGGCAGGAGTTTATAGCTTTGCTTATTATATGTCTGGAACTCCAGTAAGTCCCAATGAAACCTTTGACTTTCAGTTATATAAAGGAGCGACCGCCGTTACGGGGTCAAAAGTGAGACGGAAGTTTGGTGCAGGCGGGGATTTTGGTTCTACAGCGGGGGGTGGAGTAGTATCTGTTGCCAGTGGGGAGAAAATATCGTTTGCTTTAAGTAATGAGGACAGTGCAGCGAATCTTATAATTAGAAATTTAACTATTGTTTTAATACGGCTATAGGAAATAAAATGATAAAAACATACAAAAAGAAAGACGACAACACTCTTGAGGTAACTCGAATTATAAATGATACTCATATTACAGAAGAGGGCAGGGCCGAGATTCAAACCGAACTTGACCATGCAGAAATTGATATGACTAAGTTTATAACTGATCAACAAAAAAAAATTGATAAGTTAAAAACTAAAATAGCGGTACTTAATAAATAGGAATATAATATGCCAGACACAAGACCACAATACGGGCAACCATTCCGACAACTTCCCTCTGCTAATCGGCGTGATCTGACACCTGAATCAATGCTTAATGAACAAATTCAAACAGGCAGGAAACAAATACAAGATCGGTTTAATCTTCAATGGGGTGAACTAAATAAGAGTGCACGATTCGTTGGGCAGCAAAAAGCATCAAACATGAGACAACAGCTACATGCTAAAGCCAAACAAGAGATGTTGCAGTTCAATCAACAGGCACAACAACAACTTGAACAGTTACAGAACATAGATCGTCTCACACAACAAGGGGCAATAACGAATCCTGAAGAGATCAAAGCACGTATGACATACGGATCTGATGTGGCGAGATCTATGTATCCGACACCAGAGAAAGAAAAACCACCTATGCAACAATTCGGTGAGCTTGATGTATATAGTCACAGGATTTCTGATGAACTTGAATGGTTCAAAGAAGATAAACCGTATAAACCTGGAATACTTTCAGGTATTAGCCCATTAACAACAGCAATTTCTATATATCGTGCTACACAAAAACGAAAAGTATGGATGTGGGATCCAGATACAGAGGATTATACTATAAAAGCCACGCCAGAAAAAATTGCGGAATATGATATGTGGTTGCAAGAACAAAAAAATGTTGCTAAACTCAAAAGAGAACTTACCGGGCAACTTGGCGTGGGTCGTAAAATAGTTCAACCTGGTGCTAAAGGTGGTACGTTCAGTGATAAGATCGCTGAGTCTGTAAGGCCACAACGACAAACATCAACGACAGCAAAGCCAAAAGTAATCAGACAGCGAAACACACGAACTAAACAAGAACGCATATCTTACGATGGCGGGAGATCATGGCAGATAGTGAGTGGGTAACAATCACAGAAGAGGATGAGTGGGAAACGATCACAGGACCAACTACAATAGAGAAGGTCGGCCAATTCTACAAAGAAGCTGTTGCTGCTCCTGTCAGGACTATCGAATCTATGGCGGGTAGTATAGGCGGTCTGATACGTATGGGAGCAGAGGCTGTTGAAAGAGGCATGAAAGATCCGGCAGCTACTATCAGTGCTGTAATATCTAAGGCAAATCCTGATATACCCGGTATTGGTATTATTTCTGAACACCTTCTTCGTAAATATGGAACTAAACGGGCTTTTCCGTTCTATGAAAGAAAGGCAAAGAAACTCGCTGATGCCGGTAAGAAGATCCAGGACTTCTGGAATGAACAGGCAAGCAAAGGTTGGGAAGCCCCCAATCCAGATATAGTCGAAGCCCGATGGTCTGAACGGCCTTTGAGCAAAGGTGTGAGTGCCGTGTATTCTGGACTGACATCTATAGGAGTGGTTCTCGGCACTACTGCTGCAACTAAGAATCCACAGGCAGGACTTATGATACTGGCTGCTTCTGAAACAGGTAATATGTATAGTCGTCTTAGAGATGAAAATGTTCGCCCTGATGTAGCTTCTAAACTCGCACAGATGGCTGGTGCATGGACTTTTGTTACTGAGAAAATAGGTTTCGGTAAATTATTGGCACCTGGTAAACGTACTATCTTAAACGCTCTGAAGAAAGGTGGATGGGAAGGAACACAGGAAGTAGCTGAACAGATAGGCCATAATCTTCTGGAATATTTCGGATATGATTACAAGGATGTGAAGAGTATACCAACTGCTGTTAAATCAGCCATTGATCATATGATGGATGGTTGGCTTGATGCTTTAGTTGGTGGTATTGGTGCTGGTGGGATGGTCAGTGTTGTTTTGCCAAGTACACAAGTTGGTGCCATGAAAGCATTAGATGATGTATGGACCCAGGTAGAACAACAAGTTAATATTGAACCACAACAAAAAGAGCGAGCGTTACAGCATATAGGTGATATAGAAACTGAAATTGAAGAACAGATAATAGATAAATTCCCCGATATAATAAATAGTCAAGAATCACTTGAAAGAGTTGGTAATCAAATTGCCAAAGAACTCGGAATAGAAGGAATCATATGGGAGTGGAATACTAAGAGTAAACAACAAGATGTTGAAGCAGATTATGGTAGAAATTTAATTAGGTTTTTTGCAAATAGTTTTGCATTCAAAGCAAATACTGGTAAAATGAAAATCAAACGTGTTGGTAAAAAAAGAAAAGAATCATTTTCTTATATCCCGAATAAAACTCCCGGCAATTTTAACCAAGATTATATTAAACGTATTATCGTACATGAACTGGGTCATAAAGTTAAACCAAGCAAAGAAAGAATATATCACCAAAAAGAATTTTATAATTGGGTTAATGTTGAGATTAAAAATCTTTTTGAACAAGTTGAACAAAAAGTAATTCCTGTTGAACGTCCTGAAGCTATTGGGCCGATTACAGATCCCCCCACTGTAGAAGAACTCACTAAGAAACCTATTGAAGAAATAAAACCTCAGACACCGGATCATGTCACAGGTCATCAATATGGTCTGACTAATGAACAGGTGGATAGTAAACTCAATGAAGCAGATCTTAGGTATCGAGAGATACAGTTAAAAGAAGCCGGGCCAGAGGCCATAGGGGAAAAATCGAGAGAAAAATGGATAGGCTCTGCTTATCGAGTGAAAACACGATTCGTAGGTAAATTTGATCCAAAGGGGACAGCGGCAGATATAATACGATATGAAATAGAAATCCTCGGCAATGATTATGGTATTACAAATGAGCAGTTAAAGGGGTTAGAAAAACGTCCAGCTTCTGACCTCGTGTGGGCCGGTAAAACAAAAGAGGACGTAGTTCGTTATGTTCAAGAGGACATACGAGACGAACCGACTAAAGAGGATTATGAAAATATATCAGATATAACTGAAGATGTTTCAGGGGGGGAAATAATAGGAGAGGATGCAGAAGGCGGATATTTAATCCTAAAAGCTCCTTCTCTCATAATCAAACCAAAAGCGACAGAAGCCATACGAACCCCGGAAGAGTTTGAAGAGTTTGCTTTCCTTAAAGAAAATCGTACTGATATTAAAGCCATGTTAGAACGCGAAACACAACCAATAACTCCACCGAAGATCAAGAGAACTCAGAAGAACCTCTTAGCATTGGGCCACAAAATAGCACGCGAGGCTGAACTCACTAATGAAGAGTATCGTGATTTCGCTGAAACAATAACAGGCAAACGCTCCATGAAAGATATGTCTAAGGCAGAACGTAATGAATTTGTCTCTGCCCTTGAAGAATCTTATGGCACACCGAAGGAACTAACTCCTGAAGATTATGACATACCTATCACTGTTGCTGGTAGGGCGACTTCGATGCGTAAGATTTTCAATGAAGTTGGAAAGACTTTAGAGACACTTACACCAAGACAAAAAATACCAGCTATTATTAAAATAGGTTTTGGTGAAGATAGTACATGGCAGCGGGCAAAAAACTTTGCTACTGGTATTGATAATACACCGGTTTACCATCTTGCAAGAAAGATTGATAGTGGCATGGAAGGAATTTTTTCAGAGGTACTCGATAAGGGTACTCAACATGGTGTAGAGATTGCAGCCGGTCATGAACGACAAGTTACTGAAGCTCTTGTTAGCAGATTACAAGAATTAGGCGTAACTGATAATGATTTAGCTAAAATGGGGAGATCTGTAAATCCAAGGTTTCAAACTTATCAAATGATTAGTGAAGGTGCGGCTACCGAAACTTTTATTGAAACAATAAATAATCAAGATTATAAGCTAACTTGGGCTAATCTAATACATATCTATTTATATAGTAACCAAGAAGCAGGAATGCGGCACATCAAAGGCGGTGGTTTGGTAATACACGGAAACATGACAGGTAAAATATCAGAAGAACGCATAAATAATATGCGACAAAAAGTAGAAGAAAACCCAAAGGCCAAAGCGGTTGCTGATACAATATTAGAAATTGGAGAAAAAATTTGGAAGCCATCAATAAATATGGTTTCTCAGCGGCTTGAAGGAAAAGAGATAGCCACTGAACCTAATTGGTTTGGTCTTAGGGTTTATATGCCGCCGAAATTGGCTGGTAAAATTAGAATAGGAAAAATGGGTCAATTTGGTGTTAATTTTATAGAAGATAAAGGCATGTTCCACGATAGGACTAAAAGTACATTGCCGTTAATTGTAGGTGATGTCTTTAGTGAATTTAGTTCTTTTGAAAATGCTACGGCTGAATATGTTGGCCTGGCTGAAGCTACCCGGACATCAAGAACTCTAATTAATAATCCTAATGTAGCTACAATACTTGATCAAAAAGGATATGGTCGGGTACGCCATCACATTCTTGCAATTCATAAACAAGCACAAAGTTTACCAGTATCGGAAGGTAATTTTTCAGCGTTTTTTGCAAAGCGTTTGCCAGCATTATATCGTGCAGTTTTACACGCCAATCCAGGACTTGTGGCCAGTCAAAAAACATCAACTTCCAATTACGGTGCTTATGTTTCACCAAAATATATGAAAAATGTAGTGGCTGGTTTAAGTTGGAAAAATATACAAAGGACATTGAGGCTATCAAATATTGCCTGGGATAGATTCCACATGGCCCATAGCAGTCTTGCATTAGGGGAAATGGCCCAATCCGATGCGGTATTACGAATGTGGACTGGCGGCAAAAGTTCTGATATAAATAAAATGGGATGGGCGATAAAAATGGCTGATGGCAGTGCCCTGGCTGATGGTATGATAACAGCCTGGGATGAATATCAAGATGCACGAAATGATACAATAGAGGGATTATCTGCTAAATGGTGGGCTAATAAAGATGTAGAAAATATGCCCGAAATGAATATTGAGGTATGGGAAGAAATCCAAGCCAAAGAAAAAGATGCAACACCAGAAGAAAGGCAAGCAGCCGAGCAATGGAAAAAACTTGTTGTAAGGCGTGCTGAATATCTTTGGCAGAGAACACAACCATCATGGGATAAATGGAATAGATCATATCTTACATCTCAAAAAGGTTTAAGGCGGGTATACTTACTTTTCCGTTCTTTCCATGAAAAATCACTTACAATATTTAACGAAGCCAAACTGGATTATGAG
>LAZR01001323.1_pt1 | contig 15800 bp, 29 predicted proteins | sample 329461 | NCBI WGS metagenome assembly LAZR01 (sample SAMN03002196, study PRJNA259156) | marine sediment metagenome | biome: sea floor; feature: Hydrothermal impacted sediments; material: marine sediment; isolation source: Loki non-amplified sample from Loki's castle hydrothermal vent sediment ...
ATCAGTTTCCCCTCAAGGGCCGCTTTCTCGATCTTCTTGATGATATCCAGGTCATCAAAGACCCCTGAGTAGAATCGGGACCACCACCGCTTGAACGTGGGGATAGATAAGTGCATCCCCCGTTGTCTTTGCCCTATGGTCGCAGAGACACGACCTGTCAATGGAGCATCCCGGAACTGTCTGAATAAGTCTCTCCCATCCAATAGGGCCCCAAGGGCCTCTGGCCATTCTCTCCGCATGACTTCTTCAAATTGTGCGGTGAAGCCTGGAACGGCCCGTTCCGCTAACGCAGGATCAGTCACATAGAAAGCCGTAAACTCGGCCACACCCTCACGCAACGGATTACCTTTTAGCCGTCCCTCTGCCAGGACTTTCAGTTGATCGGAGAACCCCTTGGTTTCAATCACCTTCCTATCGTGGAGGAAATGGCCGATCTCATGCGCGGCCACGCGGACATCTGCGGCTGACCGTAACCGAATAACTCTCGGCTTCCGCTTGAAAATGCCAAGGGCCCCAGGCTTACGGAATCGACCCACGCGAATCGGAACCCCAAGGGCTTCCTGTAGGCCGACCACGATATCCCTCTTTGACTTGAGAATAACTTTCTCTTGGATCGTCTTGGGTGGTTCAAACCCTAGTTCCGTAGCTTGCGTGTCCTGTGTGGTTTTGGGATCCACACCCTCCTGGGCGTCTATCTCGTCCTGGAGAATTTCATCTTCATCAAAGCTTTCTATCTCCAAGGACTTTGGTGACATATTGGCTTCCCATTCAACAAGCTCGCTAAACGGAGCAAACCTGACTATTAACGCCACATCGAAGGCCGCTGCCAATTGTTTCAGTGTTCGAAGTGAGAATCGGCCATAATTTGGATTTTCACATGTAGATATTCGCTCCTGTTTCATGCCAGCCCTGGCTGCCAACTCTTTTTGAGTCCAATTCCTACTCTTTGTTTGCCGCATTGCTCGAATTTGAAACGGAATGGTTTCATCAACATATGCAGACACATAAGAGTCTCTTTCTTCCTTGTTACTAAGGATCTCCCTAATAGATTTATAATCGTGGTCGATATTCATATCTGTATGCCTCCTCGGGTTTGAGAAAACTCCTTGGATTTATCAGTACATGCTTTCCTTTTAAGGAGGTATTTTTTAAGACCTTAGAATTAAACTCATTATAAGAGATTAGGCATGATGGAGCATTAGCAACGCCACCTTTTTTACCAGACACGTAATAGAACCTTAATCGTCCTTTAAAGAAGAAAATTGAATGTGCTTTCTCCCATATTTCCTTATGAAACCCAATAGTTTCGGTCCGAGCAAAAATAAGGGCTAGCCCATTCTTATGATCTGCTAATTTTTTGAGCCATCCCCATGTTTCTCTACCGTAAGGAGGGTTTAACCATACTCTCCCTGTCCATTGACAGTCCAACCCATTATCCTCAACTGTGTAATGGTTTTTTGCCGTATCCCATGGCCTTACAATGGGAGCACATGGGTCCAAATCAAACGGTCCAACTGCCTTAATTAAGTCTAAAGGTGTAAGCCATTCGTCGTTATTTAATGTATTTGTATTAAAATTATGTGTCATCCCGAAATCTCCCACAAATTTAATCAAAAGGCATATTTTCAATTCCCCACATCTCAATCCAATTCAACCCATATTCAGTGATCATTCTTATATCACTCTCAGTAAGGTACTGTTTTTCTTCACCTCTCTGAATACACAGTTTATTGGTGCCATCTATAATTTCGCTATAGTATGAGGTTTTTACTCCCCCCATAAAACCTCATGCATCTGACACTTGTTAATAACCACCCCATCGGGATACCAGTCGGTCCCTTGATCTTTATGGTATTCCTCATCATCAGGGTGAGGGCGGCATACTATATCAAACCCTGGCATCATTGTGCCCCCATCTATTAAAACCATAATTGAGAACGCCAATCCCTGAAGTTTCTCAAAAGATGATTTATTAGATACCTTTTCCCAATAAACAGTTAGATTTCTTACATAATCTAAAAACTTCTCTCGAACCTCTCCTGCGGTCTTTGCTTTACTCATCCTTAATCTCCTCTACTCTTCCATTACCCACTTTAGGAGGCATTTCCACCTCCCACCCCTCGGCTCTTTTTCCATTCTCATCATTTGGATGTATTGCCCCCTCAATCGTAGCATGAGGATCTGGAGGAGCTTCCTCGGTAATCTCAACACCCTCTGTTAGGGGATCTTCTGCTGAGAAGGCTAAGGATATTAATATTATTACTATAACTATCTGAAAGTTAACCATTATTCACTCCTTGAATACCCATGAATTATCTCAGCCCAATGATTAATAAGATATTTCTGTTCTTCCTTATCCCGCTCGTCGAACACCATCTCATGGTCACATAGATGATGGTAAATCTCTTCCGCCGCTAATCTTGCTTGGTCTTTAGTCATTTTTCTCCCATGGCAGTTTATTCTCTTCTTCTTTCGCCTCCGACCTCCATGTGATTTCCTTCCCACACCAGGGACAATATTTAAATAAATCCCCGTCATATTTTTGACCATAAATCCAAGCTAACATGGCCTGAGATGCCAATTTCGGCTCATTTTTCTCCCACCCTGGACACTTTAATATTCTATCGCAAACAGCGCTCATACTTCCTCCTTATGTCCTTTTCCATTTCTACTAAAAATTTCATCCAATCTATCATCTCCATGTAGGTTTTGGTATCAATCCAAATTGGTTCAATGACTGTTTTCTGAGGTACCGGGATACTATAAAATATCTTTTCTGGTTGATGTTTTAAGGTACTCACCCCCTTACTTCCTTTCCGGTAAATCCCGAATTAACTTGGCGTATTTCTTGATTCTGCTGAATGTAACAGCCCTCTCCCAATTATAGTATAATCTTTCCCCTTCATAACAAGCGCCTCCGGGCCAGACTAAGGGGCAATGTTTTTCACACATTCTTAATGCTGTGAAAGCACATCCAGTATGTGTGAACATATATTTACAGGCAAAACAATCATTTTCAACATCAGGGTGTATTCCACCATTCATTTTCCATCCAGGCCAATCATATTTCTTCTTGCTCGGATGATGATACAACCAATCCCATAATTCACGATGTAACTTAATTGCTTTTTTCTTGGTATTCATCTAACAAACCCCCCAAATAAATCTGGCTCCACCCATTCCTCCCATTCCCACAATAATTTCGGCTTCTTACGCCAATTCTCATCCACCAGGATCATCTTGATGACTGCCTTCTGTCCCTTGGAACCGGTTCATACTCTTAACCATACACTCGGCCTTCCTATCGGTTACATAGGCGGTGTCTTTACGGCCATTTAAACCCTGGAGGATGCTTAATTTTCATTATTTACTCCATCCAACCCAAACAATTCTCAGTTTCACATTTCCCATGAACATGCCCATTCAGAGCGGCTACAGTGTAATGTAACACCCCCTTACATAAAGGGCATTCCATAGAATCCCTGGCATTGGTTTTATCTTTAATTGTCTTCATGGCTTTCATGGAAATATCTCTCCGCGCGGTAGCCCTTTCCTCATTAACCTCAAGTGAGATTGGGTACTCTAAAACCTCAATTATCTTATTTTTCTCCTCCACAGTAGGTACAATCAGCCCTCGTTCAATGTTTGACAACCTGTTTGCATCAATGCGTACCTTTTCAGATCTTGCATCTTTCATTTCCAAAAACCCTCCAAAATCAATCCCCATCTTCCGGTGGATATTCAAACTTCGGTCGATCTACCAACCAATCAATTTTAGCCCCCAACCAAGCATATTCCGACAGGTAGTCTTTCCGGAGGGGACATTTTGACAGCCATTCCTCTTCTTTGTCCATCTCTAACTCCCCTGTCTTAATATCAAACCCTTTCGGCCATGTATGAGGTGGAAACCCCCGACCGCATCCATGACAATGCACACCCCAGTAATACTCATAAGTTTGGAAGAGCAGAACCTTGTCACAATAGGGACACCATAACATAAGGGGCCTGGCGGGGGTTCCGTTGCAGATGGCGCTTCCCATGATCAATCCCTCTTTGGCCTATTCATAAGCCATCCCAGCATGGCATCAATATATTCATTCCATGTTGGTAAAATAGCATGATTAGGGCGCCTATCCTCCCAGTCATCCCATTTATCCACCAACTCGGGGGCGGGGTCCAGGATGAGGCGGGTGCGTGGTATACCTTCATTAATATCTATCCACCCAATACATACACTATTATCATTTATCATTCCTAAAAACTTTTCACCCTTTTTTGGCTTGTCATATCTGAGTCTTTCCTTCGGGATTAAATCATCTAAATGGGCATGTATCAGAATCTTCCGTGATCCCGTAACAGGCTGTTCAATGTCTTCGTCTTTGATTTTTTTGATTATGAAAAATTCCTCACTCATTTTATCCTCCTTATATGGGGACGAAAGGTCGCCGTAGTATCCTTTGAACGTTTCTCTAATAGGCTCTTCGGTAGACCACAAAGTTTAGCTACCTCATCATTAAGGTATTTCATGGTTTATTCTCCTATTTTGAACAACCATCCATTCCTGCCAGACATATTGCTGATAGACTTCTCCGGTGATCCCCAAGCAATTCGATTATCCTCCCATATCTCAAGACCATTTAATCCACTTTTTTCAGTAGAATATCTTTTATCACACTCGACCTCTTCAGGCTGGATATTACAGAGGAAAGTGCCAAAACCAAAATGGTCAATTCCTTCTAATGCTTCCAGGAAAATATGGTTATCATCATGTTGCTTAATTTTTAGTCTAATCATATATTTCTCCTTTTTTATTTAGTTTACCACACTGCCAAATACAATGTATATAGCTTTTTTGTTGCAATGGCTATTTTTTTGGATTAAAGTATTCCTTCCTTGTCTGTGATAAGGTTTCTCGGGGTTCATGATGAAGACGTGTGCATCGAGCGTGGGTGGTTGTTCCCGAGTGTAAAGTGTTTGGCGACTACTCTCTCCTGAAGTGGTGGGCCGGGGACATATCGGGCTTAACCGGCCCCTTTTTGCGGGAATAGCTTAATGGCAAAGCGTCTACCTCCCAAGTAGAAGACGATAATTCGATTTTACTCTTCCCGCTCCACTTTTTTTAATTCTTTTCTAAAAGAAAAAGCTTGCAATCCATTTTTTAGTGTTATATAGTGCTCTAAGATTGTATATGACGTAAATATAAGGGTAATACCTAAAAGGCTTACATGCTTAGCTCATCTGGTAGAGCAATTGTCTAAAAACGATTGGTAGCGGATTCGATTTCCGCAGCAACCCGCAAGGGGATTACAGCCTTTTTAACTCATTACCCTTAAAATATATCCGGGCAGTACTGGTGAAAGCTTACATGCGATGGTAAACACATCAGCTTACAAAGCTGATCGATGCAAGTTCAACTCTTGCTTCCTCCACCAAATTTATGGGGGCGTGGTGCAATAAAGCAATTTTTTAGCTTTTCCGACTCACAGCCCGGTACTTTTTTGGATAGTACCTAGCAAGCTTACATGCTTTCGCAATCGATGCGGGAAACTCTGGTGCAACTCCAGATGGCGGCAACATATATGCCGCCATAGTCTAGTAGTAGGACGCCTACAGTAAATACGCTTACTTAACTCACTATCCTATATTATCATGGGAAGTTGCAGGGGATTGTCAAGGAACCAAAGGTCTGAGTAGGTATGCTGAAAGGATACTTAGTACCAAGACATGAGTGAAAATTCGGCTAGCCCTGTACCTGTAAGGCGATCTTCCCGCCAATCCTTTAGGGTAGTACCTGAAAAGCCTACATGCAATTTAGCTCAATTTGGTAGAGCTTTCGTCTTTGGTACGAATGGTCGCCGGTTCAATTCCGGCGATTGCAATCAAAAAACGCTTTTCTAACTCACTACCTTATCCTTATAGGAGGAATCTCATGGAAAAAACCGATGTATCCAGAAACCAACTAATTACAGAACTTTTACGGATCGGGCATGGCGATCTATCCATCTACAATAACATCGGCCTAAAGGCTGTAGCCTCAGAATCGGAGTTATTCGCCCATCTGATGGCTTGGAATGCCAAGAAAGGGGAAGTAAGAGACTCCAAAACCGCCTTTCCAGTGCTTGCCCTACGGGGTGCTCCAGATGACGAATTATACGAGAATGCGATTGCCCACCTATGCCAGTTAGATCCCCGGAACCTTTTAAAGGCTATCTATTATCACCGGACGTTACCGGCCCTTAACGGGACAGGTGTTGGCCAAACCCTTAAGAAAAATGTCAAACGTTATATCCAGGTGCGTGAACAGAATCGTGGCTGGTGGGATAAGACCGTGCTACAGCACCGCAAATCCATGAAAGCCCTTTATGCATTGTTTCACGTTCAACCTCGTCCATTTGCCCAGAAGATCTTATTTCAGGGGGTATATCCTCCGAACAGCATATTTACCGCCGTTAAGCAACTCAAGAATATGGATGTCCAGGAAGCAGCCGGAACCATTCTTAACAAGAAGATTCCCTTTACTATCGCGGTAGGTGCTTTAGGCGGAATAAAGGATAAACCCGATATAATCCTTGCCTTACTGGAAAGGATGTCCGGAGCCGAGTTAATCACCAATACCAAGATGCTCAAGCGATTCGGGGTATTTGAGAGTCCTACCCTGAAATCGGCCTATGATAGCGCCATAGAGCGTACCAAAAAGGATAAAGTAAGTACCTTGAAAGCCGGTAAAGCTGCTTCTGCCGTAACGGATAAGAAGGCTTCCGGGAAGTTGAAACAAATTCAGGAAGATAGACTTGCCCAACTAGGTGGTATTGAAGGTGATTGGCTTGTCCTTGGAGATAAATCGGGGTCCATGGGTACCTCTATTGAGGTGGCCAAGCAGATAGCCTCCTTGATAGCCCAACAGGTTAAGGGCAGTGTCCATCTGGTCTTCTTTGATACAAGCCCTACCTATTATGATGTGACCAATAAGACTCTAGATGAGATACAAGCCATGACAAGTAGGATACAGGCCATTGGGGGTACGTCTATCGGCTGTGGGCTTGATTTAATCTACAATAAGGGAATCATCATTAACGGGATTGCGATCTGCTCTGATGGCGGGGATAATACCAAATCCGAGTTTCATCAATCGTACCCCAAGTATGCTGCCAAGTTTGGGATGGAACCTACGGTTTATCATTTTTATGTGCCCGGAGACCAAGATGCGTTAACCGCGAATTGTAATAATGCCCGGATTTTGGTGGAACGGTTTGATTTGGGGCAGAATGTGGATTATGTTTCGTTGCCACAGATTATTCTTACAATGAGAGAAAATCGCTACCAGTTGGTTCAGGAAATCTTGGATGTGCCATTATTAACCTTAAATGAGGTATTTGGATAAAAGGAGAAAACCCATGAAAATCTTAATTATTGATGTTGAATCAAACGTAGAGGAGATAGGCACGGTTCATGAGCTTTTTTTGGTCCGTAATCAACTTTGGGTTATTGATCAAGGGTATCAAGACCTAGGGCTACCTACCCCGGAATGGATTGCAGATCGCCAGTTGGATGTGGATCGTGAGATCACATTACGCGTTAAATCCGATCTTCAGCGCAGGTTAAAGACCGCCAAGGCTCGTAGATCCGCCCTTGGGACTGCCGAGGAAAAACGGAATGTTCTTGATGATGAGATCAAGGAGTTGGAGAAAACGTTACAATAATAGGGGGATAATATTATGACTTTATTTGAAGTGGCTATTTTAGAAGCACCAACAAAAAAGCAGATAGAGGACGAGGGTATACAAGAACGGCTTGTTTTTGGCCCCCAAGCCATTATTGCCCGTGATGCCCAGTCAGCAGGGATTGCAGCAGTACTGGATAGTCCAAGTGAAATTAAGGTCGAGAAGAGCCGAATGAGGGTGCTTGTCCGCCCTTTCGCATAGCGGAATCAGAGAAAGATAATGAATTAGAGCAAACTGATTCCGATGATATGCTTAAAACATTGCAGTCAAAAGGTCTAACGGTACAACCTCAAATCCGTTCATGGCAACCTTTACACACAGATCAATGGACGGAGAATACACAAATTGGCACTGGTGATCCTTATCCTCAGCAATCCACAGTTTATTGTTCTGCCCCTACAAATTCTCAAATTTTTACCATGTCTGATTTGGAGGTATAATAATGAAAATCCCAATCTATATAGATGTACCACAATATGCTTCTCGCCCGTCGGATTTATACATATCGGTTAATCCAATTCTCGAACCTCTTCGTAAGGCAGGATGGAAACGATATCGTGTGGACGTTGAGATCCCTGATTTAAGGGAACCGGATGAGGTCATAGAAGGTAAAGTGGAGGAGGTTAAAGATGGCGACTGAATGCATCGCAATGAAAATCGGAAAGGACCCTGGTTACGAGGTTCGAGAAGATGGGAAGATGATAGGTCGGGTCTACAAAAACCCTACCGGTAAATGGGTTGCTGTGGATTATAAACCCTACAAGAGGCGTAGTGATGCGATTGCTTTCCTTCTGGGTCGGTCGGGTGATGTACCCTTTTAATGGGTGATTTAATACATCTAACTCGCTCTAATTTCCGTGAATTTATAGAGGGATTGGAGCGATCTCATGAAGAAGGTCGATTAAACGATTTTATATGTATCCATTCCTCTAAATACCCGGAAAGCCAAAAAGTTCCAGAAGAGTTTCAATCCCTAATCACACACCATTGGTTTACTGGTGACAATGGGTCTTGCTTAACTTCCCTGGGAATGCTTGATATAATGAAGGAGTATATTATCAGGTATATGAATGACAGGGATGAGAAGGAAGATGACCCCGATCCTTAAGTATGCCATTCTTACTTGTAAACACAAGTGGTTTGTATTTTTGGCAGGGTATAAACTGGATGTGCCTTTATGGAAACTAATTATTCACGATTGGTCTAAATTTTTACCCTCTGAATTACCTCATTATGGCCGACAATTCTTTGGCAAGGCCGATGATCCAAGGGGATTTTCCTTATGTTGGTTAAGACACCAAAATAGACACCCCCACCATTGGGAGTATTGGATACCACGAACAGGCCACGGACGGTCAAATGATTCTCAATATGGTGATATGATCCCTCTACACATGGAAATATGGGCCGTCAAGGAGATGATAGCAGACTGGATGGGGGCAGGGCGCGCATATGAAGGTAAATGGCCTGACACTAAGGATTGGACCTGGCTTAATGCTCATATGCCTAAGATGAAACTGCATCCTGATACTAAATTGGATATTGAATACCTAATTAATAGAATATGCCTGATTCTGTAAAAGAAGCCCTCAAGATGTGGGAGAGCCGGGAACGGTTTCAGAAGGCTAATCCTATATTCGGGATTAAGTTGAGTCCGAAGCAGCGTGAGTTCTTTGATACGATGGTGGACGCTGAGGTAAGACCCGATAGGTTGCCCAAAGGTTTGTTTGTAACCGGTTCAAATAAGCAGGGAAAAACGTTCTGTAACATCCTTAGAGGCATTGCCCTTGCTACCGGGGAACATCCCTTCCTACCTGATGACCATCCCTTAAAAAGAATACCAAATTGGAAACTCCCCACTGTTGGCCTTGTTGTAGGTGAACAGTTAACCCAATCCATAGATAAAAAAATAGTACCTGAGTATCAGAAATGGATACCGAAAATATGTAAACCTACCTATAAGAAGAATCAACAGGGAACTATCGTAAAAATTACCTTCCGATGTGATATGCAGGGCCAGCCATTGGGGTCTATTATCCATATGAGAAGCTACGACAGCACTGTAGATACCTTTGAGGGTGTTGATTTTGATTGGATTGGCTATGATGAGCCACCACCATATCCTCATTACGTTGCAGCAGAGAGGGGGTTAATACCCACGGATGGTATTAGTTTCATGACCTTCACTTCATTAAAGGAGCCATGGATTAAAGATGTGGCTGATGAAAGTGTTGACATGGGAGGCCAATCTAAGAGGATAAGAGTTATAGAGCTTGGAGAGATCTGGAATAATTCCATTAAACGAGGGGGAATCCTCACTGATGATGCAATAGAGGCTTTCATTAAAATAGTCCCCAAAGAAGAATACCCTGCTCGTATAGAAGGTAAATGGCTCCAATCCGGAAGCATCATATATAGTAGTTTCCAGAATGAATCTCCATGGGTATGCGAGAACTTCGAGACCCCGGCCCATTGGACCAGAGTTGAGGCTGTTGACCCCCATGATTCTCGGTCTACCAAGTGGTTATTCTGTGCTATAAGCCCCCAAGAGGTAAATATTGATGATGAAGTCCTGAATCGAATTTATGTTCTCAACTACCTCAACCTATCATCTACTATGACTATCAAGGACATGGTGAGAGAGGTTAAGTTAGAGCGTATTAAATTAAACTATGGTAATAGGGATCGTAATTGTACAGTGGTCTTGGATGCCAAATTCGGAAAAGCCAGGACTGTCTCCTTGGATGGTGAGGAACCTGCTAATTGGCAGGAGAAGTTGGAACAGGCTGGTGCCGGGTATGTGGTTCTATCCCATTCAAAGCCTGGGGACGTTGAGTTGGGTCATAAGATAGTTAGATCTTATTTGATCCCTCAGTATCATAAGCCTTCCGAGATGGAGATACCCGGGGTTGTTTTTATGGAGCGTTGCCAAGGGGTTGATAGTCCCATAGAATCCATGCTGAAGTACCGTTACATGATAACCACCGCCACGGCTACGAGAAAACCGGAGGAGAAGTACAAAGATCATTGCGATACTTTGCGTTACATCTGCCTAGATCGCCCTATCTATATAGAGCGGTGGGGCCAGGTGGGTGGTGGTGGTAATGACTTTACACCGAGAGATAGACATGCCGGGAGGTAAGGATGGGAACAGTTCGAGATGTAGAGCTATTGGATCTTGTTACGGAAGTACCATTGGGTGTAGTGATTAAACCTATGGAATGCTATTCTTCCTTTATAGACGATATTGACGGGATTATATATAAGGAAACTCGTGGTGGTATTTCACTAAACCATTATAGGAAAGATAGCCACCATGTTGAAGAGGAAGAGCATGGAATTAGAAAAGTTAAAAAAGTTACATAATATTACCTGTGAAATGTTAGGAGCGATACTGTCAGGTAAAAAGGTATTGAGGATAATTGGCCTTGATAAGGTTGAGGGATGGTCAAAATTTTTATCAACGATTAGCCTTGAAACAGAACCGGAATTATGGGGTAAAAAGGAGAATATGGATAAAGGAGAATATGGATATGTAATAATAGAGAAAGATAAACTATTAGCCAAAATCAAGGAAAATCGGGATAAACATCGGGATATATTTAAAAAAGCCTTATCCGGATGGGAAGGTAGGGTTGTCAAGGAATTGCAGAGGGCCGTAAAGGATGCTTTGAGTGGTAAGGAGTTCAGGACTTATTTCAGTTTACCTCAGCCGGTAGACCATACCCCTGAATATGATGCTATTATTGAGCAGATTGAATGGACGGAAGATAAGACTATTGATTTGGATATTGGGAAATTCAATCAGCTTATCAGGGATGATTGGGGATGGATAAAGGATTTCCTTGATAATGCATCCAGTTATATGGTAAAAGTATAAAAAATAACGGGGTTCCAGTTATAATCGGCCAAATATAGCTGGAGGCAAGCATAAACGAAGCGGTTTTGTAGGAAGCCTATACTTTCTACTCAGCCGCTTTTTTTATGGCCCCCAACATTTAAAGGAGTGTGCTAAATGTTATATGATAAGACGCGTTACGACCCAAAGTTGATGACCCCCAAGAACAATGTCCTGCCGTGGGGGTCCAAAGTCGCTATCATTCGGGATGAGGTTCCCGAGATATCGAGTATCATCATCACACCAGATACCGTCCATAAAGAGAAGGCTTTAAGCGGCACGGTTGCTGCTGTTGGCCCTGAAGTAAAATACCTTCATCCTGGTGACTATGTGGTTTTTGGGAGCTATAGCGGCACTAATATCACCTGTGATGGCATTGAATACAACGTCATGAAAGAAGAGGATGTTCAGGCGGTTGTGGTTTCTAACGAGGTAGAGAATGGCTAAATACAGAAAAAAGCCGGTAGTTATTGAAGCGTTTCAAATGACAAAAGAGCGTAGATGGGATAACTCCGAATGGCCTACATGGCTTCATATGGCATGGCAAAAAGATCCATCTGAAGGTGCAATGTGGATTGATTCAAATGACCCCGAAAGGGAAAAGCTTGTCTGTGGCACCCTCGAAGGGGTTCACCGGATTGATTGGGATGATTGGATTATCCAAGAAATAAAGAATGAGATATATCCTTGTAAGCCGGATATCTTTGATCAAACCTATGAAGAGGTAAAAGAAGATGTTGAATAACACCACAAGTGGAATAGGGCCACCAGGAATCCCAGAAGACCAACCACAGAAACCTAATATACAAGTAACTGAAAATGCTGCAACTAGTAGCGCGAAACCCCCCAAGGCTTTCCTTGAAAACGTTAAAGGGCTTCAAGATAAAAGGTTTCGGGAAAGTAAGAAGGTGGTTGATGAGAAGAAACGGGATTGGGAAAAGTTCCGGGATATGTATAATAATGTAATCAAGGATCGGACCTGGAGTTGGGAATCCAACCTTGTTATCCCGAAATCCTATTATATTGTCCAGACGATGACCCCCTGGATATTATCCGCCATTTTCAATGTAGCTGATTTTGTAACCCTGAAAAGCCCTCGAATCCGTGAAGATGAGCTAATAAGGATGGGGAAGTGGTTTACGTGGTTTATGCTACGGAAAATGCATCTTTACCTCAAATATGTAGAGTTATTTACAGATTCTCCTATTGTAGGCACCTCTCTTCTTAAACTTTCCTCACAAAATGGCATCCCATCTGCCGATTTTCTTAAAATAGATGACTTTTATCCGGACCCCAGATCCCGTAAACCGGGTGATATTGATAACATGCTATTTTGTTTCCATAGATTTGGAAGAGATTTTGGGCAATTGGAACAAGCCAGGACACTCAGAACAAGGATGTTAACTGTAACTGAATCTACATCTGAGGGGATGATCCCGGAGGAAAAGCAAATCCCTCAATTAGTGGATGAACCTCTTTATTTTAACCTTAAGGATGTATGGAAAAAACACGTCCAGCAAGATAGTACCACCAAAGTTCCGGTATCTACGGCTCTTTCTACTGGTACTGAAACTGAGGAAAGACAAGTTAATCTACCTGAATTGGATTTGATAGAACATTGGGGGGAAATAGAGACAACCTTCGGGGTTTATGATGTTAATGCCAAGAATTACAGACCTGGAAAATACGAGGAATATGTCGTTACCTCTGTCTTAGCCAACGATAATACACTGGATGATATTATAAGGTGTGAGCCGTCTTCCTTGTATTACCAGGATCAACTGGAAAACAGACGTAAATATATCAAACCTTTTGTATCTTCTCTCTATTCTATCGTCCCCGGCCAATTTTATGGGAAAGGTGTTCTTGAGCCTATTGAGTCGCTTATAACAGAACAGAAGGAACACCATGACTTATACCTGGATGAGCATAAAAGGTCTGTTATGACGATCCTATCGGTCCTGGAGAGATCCGGGTTAACTCCAAGGGACTTGGCTTTTACACCTTATGGTCATTGGATAATGAGATCCCATGAGGATGTAAAACCCATTAAATTCCCGGAAGTGAATCTCCAAGCATTTAGTATGATCCACGGGTTGCTTGACAGGGAAATAGACCGGACTTCGGGGAGTAGCGCCCAGATGCAGGGAGTGGCTACTACGAAAAGACAGACCATGGGTGAGGTACAGAGCTTAATGGCCGAGTCAACCAGACGGTTCTCGCTCTTTATTAAAATGGCCGATCATCTTACTTTGCGTCCTACCGCCTTTAAAACCATGCTATTAATGAGGTTTATGCCCACTATACAGCAAGGCCATACGTTTTCTTTACCGGACGAGGATATAACTATCGACCCTGAATCTCTTGCAGAAGAGATAGAGTTTGCTTTTGCAGCTACCGGTGTCGAGCCTGAATATACTAAATATGCCAAACAAGATATGTTCCCGAGACTATTAAAGGAATTGAGTAATGCTGCCAAGGCGTCAGATGGGAAATACATTCCGAATATGTCCGAGATAGCTAACGAGTTAACTCAACTGTATAATTTTAAGGATGCTGAAAGGTTTATGGAAGAACGTAGGCCCAGTATTCCAGTTGATTTATTAAAAGCCGCAGCAGGGGGGCACAGTAAAAACCCACAGGAGAATCAGGCGCTTATTCAAGCCTTACAGCAAATAATGGAGAATGCCAAGATTCTTCAGGAAGCCGAGGAAGAAGAGGCCAAGGAGAAAAGGGGTAGAAAACCATCATGAATGACTTTATAGAAACCAAAACCGCGCAGGAACGATATAAAGAGAATACTAGGCATCGGATAGAAAGTGCCTATTTTATCCGTGATCTAATAGATAAATCCGAGGATACTCGCCTCCTCTATACTACGTTATTGGATATGGGTGAGGTTAGGGTCGTGTCAATGATGAGGGTAATGGCTGATGCGGATAAAGTTGTACCCGGTCCGGATGACGAACCCAAGACTGTTCCTTTTGAAAATAAGGATTTTTGGAAACATGTCGGAATAATTGAAGGGCTGGAATACATCCGGAAGGAGATTCATTGGATGATCATGTTGGCCAATGAAGATGAAAAACGTGCGGAAAAAGAAGGATGAATTGCCCTGAATGCAACCACAATAAAACCCTCATTAAAAGGACTGTCCTACGCCCGTTCAGTGTTAACCGGGACAGGGAGTGCCTTCAATGTGGGTATATCTTCTATACGGAAGAGAAGGAACAGAAGGTGAAAAAAGAGTATGGCTGACAGAATAATGGTCACGGTGAAAAATCGTAAAGGTGGCAAGGGAGGTACGCGGAAGTATGGCCGGGATGGCTAAAAAACCAGCCCACAAACGTTATAATGCCGAAATGCGATGGGACACAAATAAGGAACGGCGTATCTTAAAGGAGCAACATAGGCAAGAACGATTAAGGAATCGAGTGGTAAATGAATAATGATATGTCCTACATGTAAAGAGCGTATGAATATAATGAGGACCCTTGATAGGCCCAAAAAGGTTACCCGGATGAAGGAATGTCCAGTATGTGAAGCCGTGATTCTAACAGAAGAGGTTTTACGTGATCGGGTAGAAGGGGCTTTGCCTCCTCCCGAGAAAAAACGACGCCCACCACGCTATATAATCACAAAATAGTCAAATCTAGCACATATTCTGAAAATCAACTGTAAAGTTTCTTTACATCTCCAAGAAATGGGTATTACAATTTTGTTATTTTTCTATGGAGGTTTTTAAGAAATGTCAGAAGAAACACCATTTAATGAGGGCGTGAAGTCCAATACGGGGACGCCTCCCGTAGAACCGGGCGTGATCGATACTGGGACGCCGCCCCAAGACGGCCAGGTGTTGGCAGATGGACAAATCAGGGGTGAGGACGGCAAGATATATGTTTCGTTGGATGCAGTACAGACGGAACGGACTGACCGTCAAACCAAGCAGAAAGCTTTGGAAGAGGAACTGGAAGGATATAAAAACCCTTCTGCGCCTGACCCCGAGCCTGAACCTGATTTCAACTGGGAAGGATTAGGGCAACCTGGCGATCCACCCAACCAACCGATACAACCACCTCCGCCACAAGTTCCTCCGGTTCAACAGCCCCCATACACAGGGGGTATCGATCCTATGCAGCAAGCCAATGAACAATTTCAACAGTATTTAGATGTACGTCCGT
>LAZR01001324.1_pt1 | contig 15794 bp, 17 predicted proteins | sample 329461 | NCBI WGS metagenome assembly LAZR01 (sample SAMN03002196, study PRJNA259156) | marine sediment metagenome | biome: sea floor; feature: Hydrothermal impacted sediments; material: marine sediment; isolation source: Loki non-amplified sample from Loki's castle hydrothermal vent sediment ...
TTTTAAACAAGCTAATATGAATAATACAAAATTTTTAATATTTAAGATAATACTAAACAAGATCTATCTGTTTGGTCAGAAATAAATTAAAAAATAACATGCCCATTCAGCCCATTTATATTTTGAAATTAAATATACTCCATAATTTTATATTTAATCTAAATACTTGTCTAAAATTAACTCAGAATGATTAATATAATTACAACGTCTTAATCTCCCGGTATTTGATGTGATTGCTATCATATTAGATTCGCTTTCTAAATCTACTTCACAAATGATTTGTTTACTATTTTTATCACCCATTTTAGTCAACTTTATAACCGGCATTGGAGTAAGGTTAAATATTATAGCCCTAAGATTTATATAAATTGTTAAATTTTTCTTCGTTGATTATTATGATTTACAATAGTACAGTATCTTGTCCATTTTGTGGACAATCTAATATCATTAAAATACCAGAAAATAAATGACTATTGAGCCTTGAATGTCAGAGTTGTAATGAAACTATTAAAGGCAAGGAAAATCCTCATGGTTGAAATTGAGTACTTTGTGCTTATGGTGACATTCCTTGAGTACAAATTCAAGAAAAAGAAAAAATTAACTAAAATAAATATCAATGATGCCAATAAATAAATGTTAGTCATTGGTTGAGATGAGAAAGCACTCTCCTCTTTTATAATATCTCCTATTTATTCTCATTTTTTTAAATTATTATACGCATATTTTTAAGCTGATTTTAAGTTATATCTATAATACAAAAAAGTTAAAAAAAAGAAATGTGAATTAGGATGGAAGAATATGATTTAATTATAATCGGTGGAGGTGCTGCAGGATTTGCTGCTGCAATGAAAGCAAATGAGCTTAAAACTAAAACAATTATGGTGAATAATACTATAATTGGATTAGGGGGGACATGTGTTAATGTAGGGTGTGTACCTACGAAATATTTACTCAATATTGGGGACATCATTCACGAATCACAAAAACAAAAATTTCAAGGCATTAAATCATCTATATCTATTCAATATCAGCAGATTATTGAGGGGAAGAATTCTCTCATCAAAAAACTACAATATGATAAGTATGAAAATGTTTTAAAGAAATTTCCAAATGTGGACCTTATTGAAGGTAATGCAAAATTCATTTCAGACTCAAAAATCCAAGTGGACAACCAAAAGACGTTAAAAGCAGATAAGTTTATTATTGCTACTGGCTCTAAATCTAGTATTCCACCAATAAAGGGTATTGAAGAAATTAATTATATCACTAATATTGAAGCACTTCAGTTAAAAAAATTACCATTAACAATGATAGTTCTCGGTGGGGGTGCGTTAGGTCTTGAATTTGCTCAATTATTTTCTAGATTTGGAACTAAAGTGTACCTTTTTGAAATGTTGGATAACCTAGTTCCAAATGAAGAACCTGAGATCTCTCATTATCTTAAAGAGTATCTTCAAGATGATGGAATCGAAATATATACTAATGCTGAAGTAAAGAAAGTTGAAAATAATGGTTCTGAAACAAAGATATATGTAAATTTAAATAATAATGAAAAAATTTTTCAAGCAGAACAAATGTTGGTTGCAACAGGAAGAAAACCAAACACAAAAAATCTTAGATTGGAAGAGATTGGACTTCATTTAGGGGCAAAAGGGGAAATTATTGTTGATGAGTTTATGAATGCGAGGAAAAACATATGGGCAGCAGGGGATGTAATAGGTGAACCAATGCTAGAAACTGTTGCTGCTAGGGAAGGAATGATTGCTGCTACTAACGCCTTATCAAATGAAAAGATTAAAATGGATTATGATGTTATCCCACATGCAATTTTTACTAATCCTCAAGTTGGAAGTGTCGGTTTAACTGATTTCCAAGCAAACCAATTGGGTATTGAATGTAGATGTAGTACTATTCCAATTAATTTTGTAGCTAAGTCAAAAATCATTAATGAAGATCGAGGTGTATTAAAAATCGTTATCAATAGGAAAACTGAAGAAATATTAGGTATTCACATTTTATCTCATATTGCTGCTGAACTAATTCATGAAGGTGTTATGATAATTAAGAACCATATGACACTTGATGAAATTATCAGGACTACTCATGTCTTTCCTACATTGTCAGAAGCTATTAAACTTACAGCTCAATCTTTCAAACGAGATATATCTGTTATTAGTTGTTGTATTGAATAAATATCTTCTTTATAAGTCAAATATTAAATACAGTTATAAATCTTCCAGATCAAAAACTAAATATTCATGTTGGTAAGTTTGTAATTATTTAAATTTAAAATAAGTGATTTAAAATTAAACCAGTAAATGTGGAACTCATAACAAAAAATAAAACAATTCATTGTAATAGTTGTGAAGAGCGTATTCAGACAGTATTAAAAAGTGAAAAAGGTGTAATAAGTATAAGGGCAGATCATAAAACGCAGACAGTTAAAATTTTGTATGATGAGGAAAAAATTACGATGGAAACTATAAAGAGAAGATTAGAAAATTTAGGATTTCCTGTTATATAATTTGTATTAAATAATTTTAGTTTGATATTGATGGTTTCGAATGCGATGAATGAGTCACGAGAGAAGATTCAAATTAAAATCGGAGGCATGCAATGTTCTTTTTGCTCACACACAATTAAACGAGCACTGTTACGTATGAATGGGGTTAGGGAAGTGGGAGTGAGTTTGGCACATGAAGAAGCGCTAATTGAATATGATGCCGGTTTGGTTAATTCCAATAATATAAAAAGAACTCTACGAGATTTAGGTTTTAAAATTAGAGATCCTAATAAAGTTAGAAGTTTTGAAGAGGAAGAACAAGAATTACAAAAAGAAAAGAATCGCCTCTTAAAATCCATCCTATTAACATTAATCTCATTAGCATTAATGGTTTTTATGTGGTTAGGATTTAAATCACAGTGGATGCCATGGCTAATGTTCATAATAGCACTAATCATAATGTTTATTCCTGGTTGGTATATTAAACGCATGGCATGGGCATCATTACGGCGAGGAATTCTTAATCAGCATGTACTTTTAGAGTTTGCGGCATTTGGAGGTTTATTTGGAGGTATTTATGGTTTTTTCGTTCAACCATGGCCAACGGTAGATTTTTTTGCGGTTAGTGTATTTGTAACTACTTATCACATATTGTCTGGTTATGTTTCTTTATTCGTAAGAACCAGATCTTCCCAAGCTATAAAAAAGCTAATGGAACTTCAACCTTCTACGGCTAGAGTTATAAAAGATAATGGTAAAGAAGAAGAAACTCCTATTGAATTAATTAATAAAGGGGATAAAGTTAGAATACGAACTGGAGAAATAATTCCAGTAGATGGTCTTGTAATTAAAGGTAGTTCATCTGTAGATCAAAGTCTTGTTACTGGAGAATCTATTCCAATCATTAAAAGTCAAGGAGATGAAGTGATTGGTGGTTCACTAAATCAATATGGCACATTAATAGTGGAAGTCTCTAAAATAGGAGAAGAATCTTTCCTCCAACAGATTTCCCATTATATTCAGGAAGCTCGCGTTCTTAAACCTGGAATTACAATTTTGATTGATTATGTATTAAAATACTTTGTTAAAATCGTGTTATCAGCTGCAATCATTGCTTTTATTTTTTGGACATTCGAATCATGGTTAATTGGAGGAAACATTGATTTTGAGAAAGCAATCTTTACAACTTTAGCAGTTTTAATAATGGGTTATCCTTGCGCTTTAGGGATGGCTACACCATTGGCGATGATACGTGGAGGGGGAATTGCTGCGGAAAAAGGCATTCTTATGCGTTCTGGGGAAGCATTCCAAGCATTTAAGGATGTGAATATAATTGTTTTGGATAAAACAGGCACTTTAACTATTGGAAAACCCCAAATAGTAGATCTTTTAGTGGCTGAGTATTATGGTGAAAAAGAATTAATTTCATTAGTAGCGAGTATAGAAGTTGGATCAACTCATCCAATAGGACAAGCAATAGTGGAATATGCTCTCTCTAAGAATGTGATTCTTCACGAAGTGAATAATTTTCAAGGAATACCCGGTCAAGGTGTTAAAGGTAATATAAATAGTAAAACTTTACTTGTGGGAAATTTACGATTTATGAAGAGTGAAGGGATAACAAATGACCCTTTTAATAACCAACGAAAAGATTTAGAGAATCAGGGTTTGACTATTATAGATGTTGCAGAAGATAAGAAAATAATTGGACTTATTGCGATAGGAGATGTTTTAAAAGAGGATGCTAAAGAAATGGTCAAGTTACTCGAAAAAGTTGGAATTGACCCAATTATCATTACTGGTGATAATAGACATGTTGCTAAAGCCATTGCAAAAGATTTAGGAATTAAAAAAGTTCTGGCAGAGGTATTACCTCAAGAAAAGGCATTAAAAATTAGAGAGCTTCAGTCTCAAGGAAATAAAGTGGCTATGGTGGGTGATGGGATCAATGATGCTCCCGCCCTTATGCAAGCAGATATTGGAATAGCTATTGGTGCTGGTACAGATATTGCAATAGAATCAGCCGATATTATTTTAGTAAATGAGCGATTAAATGGTATTTTGGATGCATATTTTATTGGAAAATCTAGTTATATAAAAACAGTTCAAAATATAATATTAGCATTTTTATTTAATGCAATTGGAGTAGTTGCGGGTATTTTTGGGTTAATCCATCCTATTTGGGCTATGATTGCTATGATAATGAGTATAACAACCGTGTTATTAAATTCCTTTGCTAGTAAAGTCTTTTTAAAAGCTAAGGTCAGTCGATAAAAATTAGAAAATTAAAAATTAAAACTATTTTTTTAAAATAAGTAAAAATTAAAGATAAATTAGACTATTTTATAAACTCTATTTATCAAAGATTAATTTTCATCATCATTATCTTCTTTAGAAAATAATAATCTATCTATAAATGTTTTTTCCTGAGTAATTTTTTTCAAATATTTTTCATACTCATCAGGACAATAATTTATAGCATTTTCATCTAAAACAAACAAAATCGTATTTTTAAACTGTTCTACATCCAAAATATCTTTACTCTTACCCTGTAATACTCTTGTTTTCATATAATATCTAATTATATTAATGCCATCCCTTACGACGTAATTTTCGTCGTGCTGATGGGCATTTTGGAGAAATTCGACGCAATATTCTAATATCTCTTCTGAACCGAATGGTAAATTGTACTTTAAAATTTTAAGTTCATCTAATTTATTAGGGAATTCTATTAAAATACGAGGATTCAATCGTGACATGATATATTCTGGAATTTCATATGTGCTACTATCTCTATTCATGGTAACACATAGTCTAAATTCGGAATGGGCATAAATCCTAATACCCGCAATAATGCTTTCAACATAACGTCTCTTATCCATCAAAGGTGCCAATGATGCCCAGCTTTTTTCACTCATTCTATTTCCCTCATCTAATAAACACATTCCTCCTTTTATCATTGCACTTACTAAAGAACTAGCAACATAAGCTATCGTATTATTTGAGGCTATAACAGGGCTAATTAACAAATCTTCCGGGCGAGTATCCATTGTGCATTGAAAAATATAAACATCTTTCTTCAATCTTTTCCCTGTTGCATAAGCAAGTGTTGTCTTACCTGTACCAGGCTTACCAAGAATCCGTGGATTTAGTGGTAAATCTTCATCATCGACAATCATCCATGATGCTTTTAATTGATTAATTAGATCCTCATTACCAACCCATTCCATATTAATATGGACTGGTTCTGACAATAAAAGCTCTACATCTGAGATTATAACTTTTTTAGGCATTATTAAGTCAATTTTCTTTTACTAATAAAGGTTAAAAAAGTTCTTAATAATTAATTTATCGCAATAAAAATTGATAATTTGATCTTAATATGTATAACTTATTTTTAACTCAAATATAAAAAATATGAAGATATCTAAAGTGTATAAAAAATAAATTTTAATTTTGTGAATTAAAATGTCTGGAGAAAAAGTAAAAACTGTTGTATTAAAACTTGCTCTACTTGGTGATGCAGGTGTTGGTAAAACTTCTTTAATAAATATGTACACTGAACAGCATTTCAGAGAGGACTACAAGCCCACATTGGGCGTTAGCATAACTGTAAAAGAGTTAGAAATCGGAGAATTAAACACTCAAATTCGGTTGGTTCTTTGGGATATAGCAGGACAGGATCGTTATGAATTATGCAGAAATATGTTCTTCCAAGGGATAATTGGGGCATTACTTGTTTATGATACAACCAGACATTCTACTTTTCAGAATATTGAAGCAAAATGGTTGAGGGATCTAAAGGAATTTGGTGAAGGTGATCCAATTTTTGTTTTAATTGGCAATAAAATAGATTTAAAAGATTCAAGAATAGTATCTACCGAGAAAGGAAAGGAACTTTCAGAGAAACTTATCGCAATTGATTTTCTTGAAACAAGTGCGAAATATGGGGATAATGTGGAAAATACATTTAAAAAACTCGTTTATAAGGTATTAAAAGATAAAGGTATTGAGGTTTAATTAGTAAATCAGAATAACAAAACGTAAGATTTGAGGCTCGAAAATTGAAAGATCTAGAAACTAAAATATCAAGAGTTATCGTTGTGAAACTTGAACCGGGTGATGAATTACTCACCTCTCTCTCAAAAATAGTAAAAACGTACAAGATCAAATCGGGTTTTATTAATTGTATAGGTGCACTCAAAAAATTTACCCTTGGTTATTATGATCTTGACTTAAATGAGTATAAAATGGAAACATTTAGTGAAAATGTTGAATTGGTTTCATGTATAGGAAGTGTGTCATATAAAGATGGAGAGCCTATAATTCATATTCATATTTCTATAGGGAGAAGAGATTATAGTGTACTTGGAGGACATTTGGGAAAACCTAGCATTGTTTCAATCACTGGTGAGGTAAGCATTTTTGAAATTGATAAAAAATTAATCCGCGAGCTTGATCCTCAATCTGGCTTAGCGTTATTAAAATTATAAGAGGAAAGTAATTCAAAATGACTGAGACCAAGAAATGGGCTTTAGATACTAGGTCTTGTAAATGTTCTCTTAAGTCGGTTAATAGCATATCTTTAGTTCTTTTTTCGTCTAAGAGAGTTCCCACTTCACCATCCCAATCTTTAGAATCTAATTTGTAGGTAAAATAGATAATAAAATCTTTTTGGATTTCGTCTCCCTCAAACGTACATATTCCGTCTTCTACTTTCCTTCTACAATGATTGCACCCATAATTTTTATCATTTTCATCTAAAATCTTTATTTGAGTAGACAAAACCGATATCCGTAATTTTAACAAAATCACTATTTTTTTTCTCCCTCGATAAATTTAAATAAGCACAACCTTAGTAGATCATGATGAAATCAAAAAAAATAAGGATTGTTAAGCTAAAAGATCCGAAATTAAGACGTATACGGAAGAATTTGAGAGATATTATAAAATTAGCTGCTAAGAAGGAAATACGGCGATTACATGAAATACAGGGTATATATTTAAAAAAGTGGAAATCAAAAACACCAGAGGAGCGTAAAAAATTTTCAGAATACTCAAGAAAAGGTAACAAACTCATGAGTGCCCTTTCAGATTCCATCATCCAGTGTTCATCGGGGGCTTCATGCGTTTCATTTGAGGAAGCAAAAAAGCAAGGATTTGATCCTAAAAACCGTCCGACCGACCTTGATATGGTATAGATTCCCTATTACCAGAAGTGGTATTGCCTGAAATGTTATGAATCGACTTTTTATGACTCTACTTATAAGGATTGGTCGGAAGATCCGTACGCTGACCCATTTTATCATTGTGAAAAAAAGGATGATAAATATTTCTAAGGCTATTTAATCAACAATTTTTAAAAATTGAATATGAGTTTAACTAATAATGTTAAAAACGATTTTTTGCTATACTGAATAAACTTTTTATTGTTTTATCTTTAAATTAAAAGTGTTAAAAACGATTTCTTGCCATACTGAAATAAAAATATATTTATTAAAGTTTTTTTATTATTCTACCATTACAGATATGCTTATTTTTTTTTATAAAGTCTAATCAAAATAGGTGTTTAAAATGACAGAGACCAAGAAATGGGCATTAAAATTAACTGTTTTAGGGGATCCTGCTGTTGGAAAGACATCTCTGATTAATAAATATATCACAGATTCATTTTCGGCCGATTATCAGCCAACTTTAGGGGTTAACATTTTAACAAAAGATTTACGATTTGAAGCAAACAATTCTGAAATTCGGCTACTTTTATGGGATCTTGCCGGTCAAGACAAGTACGAGTTAACCCGTAAGATGTTTTTTCAAGGATCTGTTGGCTCATTACTCATCTATGATAAAACTCGATATTCTACATTTGAAAGAATTTCATCTAAGTGGCTCAAAGATTTTAAAGAATATGGAAGACCTGACGGCGTTTATATATTGATTGGAAACAAATTAGATCTGAAGGATGCAATGAAAATATCATCTGAAGAGGGTCGAAAACTATCTGAGGAGATTAATGCAGCAGATTTTATTGAAACTAGTGCTAAATATGGTGAAAATGTAGAAAAAGCCTTTCAGAATTTGGTCTCTAGTGTATTAAGCAAAAGTGGAGTACAACTTGAAAAAATTTAACAAAAGCAATAGAGAAAAATGATTGGAGATTACAAAGGGTTCGTAAAAAATAGAGTTTTAACAGCTCTTCTTCAAGCTTACCATGATATTCTTGATTATGATGGAATGAAATCTATTTTAAAAGAAGCAGAAATGCTGCATTTGAAAGATATACGAGAAAAAGATCCTAACGGATCCTTAGATATGTTTTCATTTAAAAAAATTATATCTGCTCAGAATTGCTTACTATATGACTCAAATATTCTTCTTTATGAGATAGGAAAGCTTTTTTCTTTTTACTTGTTTCCTTTTGGAAAAGGTTTTGAAGAGATAATTAAGGATCTAAATACTTCAATAACTACCGATTGGAGAGTTGAAATTATTAAGAATAATAATAATGAAATAACAATCCAGGTTGATAAATGTATATTTTGTTCAGAAATTGGAATTCCTTGTGACATGTTTAAAGGTTTTTTAGTACATTCTTTAGAAAAATCACTCTCTTCAGAATTTAAGGTTGTTTATGAGAAAAATGAAGAGGATGTATATGATCCTAATCATAATACCTTCAACTTACAATTGAAAATTAAAAAAAGTATTAAATAGTATAAATCGTATTTTTAGAAAATTGAAAAAAGTATTAAATAGACATAAGACAAATATTAAATTGCAAATGAATACAGAAGATCCTAAAGAAATACGAGAATTCGTTTTTAAAATCACAATTCTTGGTGATGCAGCAGTCGGTAAAACTTCATTAATAAATCAATTTATCGAAGGATCATTCCAGGACGATTACAAACCAACTTTAGGCGCAAATATTGTTCGAAAAGATGTCGATTTAGACGGAGTTAAGGTTCGGCTTATTATGTGGGATTTAGCGGGTCAAGAAAAGTACAGAGTTGTTCGAAGTATGTACTTTCAAGGATGTGAGGGAGCTTTGCTCGTTTATGATATCACTCGGTACAATACATTAGAGAACATTGATTCCAAATGGTTAAGAGACTTTAAAAAATATGTTAAAAAGAAAGGAGTATTCGTATTGATAGGAAATAAGAGTGATTTAGAAGAACAAAGAGTCGTTACAATTGGAAGGGGTAAAGAATTAGCGGTAAAAATTAAAGCTAGTGATTTCATTGAGACTAGTGCTAAAACAAGGGAAAATATTGAAGAAGCATTTAGCCTCTTAGTATATCAGATATTAGATAATCATAATGTAAAGATTTAAAAAGTTTTAATAAGATAAAAATACTTCTTCTTGTATCAATTAATCAACACTTAGACTTATTAGATCATTCAAGAGAAGAGTGTAAAAAATGAAAGAAATATCAAAGCGAGTTTCTAAAGCACCTAAATCAGCCATCAGAGAGTTGTTTAATCTTGCAGCGGGACGTAAAGATGTAATTAGTCTTGGGATTGGACAACCAGATTTTAATACACCAGAGTTAGCTATAAAAGGAAATATTAACGCTTTAAAGAAAAATATAACTATGTATGCTCCCACAAGAGGAGTTCCGGAGCTTTTAGAATTATTAGAGAAAAAAGCGGCAAATTTTAATAAGATTAATGTAAATTGGGAAGAAAATATCATAGTAACAAATGGTGGAAGTCAGGCAATTACTTTAGCGTTTGCTTCAATCTTTAATCCTGGTGATGAATTGATTATCTCCTCACCAAATTTCGTTTCTTACTTTTACTGTGCCTTATTTTTTAATGTGAAAGTTATAGAAGTTGAACGGAATAAGGATTTTAGTCCGAATATTGAAGGAATCAGAAATTCTATCACTGATAAAACGAAAGCAATTCTTATTAACTCTCCAAATAATCCGACTGGACATGCCTTAAATTTAAAACAATTAAATGAAATTGTAGAGATTGTGATAGAAAATGATTTATATTTAATTTCAGATGAAGTTTATGAGAGATATATTTACGAAGGGGTGAATCACACTAGTCCAGCTTCTTTAAATGGGATGTTTGAAAGAACGATTACTATAAATGCCATGTCCAAGTCATTTTCGGCTACCGGATTTAGATTAGGATATGCAATAGCTTCAAAAAAGATAATAAATTTAATGGAGAAATTTCATCAGTATACAGTTGCTGGTACTAATCATGCTGCTCAATATGGGTTTATAGAAGCATTAAAAATGGATCCGAATTACTTTAATGAGATATGGGTAAGTTTTGATGATAGACGAAATTTTGTACATAATCGGCTGAAAGAAATTGGTTTTGATGTAACAAAACCTCTTGGAGCATTCTATATTATGCCTTCAACACAGAAATTTAACATAAATGGTACACAATTTTCGCAAGATCTTATGAAAAACTGTGCAGTCGCAGTTGTACCTGGTGGGATATTTGGTTCATTTTCTAATAAAAAAATACGAATATCTTATGCTACTGAGATGGAGAACCTTGAGAAAGCTATGGAGAGAATTGAAAAATTTGTCAAAACTTTGTGAATTAAATAATTAAAAAACTCTTTTCATTATTCTCTAAATTATTCAAATAATGATAATTAGGTAATGAATTTTATAAAATTCTTTAATTAAAATTAAAAAATGTATAATAAAAGAAAGAAGATTTATAAAAGAAATATATAACGGTACTTTATTTATCTATATAAATCATCTTTTGACTCCTTGATGTTTCTAGATTCGGTAATCATCTTTGCCATGTTTTCATATTTCTCGATTACAGATTTAGGTAGAGTTGATTTTATTTTAGATAACGCGAATTCAAAATGTTTTTTCTCAATTTTTTCTAAATTTTCCATTTTTTCTCTAATTGCTTCCATACCAGCTTCACGGCATACATTTTCTAAATCGGCACCACTATAACCTTCTGAAAGCTGTGCTATCCTTTTTAAAGAAACTTCATCAGCTAAAGGCATACTCTCTGTATGTACTTCCAAAATTTTTAATCTTGCGTCAAGATCTGGAGCTTCGACAAAAATTAACCTATCAAATCTTCCAGGTCTTAAAAAGGCAGGATCAACAATATCTGGACGATTAGTACTTGCAATAATTATAACGCCTTTCCGATTTTCAATTCCATCCATCTCGACTAAAATCTGGTTTACTATTGAGGAGAATGTATGGGTACTGTCTGTCATACCTCTACCCGAAGTGATGGCATCTATCTCATCAAAATAGATTATCGAGGGAGCAGCTTGGCGAGCTTTACGAAATATTTCCCTAACAGCTTTCTCACTCTCTCCTACCCATTTTGAGTATATTTCCGGACCTTTTATGGCAATGAAATTTGACTGAGTCTCGTTAGCAATCGCTTTTGCTAGTAAGGTTTTACCACAACCTGGTGGTCCAAATAGAAGTATTCCGTTAAGTGGACGAATTCCCGCCTTTTCAAATAGTTTTGGATACTTTAAAGGCCATTCTACTGCTTCTTTTAATTCTTGCTTTAGCTCTTCAAGCCCTCCAATGTCATCCCATCTAACATCAGAAATTTCTATCATAACTTCTCTCATAGCTGAAGGATCTATTAGATTCATGGCTTTTACAAAATCCCCGTCAGTAATTTTTAATTCTTGGATGATTTCGCTAGGAATAGGTTCATCTAAATTAATTTTTGGCAATACACGTCGTAAGGAAAACATAGCTGCTTCTCTACAAATAGCCATGATATCTGCTCCTACAAATCCATGGGTTATTTCAGCATAATTATCAAGTTTAACATCATCTTCAAGTGGCATACCTCTTGAATGAATTTGAAAAATTTCCTTCCTACTTTTTACATTTGGAACACCGAATTCAATTTCTCGATCAAACCGTCCAGGTCGACGCAATGCCTCATCAAGGCTATTAATTCTATTTGTGGCTCCAACACATATTATTTCTCCTCGTCCGCTTAAACCATCCATTAGTGATAATAATTGGGAAACTACACGTCTTTCAACTTCGCCAGAAGTATCGCCTCTTTTTGGAGCAATTGAATCAATCTCATCAATAAAAATAATTGAAGGTGCATTTTCTTCAGCCTCCCGAAAAATTTCACGCAATCTTCCTTCACTAGCTCCATAGAATTTGCTCATAATCTCTGGACCGTTTATAGTAATAAAAGTTGCGTTTGATTCTTGAGAAACTGCCTTTGCCATAAGAGTTTTTCCAGTCCCGGAAGGTCCATAGAATAATACTCCTTTTGGAGGATCTATATTTAACCTATGGAATAATTCAGGATGTTTTAAGGGTAATTCCACCATCTCTCGAATTCTCTGGATTTCGTCTGTCAATCCTCCGACATCATCATATGTTACTACGCCTCCTGAAACGTTTAAAACAGCAACTCTCTTATTAACTTTTATTCTTGTATCTCGTGTAATTTTTACAACTCTATCCGCAGGCTTTAAATTTTCTACTATCAATTTTAAAGTTCCTAAAGTTGGCCTTTTTTTTCCCCCGAATGAGAACATTTTCATAATGTCAGACATAGGGTTATCGCGATCATCTCTGCTAACAAAAGTTCCTAAAACTTCAACAATATCACCGATAACTACCGGTTTATCTATTAGTTTTCCTTTAATTGCGTCCGCTTGTCTCTTTAGATCAATATTAGGTCGAGTAGGAGTTAAAATTATTTCTGCAGCGAGATATACTTCAGCTAATTGAACTGAAACAAATTCTCCTATTGTTGCTCCTGCGTTAAGTCTTTGGAGTCCATCAAGTCTTATAATCCCTTTTCCCCTATCATTAACACTAGAAACTGCTATTCCAGTAGTTTTCTTTTTACCTCTAATCTCTATGATATCTCCAGTATTTAAGTTTAGAGCAATCATAATATCTTGATCAATATAACATAAAGAACGCCCACTTCGACTTTTTTCTAGCCTTTCAATCCTTAATTTTACACTGGTTTTCTCTTGAGTCATTTTAAATTCAAGGAATAATTAATAATTTGAATAGTTAACTAAAACAAGTTATTAAAGTAACGATGGTTTAATTTCTTTTTCGTTAATTTTTATAAATGTTAATTAATCAGAGTTCTCTTTAATTTTAATATTTAAAGATTCCTCTAAATAATCCCTAAATGATATTTTAATGTCTGAACTTTCTTTCGAATTGTTTCTATTGTTTTTTACAAATTCTCTTCTTAGTTCTAAGATCTTTTCTTTAAAAGGAACATACTCAGAGTTTTGTAATAGTTGTCCTACATAAATTCTTGAAACTTTCTCTAAATTCTCAATATCTAAATTCGAAGGTTGGTCTCTCTTGTCTTCTATTATTCCTTTATTGTTTATACTTTCAATAAGGTTTTTAATAAAATCTTCAATTTTATTTTCTATATCTATAATATCAGATAAGATGAATTTAGCATAGGGGAAATCCCAACTATATTTATCGAATTTATCAAATTTTTTATTTATTTTTCTTATAACTTCATTTGGGATAGGTTCACCTCTATTTTTATTCCACCGCAAGCAAACTTCAAGAGGTGTCGCTATATATATAATTATTAATCTAATTTTAAGGATTTCTGCTACTATTTTGAGATCATGCCTCATACTTGAATAATAGTTTAAATCATCACTAATTACGATATAACCTTTTTTGAGTTCTCTTCTTATTATATTTAGATTCTCTTTTCTAACATGCGGTTCTATTTCTGGATCAAATTTCTCGAGAGATAATTTATTTCTTATAATATCAGGATCAACTATTTTTATTCGTGTTATACCATATCTATTCTTAAAAACATTTGTAATTTTATATGCAAAGGTTGACTTTCCAGAGGCAGGTAATCCGGTTAAGCAAATCAAAAAATTTTCATTTTTCAAAAATTAAATCAACTATTTTGAATATCTTTAATATTATCTATCAAATCTCTCTTTTTCTGTCTTGAAAAAGTTTTAATTTCTAATTCTCTTTTCATAGCTTCCTTTTTACTTGAAAATATTTCAAAATATCGTAATTCCCTTCTCTTGCCTCGACAAAATTTCGCCCCAGCTCCGTTTCCATGTTCTTTCCATCTCCTATAAAGATTGTTGGTGTATCCTGTGTAAAACATTTTTTTCCCACTCTTATCAATAACCTCTAAAATATAGACAAAATAGACACTCATTTCAAATCCACTAAATAACAATTCAATTCCGTGTTATTTATTTTTTTTGATGAATTCGGTAAAAACTAATTTAATATTCAAATCATTTAGTCAAACATATATACAACGATATCATATTTGATTAATTAAATAAATTTGAAATAAATTTTTATTGATTAAGGATTATTTTATTATTAAAATTCAAACTATTCTTCTTAGAATATATCGGTAAATCTAATTAATTATGGAAAGTATAAATTATCAAGTTAATCATTCATCACCAACTTGTACTCTACTCGATCCGCTACACGTTTGTACACAACCTATGTTTAGTGACAGAACTTTACCAAAAGGTGATGTATGATATGCCTAATGGTATATTTCTTATTCGATGGGACGAGGTTGAAGGAGGTATGATTTACATGAGATACCCTGACAATTTAGAAATTTCAGATCCTGTAGTTCAACAAATAACTATCTCCCATAATTTTACAGAATCTTATATTATTACTGAAGAGAAAAATTGGAATTCAGTATCCCATTACAATGAAAGAAAAGAACTAATTCTTGTCCTTGTTCTAAGTAGATATGATGATGGTAATGATTATTTAGATATACTCGAAAAATTTAATCTAGAGCTTGATAAGCTAAATGAAGAACAGAAGCTAAAAGAACATTTGGAAATAATGTTTAATATTAGTTTAGATGCTTTCAGAACCACGGATGAAGTCATAACAAAACTGAGCAATGAAGTAGCACTTCTAAAAACTAGAGAATATGATTACGAAGTTAAATTTGAAATAATTACAAGTTTAGATATTTTGTCTGTTAAAAGTAAAATCTTGTTTTTGTTAGCTGTTAACGATAACTTAACTATTAAAGACTTTGAAAAGTCTGTAAATACTAGTAAACGATGGTTATCTAGTGTTCTGGAAACACTTATAAAAAATAAAATTATTGGGTTCAATTCAAGAAAAGAGACTTATTATTTAAAAATTTAATGAAAAAATCCCAGTTGGTAATCAACGTTTATGGCAATGTCCAAGGTGTATTTTTCCGGTAAACAACCCGAAAAATCGCACGAAAATTAGGACTTACTGGTATTGTTAAAAATATACCAGAT